>Ga0075428_100002621_pt1 | contig 19576 bp, 14 predicted proteins | sample RhiMetdeltSRZDD2_FD_75291 | JGI IMG/M metagenome (GOLD analysis project Ga0075428, IMG submission 75291) | Populus rhizosphere microbial communities from Tennessee, USA - Rhizosphere MetaG P. deltoides SRZDD2 | ecosystem: Host-associated > Plants > Roots > Rhizosphere > Soil | place: USA... | reverse complement strand
CCCTAAGGGTGTGGACCCTCTGGACCCAAAGTAGCCCAGGAGGGTTCAAAGTTGGGTCCACGTTGGGTCCATCACTCCTGGTTGGACCCAGTTTGGACCCTTGGACCCAACCTCTCAAAGTTGGGTTCACGTTGGGTCCACCTCCCTCCGAGCCCATCATGGCCCAGGCTCGTCGAGGTAGTAGTAGCGGCCATCCCGCTCATCGACGCGGTCGTTGCCCACCAGCGCTGTCCTGGCCCGCTTGAACGTGCTCTCCGAGATTCCGCCCTGCTTGCACGCCTTCTTCCACTGCGTGAATGTGGCGCCCTTGCCTCCGAAACCCGCAAGTGCAGCGCACACGTCGTCCAGGATCTCGACCTGAACCGCCGCCCCAGCAGCCTCGCTCTGGGCGAACACCAGCGACGACTTACCGCCTGGGACGGAGACGCTCTCCCCGACCAGCGTGATCGGCTCGAACTCCTCGGCGTCCTTCTGCTTCTCGCACGAAAGCGTCACGACGCCCTTGCGCTCTTTCTTGGTCTTCAACTCGGTGTCGATCGCGCCGCGCAGCGCGCTGCTGCCTCGGATGTCGCCCTTCGCCTTGTTGACGTGGTGTAGCGCCAGCACGGTCGCGCCGCCACAGACCCAGCGCAGCTTGTCCATCGCCTCGACGGCCAGGCCCATATCCTTGCTACTGTTCTCCTCAGCACCAGCAATCGAGCGCGCAAGCGTGTCGATCACGATCAGGGCGGGACGCTCGGGCAGGCTCTGAATGTACTCGCAGAGCGCCTGGACTTCGCCTTTGTCGGTGAGATTGGCGGCCCTCGGTACGAAGACGCAGTTGTCGGGAGCGGTATGGCCACGACGAAGTTCCCACGCATCGACCCTCTGGCCCATCCCCGAGAGCCCCTCGGCCACGATGTACACCACCGCGCCCTGCCGAACGCGGCGCCCTTGCCACGGCGTCCCCGTCGCCACCGACAGGGCCATGTCGAGCGCGATGAAGGACTTGTACGTTCCTGAGTCGCCGTCGAGCACCGCGAGCGTGTCGCGGAAGAGGATGCCCTCGACCAGCGGCACGGGCGGCGGGAGCTGCTTTAGCTCCGAGGCGGTCAGGCCGCAGAACGCTGCCCGCTTCTGTCGTGGCTCGACGACGGTCGTCGCCAGGGGCTCCCCATACCCGCGCCCCCTCAGCGCCCGAGCACACACCGCATCATCGCCGCCGTACTCCAGCAGCGAGAGCGCCCTGAACTTCGAGTAGTTTCTCTCGTCCTCGCCCTCAAACGGCGTGCCGTTGGCGTGGCAGAAGATGTGCAGGGAGTCGGCTTCCGAGTGCCCCGTCGTAGCGCAGACCTGGACAGCAGGGTCGCCAGCGTGCCGAGAACACCTCCATCGGCGCTCGTCGCCACTGCCGCATCTAACTTCTTCCCAGCCGTGGCGATCGAGGATGTCAGCACCCCAATCGGCCCTGGCGTTGAAGTCGGTACCTGGAAGCCCCTCGCGGTCTGGTCGTGGCCCACTGCCAGCAGTGATCCCGAGCATGTCGTCATCGCCGTCCCACGCCGTCGCCTTGGCGGGATCACTCGCAGGTGTAGCCTCGGCCTTGACGGTGGGGCACCTGGCGGGGACGGGAGGCAGCGTGCGCCAGTCGAGCGCCCTGCCAGGGCGATGGATGACGAACGGCTCTGCGCCCTGTGGGCACGATGGCAGGTAGTAGAGCCGCGCGGCGTCCTTGGCCTGCCCGTCAGAGGCGCCGTTCCACAGGTGCGCCTGAAACTGTCGCCACACGGTGGGCCACTCGCTGACGGGGACGGGGCTCGCCAGCGGAGTGACCGCCCTGAACTTCGGTTTCTCGGGCGTCGAGGAGTGGGTCGAGGTGACAAGAACCTCAATGCCTTCGGGGAAGCTCGCCAGGAACTCGTCTGGCGAGATCCCGCAGTCGACATCGGCAACGGCAGCAAAGACCCCCTCCACGCCGGCGTTGCCGCGAGTGGCGCCTGGGCGGTACATCACAGGCGAGAACAGCGGCCCGCGCTTCTTCGCTGCCTCGGCCGTCTCCATCGTCCCCCGTCGCTCATGCTTCGAGAGCACGGCGACGATCTCCGGCCACTCAAGCACGCACTGCTTCGGGACGGCGTCCCAGGCGTTCTCGAAGAACGTGAGCGGGAGCGGGGGCAGTTCGCCCTCGGTGGATTTGATTGTGGTGGACACGGAGGCTGAGGCGAGCACCCCCAACGATCTGGACTGCGCATCCTCAGATCGCTGTTGGTCGGGGGCGCGCTCAGCCTCTTGCCTCGGCACGAATAGAGGCTTCATCACGCCCCCCGCCGTGCCGCCAGCGCGGACGGCCAACTGGGTCCGTATCCCAGCGCCGCCCGCGCGAGTCCGCAGGAGAACTGTTCGACAGTCATTCGGCCCCCCGCGCCTCGCGCAGGCGGTCGGCGTTTTCCACCAGTCCAGCGGGGAAATCTGCCTCACTCGCCCGACAGAGCAACATCCGAATCGCCTGAGCACGGGTGAGTCCCGCCCTGCTTGCTAGCGCGTCGAGCCGATCGACAGTTGAGATCGGCACCCGCATCGTCATCTGCACGCTTGTAGGCTGGTGCACGCCTTCCTCCTTGTGCGGCCTGAGCCGCTGGTTAAGCAGAGCGACGTCAGTCGTCATCCCGACTGACGTCGATTCCACTCTCTCTAATAAGGTTAACCGGTCCGTATGCGGGCGCGAACTTTCGTGTCACAAACCCCCTGGCTCGAACCGAATCGAGCCGGCCAGGAGAGTCGCGAGCCGTAGGAGGTAGAGAGTGGGACTGCTTCGACCTGCCCGCCGCTACCCGGACCTGTCGCCCGACGAGCAGACCGCCGTGCGACACCTCGTCGGAATGTGGGGCAAGGACGACTGAGGCGTCCGACCTGCGCGTTCGCCGCCGCCGATCGGGCGGCTCCACGCGGAGGGTGCACCGGACTCGAACGACGCCCACGATTGATCCTGAGCGCCCAAAATCGTCTTCGTGGCTCGGGACAGCGGCCCCCTTGAAATAGGCGCTGAAATCGAAGAATCTGGGCTCGCCCCTCCTGGAGCGAACCTGCAGATCCGGCGCCGGGCTGCTTGTCGCTTGGTGCCGTCGCTCCCCCAGTTGACTGCTGCACCGTGAAGGATCTACGCGGTGGTCGACTGCCCTACGCCGGCCGGGAGTTCCTGTGGGGACGGCGGGCTCGACGACAGTGCTATCGTGAGGTGTACCGGCACCGGGGGACGCGGTCATCGTGAAAGGACGCTGCTGTATCCCGGCAGGTGCAGCGCGTAGCGAGGGAGTCTCAGCGTGGCAGACGTGTTCATCTCGTACGCGCGCCACGACACGCGCTTCGTCCAGAAGGTCCACGCGGAGCTCGCCAAGCGCAACCGCGATGCCTGGGTGGACTGGGAAGACATCCCGCTGACCGCCGAGTGGCTCGCCGAGATCCAGCGTGGCATCGAGGCCGCCGATGCATTTGTCTTCGTGATCACACCGGAATCGATTGCCTCGGCAGTGTGTGGGCAGGAGCTGGCGCACGCGGTAGAGCACCACAAGCGGCTCGTCCCGGTGGTACGTCAGGACGTGCTGGCCAGCGCCGTTCCGCCTGCATTAGCGACGCTGAACTGGATCTTCTTCCGCGCGGACGACGACTTCGCGAGCGCCTTTGACTCCTTGGTCCGTGCCCTAGACACCGACCTGGAATGGGTGCGGGCGCACACGCGCCTGCTGACGCGGGCGCTGGAATGGGATCGCGGCGGTCGGAATGACAGCCTTGTGCTACGAGGCAGTGACCTGCGGGCGGCGGAGGACTGGCTTGGACGGGCCGGTACAAAGAAGGAGCCGAGCCCCACCCCTCTTCAGGCGCACTACATTCTGGCGAGTCGGCGTGTGGCGACGCGGGTGCAGCGTCAGACCCTGGCAGGGGTGTCGGTAGCGCTGGTCCTCACGGCGAGCCTCGCGGTCTTCGCGCTGGTGCAGCGGCAGGAGGCGATAACCCAGACTGGCCTGGCGCTTGCTGAGGCGAGCGTTCGGGCCACGGCGGAATCCAACGCCCGAACCGCGGAGCTTGAGGCACGTACGGAGGCGGAGGCGCGTGCCACCGCGCAAGCGATCGCCGAGACGGAGCGAAACATCGCGGTCTCACGTGAGCTGGCGGTCAGCGCTACCGGGCAGCTCGGAACAGACCCTGAGCTGAGCATCCTCCTGGCAATCGGGGCAGTGCAACAGGCGACGACGGCACAGGCAGAGGAGGCGTTGAGGCAAGCCCTGGTGGAATCACACGTGCGCAGCGTGATGCGCGGCCATACAGCCGGGGTGCAGAGAGCGGGGTTCAGCCCAGATGGGCGACGGGTGGTCACTGCCAGTCAGGACGGGACGGCGCGGGTCTGGGACACGAGCAGTGGCTTGGAACTGGTCACGCTACGCGGACCCTCGGAAAGGGTGTACAGCGCCGCGTTCAGTCCAGACGGACAGTGGATAGTTACTGCGGGCAACCCGGCGCAGGTGTGGGAAGCGGCGACCGGCAAGGAGGTCGCCGTCCTGCGCGGGCACGATGGATCAGCGCTCGCCGCGGAGTTCAGCCCCGACAGCCAGCACGTGGTCACCGCGGCTACGGGAGACTTCACGGCACGGGTGTGGGAAGCGGCGACCGGCCGGGAGATCGCCATCTTGCGTGGCCACTCGCTCACAGGCATCAAGGTTGCCTTCAGCCCGGACGGGCAGCGCGTGGTCACCGCCAGCGAGGACTGGACAGCGAAGGTGTGGGATGTCGGCACGGCTACAACGCTCGCCGCGCTGCGCGGCCATGGCGGCCGGGTGAACAGCGCGGCCTTCAGCCCGGACGGTCACCATGTCGTCACCGCCAGCGGGGACGAGACAGCGCGGATGTGGGAGGCGACGACCGGCCAGGCGGCCGCCGTCCTGCGCGGGCACACTGGGCCAGTGGTCGCCGCGGCCTTCAGCCCCGACGGGCAGCGCGTGGTCACTGCGAGCGAAGACCAGACAGCACGGGTCTGGGAGGCGGCGACGGGTAGGGAGCTCGCCGTCCTGCGTGGCCACGCCGGCACTGTGGCCCATGCGGCGTTTAGCCCTGACGGTTGGCGGGTGGTCACCGCCAGTCAGGATAGGACGGCACGGCTGTGGAGCCCTGACTCTGGCATGGAGATTGCCGCGTTGCGCGGTCACACCAGCGCCGTGCAGAGCGCGGCATTCGGTCCGGACGGGCGGCGGGTGGTCACTGCCAGTCAGGATGGGACAGCGCGGGTCTGGGACTCCGGCGCCGACACGGAGTTTCCCGTGCTTCGCGGCCATGCAGGATCGGTCGTTGATACCGCGTTTAGTCCGGACGGGCGGCGGGTAGTCTCCGCGAGCGGAGACCGCACGGCGCGGGTGTGGGACGCGACAACTGGCAGGGAACTCGCCGTCCTGCGGGGGCACACAAGCGGCGTGCGGAGTGTGGCCTTCAGCCCGGACGGGCAGCGGGTGGTGACCTCCGCCCCGGACGGGACGGCGCGCCTCTGGAATCCTGATGCCGACGGAGAGCTCGTCAGCCTGCGCGGCCACACGTACCGGGTGCGGAGCGCCGCCTTCAGCCCGGACGGGCGGCGGGTGGTGACCGTCGATCTTGGGGCGGTGCGAGTGTGGGAGGTGGAGACGGGGAAGGAGCTCGGCGTCATACGAGGTCACACGTCGGCGGAGAGCGCGGCATTTAGCCCGGACGGGCAGAGCGTGGTCACCGCTGGCCTGGACGACACAGCACGGATCTGGGAGGCGGCGACCGGCAAGGAGCTTGTCGTTTTCCGCGATCACAGCAGTTGGGTGTACAGCGCCGCCTTCAGCCTCGACGGGCAGCGAGTCGTCACCCCGAGTCTGGACGAGACGGCGCGGGTGTGGGACGCGACAACTGGCAGGGAACTCGCCGTCCTGCGGGGGCACACAAGCGGCGTCGAGAGCGCGGTCTTCAGCCCGGACGGGCAGCGAGTCGTGACTGCGGGCGAGGACCAGACAGCACGGATCTGGGAGGCAGCGACGGGTAGGGAAGTCGGTGTCTTACGCGGTGAAGGCGGCGGGATACAGGCTGCCATCTTCAGCCCGGACGGGCAACAGGTGGTCACGGTGGGTGACGATCGAATGGCCCGGATCTGGGACGCGGCGACCGCCAGGGAGTTACGGCGCCTGGAGGGTCACTCGGCGGCCGTGGTCAGTGTCGCGTTCAGCCCGGACGGGCAGCGCCTGGTCACTGGAAGCCAGGATCAGACAGCGCGAGTCTGGCATCTGGGGTGTGAAGTCACCTGCGACGTTGAGGCCCTCAGGCAGTTTGCCCTGACGCGCGTCACGCGAGAATTGACTCCCCAGGAGCGCGAAAAGTATCACCATGAGCTACCGCGCTGAGGTCACGTGCAGCGCCCGCGCCGAGCCCCGCCGCTGGGCCAGTCATGTCGCTCCGGCCGGGATTTCCGAACATCCCGTGCTGCTCGCCAAAACGACCGTAGACGACTCTACAGGGCACGAAAGACCCTTCTTGACTCCAGGGGCACGGGGTGTCGGTTTTGAGCGATTCCTGAGCGATCCTAGAATTGCGAGATAAGGAGTCGTCAGTACGCGGGTTTGGGGAGGCAGCCTCACGTTTTCGGGCACTGCCGCGCGAGCCGGCACCAGGTCGGGTTTTTCGCAGCTCGCCCGGCCGACGGAGCCCGGCCGCTCTCAATGATCGACGCGCTGATCGGCCAGACGCCGGGCAGTCCAAGTTGCGGGACCGCCTCGGCCGCGGCGGCGGTCTACGGCGGCCCGAGGCGGTGCCGCCACCGCGAGCGTCGGCACAAGTGACCCTGGCAGGTGGGCGGCGTAGGGGCCGAGCAGGCCGTCACTGGTGTCGAGGGCGCGCACCTCATCGAGCAGCCGTAGCGACTCGGCTGGGCGCGGGGTCTACGATGGCCGTCAGGAGGCCAGCAGGGCGGTGGGTGCGTACGGCGGCGGGGTAGCAGGAGCGAGTCTTCGATCAGCGACGTTGGCCGTCGCATCCAGCTCGCCAGCCATGTGCGGCGTCTCCGCGGTGTCCGCGTGCTGGCCCCGGACCGGGCGTAGCGCGTCCCGGTCCAGGGCACCGATGGCATGGGCTAGCGCGACCCGGTGGCCTTGTAGAAGTAGTAGTCCGAGGTGTACGGCACGTTGCGCGCGGCGCCGAGGTTGGCCGCGTTACAGCCGGTCGTCGGCGCCAGCCCGCCGGTCGTGTTCACCCGCTGAATGTACGTGGTGGCCGTCAGCAGGTCGCCGCCGTCCGGCCCCGGCGTCGTCGACGCGGCGCGCAGCAGCAGCCAGGGGATCGCGTCCGACGACACCTCGACGCCCGCCACCCGCGCGCCCACGACCTTGCTGCCGTCCTTCGCCTGCCACGTGGGGCCGGCGTCGTGCGTCATGATCTGTTTGCCGCTGTCGTCCACGAGCTTCGCCGACGGCGCCACGAACGTCCAGGCGAAGCCGGTCGACGAGCGCTGGCAGGTGTAGTTCTGCGTCCCGGTAGCGTGGCCCAGGAGGAACGGGACGTGCCCCGCCGGGGCCTGGATGGCGGCCGGCACGCTGGGTGGGGGCGGGTTATCGGCGTGGGCGAGCCCCGGCAGCAGCGCGGGCACGGCCAGCGCCGCGACCAAGGCGCTCTTGGCGAGCGTGCGGGCCAGACGCGCGGTGGGCAACATGGGCAGCATGTCAATCTCCTGTCTCAGTTATCGTCGCACGAACCGATCGCGCGATCTTGGGTGTCTGAGGCCCGAGCGAACACACGAGGGCGGGCCTCGACCCTCGCAGCCAGGACAGCTATCCCGGCTGGATCGCAGTTCGGCGGCCGACGTCGCGTCCGCCCGGCAATCCCGGGCACCGACGGGTCGACGGTCTCCGAAGGTGGCCCGGCCGTCGCCTGGTGGCCAGGCCCCGACCCTGGGTGGTGCCGTTGCGGCTCACCCCGTGGGGGGCGGGCATGGGGTCGTCAAGGGCCAGCCACGCGCCGGCCGCCATTTGGAGTTCCGGGCCATCGTGAATCCTTCCTTCCGGAACGCCGCGATCGTGTGCCGCGGCCCATCCGTCGCTCGCGTGTCGTTCGACACGATCAGCGTATCGGCCGGCCGAGCGAGCGTCATGTCCAGAACTGGACATCTCCGCTGGACATCTCGCCGACGCGTCGTTCGTCGCCGGGCCTACGGGAGTTGGACGGACGTGGTGTAGACGCCCTGGCCGCCGTCGTCGTCCCAGGCATCCAGGAAGATGTCGTAGGTCCCCGCCGGAACGGACGCGCCGTACGTGTGCTCGCACTTGAAGTGGCGGCCGTCCTTGCCCATGCTGCACGCCGTCGGCGCGGGTGAGGTCGGGTCCCACCACGCCGCGCCGACTCGCACGGTGTCGTGCGCGCCGAGGTCGACGACGTCGCCCTCGACGACCACCTGCCGCCTTCCTTGCCGCTTCACCGTGACGCTGCTCGGCGTGATGTTGGGCGCCACGTTGTTGACCTGGATCGGCACGAAGATGACATCCTGCCCGGCGCCGTCAGCGTTGTCGTTGGGCGACCCGGGCGCGGGCGCGGTCTGCCGATCGTACACGGTGATCTGGAGCTGCGACCCGGAGGGCCCGCTCACCGAATCCTTGAACGTGTGCGGCAGCGTGAACGACAGTTGCCCCGCCGGCAGCTGGATCACCTCCGCCGAGGGGACCACGCCCCAGTTGTCGTGCCATTTCACCCTGACAGTGTGGAGATCTCCCGGGTCGGGATCGGTGAACGTCACGCGCAGGGTCGCCGCCTGCCCCTCGTTGAGCGCGGTCGGGGTCACGGTGGCGCTGGTGATCGTTGGCGGCGTGTTGGCGGTCGCCAGCACGGCGGCGGTCGAGGTCGCCAGGAGCAGCGCACCGAGCGCCAGCGGCCGGAGCCCGGTGCGCACGAGATGCGCCTGGAGGCGACGGGTGCGGTCGCCTGTGCGTCGTATGGTAGTGCGAATGGCGTTCATCGGTTGTTTCGTCTCCTAGCGCGCCACATCGGGCGCCCACCGAAATGCCCGGCCTGGTGGGGGGCGGGTGCCCACCGCGCCCCCCACACCTGAGCGTATGGCGCGCCGAGCGCTAGGTCATGTCCATTCCTGGACATCTCCCCTGGACATCCCTCGGCGGGCTGGCCGCAGTGCCGGGGCGTCCGGCTCGCTCTTGCCCGAGCTATCGCCACCGTCGGCGTGGTCACGGGCACCGCACCCACGTCGGCTTCCCTGAGAGGGCGCGAGGGCCGGATCCATGATAGAGCGTGATCCTCGGCGAGCGGTCCACAATGGAGCGCCCGACCGGACGTTTGGGGCGCCGCGTCGAGTGTTGGCGTGCTGATAGATCGCGGCTCGACGGTCCCGCACTCATTACGTCTCGTCAACGTGTGAGCACCCCGGCCGTCTGGCCAGCGCGCGGGTATCAAGAGTTCCTATTGATAGGCCAGTGCTCGTCTCGCCAGTAGAAGTCGGGGCCGGACGCGGGCCACGGACGCAGAAACGCCCCGGATCGTGAGATGATCGGGGCGTTTCGAAGACGAGTATGGAGGGGCGGGCACGACCCATTGTCGGCGGAGAGGAGCGCAAGAGGCTTGCCACACGCGCCAACGACGAGCCCCACCGGCCCGTGGAGATCGCGCGGTCGCCAGGCGGTCGAGTCGCAACTCCTTGACGTTTCGCTTTGCCCACCTGGCCGGAGCGCCGGGGTCATCCCTCGGCAGGGTGGGAGTGCCCCACCCACCTGACGAGACTTGATCGGGATGACCCGCCCGGTGCAGGGTACGGCCCGCGCAACGATAGGTGTCCCCGACCGGGACATCGATTGGGGATACGCGCTCGACGCGGAGCCGGCCGCTGCACTGTCCGCCCCAACGCGCGGCGTGAGAGATGTCCACCGCGATGTCCAGTTCTGGACATGACGCGGCGGTCGGCCAGCCGTAGGCTGACTTGTGGGGCCCTGCCGGGCACACGGCCTCCACACGACGAGATTGCCTCAGGGCGCCAGATGCGGCGCCACAGAAGAGAGGAACCTTCATGTTGAGCTTGCCAACCATCGCGCGGGGGGCGTCGACGCTCGCCCTCGCGGCCACACTGCTCGCGCCGGTGCTCGCGCCGTCGACGCCGGCGCTCGCGGAGGAGCCGATCGTCCGCGACCACCGTGATCCGTACGCGCGCGTCCAGGTGGTGATCAAGCGGATCACCATCCACGAGGACAGGGACTGGGGGAACGGCGAGATCGCCATTAGTTTCACCGTCAACAGCTACAGGGCTGGCTGCACACCGTTTTCCGGGGCAGCGTGCGAGACACGTCTGCTCAGCGGCGGGATCCCCGAGTTCAGCGCGTCGGATGACACGGTGAAGGCGTTCGATCGGGTCATCCCATCGTACGGCGACTCCGTGACCGATGATGCGATCAGCCCACCGTTCGGCATCCCACTCCGTCCGGGGACTCAGTACGGGCTCTCGATACGCGGGGATGAGCGAGACCCTACCATCGACGATAGACTCGGATTCCTGAACACCCTGATCACGGACAAGGACGGCCAGGTCCAGTTCGGCACCCGCACCGAGCGAGGTTTTCTCAACGACTGCGACCTCTTTGGAGGCTGCGGAACCGAGCAAGCGAAGTATTCGGTGGAGTACGAGATCCGTCGTGTCCCGCTGCCGGACCTCCGGCCGGTCAACATCAAGATCTACGACCTGCCGGGCAACCCGAAGCAGCTGGTCTGCGCGGCGGTCCAGAACATCGAGACGGCTGACGCCGGTGCGTTCGAGGTGGCCCTCAAGGTCGACGGCGTCGTGCCGCCCGGCGGACGAGCCACGGCCGGGCGCCTCGCCTCGGGAGATGCCGGCGAGCTGTGCGCCGAGATGGCGTTGCCGGCCACTGGCCAGCACCAGCTCTCGGCGGTGGTCGACGAAGCGGACGGTGTGATCGAGTTCAACGAGAGAAACAACGCCTACGAGCAGGCGTACACCGCCCCGCAGCAGGCTACCACCTCCGCGCCGGAGCCGGAGGCGACCGCCGCCAAGCCGGCGACCCCGGCCGGTGCGGCCCAGGCGGACCTGACCGTCAGCGCGATCAAGGTCAATGGCCGGGTGCTGGACGGCAAGGCCGACTGCAAGGACGGCAAGTACGCCATGGCCGTCGTCGTGAAGAACGCTGGCGCCGAGAAGGCCGGCGCGTTCGCCGTGCGGCTCGCGGTGGACGGTGAGGCGGTGGCGGAGCGGCCCGTCAGCGGCCTCGAGGCCGGGCAGGAGCGGGAGGTCCGTGTCGAGGACGTCCGGCTGAAGAAGGGCGAGCGGAAGGTCGCGGCGATCGTGGACCCGATGAACCCGCTGGCCGATTCCACACCCGACAACAACGAACTGAAGGTCACCCTGCAGTGCAAGGGCGACGGCTGAGCTCGCTCGGCAATCGGCCCATCGAGCAATCCCTGCGACGGGCCAAACCGGAATGTCACGACCCGGCGAGGTGTGCACCTCGCCGAGTCGCGACGAGATCGTGCCCATCGTCCGACCACCACTGCTCCTGGTGCTGCACATCCCGATTCGGATTCTGAGTTTGGCGGGCGGTCGTTCTGGCTTGGTCCCGCTCGGCGACGGCCGCAACCTGCGGCCCTCATCCGCGGCTACATCGGGTGAGGGCCGCCTCCACGATCTTGCCGGAACGGACACACCACAGCCCCCGGCCGTCTGGCCGAGGCGTGGGCGCCATCAGCGGTAAGCATACGCGCCCTCCGAGACATGGCCAGGTCTGGCCCACCAGCGGCCACACCATCTCCGGCGGTCCTGGCCGGCTTAAAGCCGGCTAGTTCGTTGCCGCTGCCAGCATGTCGACGAGCTCGCACAGCCGACGCGGGCTGAACGGTTTGGCCAGGAAAGCGTCGGCACCGGCGTCGAGCGCCTGCTGCTCGGCGTCGGTCGCGCCGTTCGCGGTGATGACGATCACGTCGGTTGCCGCATGCGAGGGGTCCTGGCGGATCGCGCGGCAGACATCAAGCCCGTTTGCGCCAGGCATGTTGACGTCAAGGATAGCGATGTCGACGGGGTCCGTGCGGAGGACGTCGAGCGCGGCGTCACCCGTGCCGGCCTCGACGACCTCGTGATCGTCCAGGATGCGACGGATCAGCAGGCGGAGGCTGGACGAATCGTCGGCGATCAGCACGCGCATGATTGGAGAACGACCGCGTGTGCTTCCTGGGGACGGACGGCAAGGTGTGGTCAGATGCAGGCGCGCGTAACGGAGCTCATCCTGGAGCTCGGGGCGCTCGGGGCGGTCGTCACGGAGTACCGCAGGTACCAATCGACGTATCGTCCCCGACATCGTCATGCCCCACGGGCGGCTCGATTCGAGACTGCCCATTCCGGCCAGCGGTGGCTCTTGATCGGCGCAGAATTCGGCCTATCCTACATGTTGCTGGGGCGTCAGGATCAGCCTGCTGACGCCCAGTGCTCGGGCACGAGGTTGGCCCAACAGCCTCGTGCCCACCTTCTCCTGCTCATGCCCGGAGTCGACCATACACGCCAATACCGACGCGCCGTGGTGGCGTCGCTGGTCGATCTGGGTCGCCCTCGTCCTCGCGGCGCTCGCGATCTTCCTCCCGGTGGTTCGCTGACGACCCCCGCTCCAACGAGAACCGTATGTGGCGGCATGTGCTCTACTTGGTGTGCATCGTCGAGGCGGCGGTGCTGGCAGCGGTCCTGGTCGCCGTCGTGGTCGAACCTCACCTGCTCGGGTATGAACCAGCGCCCTGGGTCCGTCCGATCTGCGCGTGGGCCGCACTGGTGCTGATGGTGAGCTGCGCCTACGGGGTGGTCGGCTGGCTGCGCTCCCTGCTGGCGGGGGCGCGCGTGCGTCAGTCCCTGATCAGCGCCGCGATGGCGGGTCGCCCGGGGCATCCCGACGCGGGGCGCGGCAGGCGGGGTGACCGTGGCCGCCCCGCGCTCGACCACGGCGCGCCGCAGGCGGGCTGCCAGACGGCAGCAGCATCCTGGTGGCCGGGGTCGGCTTGGCGAACTCCTGGGCGCATGCGTCACGCTTTCCATCACCGACGTCTGCGCGTGCGTGCCTTGGTGGTCGCCGTGCCGGCGATCGTCGTCGTCGCGAGCGCGTGCGGCTCGTTGCCGTCGGTGTCCAATCCGTTCGCGGCGAGCGCGACGCCACGCCCGACCATTGCGGTCCCCGCCCAGTTGACGCCGACGCCCGTGCCGGAGGCGGCTCCCGTGCCATTCGAGCCCTTCTGGGTTCAGAACCACCGGATCACCGAGATGTGGAACGGCCCGTCCAGCCAGGCAGATACCGTCAGCTTCGGTGCGACATCGGGGCAGTTCTGCTCGTTCCTGGTGGTGCTCCCGCCCGAGGGGGACCGGCTGTATGTCTTCAATCCCTACTCGCAGAACTATCTCTGGATGGACGCCGTCGACACCGGGCCGGCCGGTCCGCCCGAACAGCGTCCCGATCCACGACCAACGGACGTGAACTGTACGCGCGACATCCACGCCGGATGACCCGTCTCGTCGGCGACGGTATCAAGGAGTCGGGTGTGGCGCCGCGCCCGACGCGAGGGCGTCGACCACCTCGCATAGCCGACGCGGGCTGATTGGCTTGGCCAGGGGGCCATGCGCGCCGGCCTCGACCGCGCGCCGCTCGTCGTCCGGGGCTTTGTTCGCGGTGATGACGATGGCCAAACGATCGGCCCGGACGAGGTGCAGGACCGCCTCGGCCGTGGTGGCAGGGCGGCGGTCCTGAGTGCCCCCCCCCCAGGCGGCGCTCGGCGTTGGCGAGACCTGGACGTGCCAGGATTCCCGTAAGCCGTTCTCGCTGGACACGTTCCTTGAGGTCCAGCACGGTGCCTCAGGCAGGGCACAGCACCCGGTCTTTGCGAGACGAGCCATCGTCCGTGGGCTACCATCGCAATATCGTTGGTTCGCGAGCACCCATGCCGAAAGGTCCGCCCCATGGCCTCGATCCGGAGGCTCGACATCGATGAAGCGCGCCGCCGTCTTCGCGGGCGATCGTCACGCGATGCGGTCCGTGCTCCGTACCGCGAGGCCATCGCCAGCCTGACCGCTGCAACGGTGGTGGAGATCACGCCCGATCCCAGCGAGTCCCTGCGGAAGCTCAAGCTGAACGTCACGCAGGCGGCCAGGGAGGTCCATCGCCGCATCGCGTACGGCGTCAGCGACGAGGGCACGTTGCTGGTCTGGCTGGAACGAAAGCCGAGGAAGGCCCCACGACGCAGGACTGGGGTGGCCGGCGCCGCAACGTAGCGGCCCGCGATCTGCTACGGTTCGTGCAGCACCGCTCGACCCGGGCTCGTCTGGTCGACCCGAGACGCCGAGCACTCGGTCTGAGCTGAGGTGAGGCGCCATGGCACGAGGTCCGATCATCCGCATCATCCGAGACCGAGGCTTCGGCTTCGTCCGCACCGAGAATGGCAGCGAGATCTTCTTCCACCACGCGACGTTACCGCCCGGCGTGTTCGACATGCTCCAGGAAGGCCAGGAGATCGAGTTCGACGTCGAGAACGATCCGCGCGGGCGTGGCCAACGGGCGGCGAACGTCCGGCTCGCCGAGCGATAGACGGCTCGTCGCCGAACGGCCCCCGGACGCCACAGGACAACGGGGTCCCGCATGGCACCATCCAGCTTCCCGTGCCGGGTGTGCGGGCAAGCGACCCAGGGCGTGGATGCGTATGTGGTCTGCCCGGCGTGCCTGCTGGGGTTCGAGATGCGGTTCAGGGAGCGAGTCGGCGACGGGGTCGACCACCTGCCGTCGATCGCAGGGGACGTCGAGGCGCGGCTGAGGCAGTTGCTGGACGACTGGTAGCGCCGTCCGGTGTCCTACGTCGCCGGCACGCGCGAGCGTCCCGAGGTCGGGATCTTCAAGCAGACCCACGCCTCGCGACCGCCCGTGCCGGCGCGCAGGCTGGCAAGTATTGGCCGAGATGGCTGACGCGCGTGTCGCGGGCGCCGACCTCGGCGAGCAGCCGCAGCGGCTCGGCCGGCTCCGCGAGGCTGTGGCGGAAGGAGCATCATCGCGACACCTTGACACGGCCGAACGCCCGTTCTATGCTGAGGCATGGCCGACAGATCGACGATCGAGTGGACCGACGCTACTTGGAACCCGGTGACGGGTTGCACCCAGATATCGCCGGGGTGCGACCGCTGCTACGCGCTCAGGTTCGCGGAACGGTTCCGAGGCGTGCCGGGGAACTACTACGAGGTCGGGTTCGACTTGACGCTGCGCCCGAACAAGCTCGACCTGCCGCTCCGGTGGAAGCAGCCGCGCCGCATCTTCGTCAACTCGATGTCTGACCTGTTCCACGAGGCCGTGCCGGACGGCTTCATCGCAAGCGTCTTCGGCGTGATGGCGCGCGCCGACTGGCACGTGTTCCAGGTGCTGACGAAGCGCCCTAGGCGGATGGCCGAGATGGCGGCCGCCCTCCCTTGGCCCGCCCATATTTGGGCAGGGACCAGCATCGAGTCGGACCGCTTCACGTGGCGGGCGAATCAGTACCTCAGGCGGGTGCCGTCGGCCGTTCGCTTCGTGAGCGCCGAGCCGCTGCTCGGCCCGCTGCCATCCCTCCAACTGGACCACGTGCACTGGGTGATCACAGGGGGCGAGAGCGGTCCGGGCCACCGCCCCTGCGACCCTGCCTGGGTCCGCGACCTGCGCGATCGGTGCGTGGATGCGGGCGTCGCCTTCTTCCACAAGCAGTGGGGTGGGCGAACACCGAAGCAGGGCGGCCGACTCCTCGATGGTCGGACCTGGGACGAGATGCCGACTCCGCTGGTTGGGTCGCCAGGTCTATGACTTCGCCTGCCGGCGCGTTCTTCGAGCAGAAGCGCGAATGGTCTCGCCGCAAGCACGAAGTGCTGGAGGGCTACCTCGCGCCCTTCTGGCGGATCGTCGGGCGGGATGGAAAGCCGGTCTACGTCGTTGATGGGTTCGCCGGACGCGGAGAGTTTGGTGAAGGCCGGGAACGCGAGGACGGCTCGCCGCTTCTAGCGGCCAAGATAGCCTACGAGTTGGCGGACACGGGTCGTTACAGTCCGTTCTGCATCAACGTCGAGGCCGACGTGGCGGAGTATGAGCGTCTTGTCGCCGTTACGCGGCCCTACGCAGATCGGGTCGAGAACCTGCGGGGACCCTTCGCAGATCACGTCGATGGTACGCTCGCGCGGATCGGGATGCGGCCGTCCATGTTCTTCTTGGACCCGTTCGGCCCCGGGGGGCTGGAGTGGACCACGCTAGAGAAGATCGGCAGGCGTCCCAAGCACTTGAAGACCGAAATCCTCATCAACGTCAACGCGCCGAAGGTGGACCGGCACGCCGGGTGGCTCGATTCCTTCGGCCAGAAGCCGCGCCCCGCTTTCTTGCGGCTATTGGATCGGATCTTCGGTTGCGAGGACTGGCAGCTGCTCTGGGAGCAGCCGGCTCCCTCGGAGGTGCGCTATCAGCGGATCACTGCCTTCTACCTGAAGCGGGTACATGAGGTGTTCGGATTCGGCGGCGCCGTGTACCCCGTGCGGACAGTCGAGACCGGGCAGTTGAAGTACCACATGCTGTTCTTCACCCGGCACCCGTTGGGCTTACGGATCATGAACTCGATCATGTACGGGGTGGAGGAACGCTACCTGAAGGATCGGGCTCACTTCCTCGGAAGGTTTGCGCGCCAGATGGACATGTTCGCGGAGCCCGAGCCTGACATCGAGGAAGTCGAAGCACAGGCAGTACGGGAACTGGAGCACGACATCCTGGCACTCGGGCGCCGGAGGATAACGATGACCTTCGGAGGAGTCCAGGACGAACTGCTTCACAAGTGGTTCGGTCGCATGGTCGAGAAGCATTTCCGCCAAGCCTGCGCACGATTGATCGACCAGGGCCACATCGATCGTAAGGATTCTCGTGGCATCACGGACAAGACCATCCTTGAGTTTCGATAATCCTGGGCTCCATGCGTTGGTGGAATCGACTCGGGTCTCGTGTCCGCCGCTTCAGCGTCTGTGACCCTCGTCACAGCGCCCCGCCCCCGCCCCGTCGTATCCTCGCTTGGGGGCGTGCCGCGCTCGCCTTGACAGGTGGGAACGGGCGCGCGATAGTGCCGCCGTCCGTCTCCGCCCGCTCGGAGGCGAGCACCAACGGCCGTGGGTGGGGCGGGGACCTTCGGAGGGGCGTGATGGGCGACGACGCCGCGACGGTCGAGCAGCTCCGGGCCGAGCTTGCGCGCCGCCAAGAGCGCGCCGAGGCGGCGGAGGCGAGGATTGACTCCCTCCTCGCCGACGCCGAGCGCCGCGACCGCGCGCTGACCGAGGCCCTGGAGCAGCAGGCGGCGCAAGCAGCGGTGCTGCGCGCGATCGCCGCCTCATCGGCCGACGTGCAGGCCGTCCTGGACGCCATCGCCGAGAAAGCCGCCCGCGTGTGCGGCGCCAGCGACGCCTTGATCGTGCGGGTCGAGGGGGAACGGCTGCGCCAGGTGGCCCACCACGGGCCGATCCCGGTCACGCCGAAGCCTGACGGCCTGCCCATTGGCCGGGGGTCGGCGGTGGGCCGGGCGATCGTGGACGGCAGGAGCGTGCAGATCGAGGACCTGCTGGCCGAGCCGGAGGCCGACTACCCGGAGGCCCTGGCCTTCCAGCGCGCACGCGGGCACCGCACGGTGCTCGCCACGCCGCTGCTGCGCGAGGGCGTCCCGATCGGGGCCATCGGCATACGGCGCCTGGAGGTCCGCCCGTTCACCGACGTGCAGATTCGGCTCCTGGAGACGTTCGCGGATCAGGCAGCCATCGCGATCGAGAACGCCCGGCTCTTCCAGGAGCTGGAGCACCGCAACCGGGAACTTCAGGAGAGCAACCGGCAGGTCACCGAGGCCCTGGAGCGGCAGACCGCGCTGGCCGACGTGCTGCGGGTCATCGCGTCGTCGCCCACGGACCTCCAGGCAGTACTCGACGCTCTCGTGGTGAGCGTGGCCCGCCTCTGCCACGCCGATGTCGCGAACCTCAACCGACTCGATGGCGACGAAATCGTGATCATGGCGTCGACTGACCCGGCGGTCCCAGGACGAAAGGGTGATCCGACAGGGACGGTGGCCGAACGCGTCATGGTCGAGGCACGGACGATTCACGTCTACGGCCCCCCGGAGGAGCAGCTCGCTCAGTATCCCAGGAGCCCCTCCGCTCTCCTGGGACGCGGGGCGCAGCTCGTCACGCCGCTGATATTCGGCGGTCGGATCATCGGAATGCTTGCCCTGATTCGGCGCGAGCAAGAGCAGTTCACGGACGGCGAGATCGCCCTCCTGGAATCGTTCGCCGACCAGGCCGTCATCGCCATCGAGAACGCCCGGCTGTTCGAGGAACTGGAGCGGCGCAACTCCGACCTCCAGGAGAGCAACCGCCAGGTCACGGAGGCGCTGGAGCAGCAGACCGCGACGGCCGAGGTGCTGCGGGTCATCGCGTCGTCGCCCACCGACCTCCAGGCGGTTCTCGACGCCATCGCCGGCAGCTCGGAGCGCCTTTGCGGGGCTGACCTGGCGTTTGTGAATCTCGCTGATGGGGACCAGCTCCGTGTGGTGGCGGGCACGCCCACGTCGGTCGGTCATCAGCCTGGCATCGCGGTCGGCGTCATCTTGCCGCTGACGCGGGGCACGGCAAGCGGTCGGGCTGTCGTCGATGCAGCCACGGTCCACATCGAAGACGCGCTCAAGGTCGCGGACACCGAGCTAGTCGACATCCCCCGCCCTGTGTCGCCGGGCGCGCGCCTTGCCGCGCCCCTCCTGCGCGACGGCAAGGCGATTGGGTCGATCCTGCTGATCCGCAATGCGCCCGGCCTCTTCGGCAGACAGCAGATTCGTCTCCTGGAGACCTTCGCCGACCAGGCTGTCATCGCCATCGAGAACGCCCGGCTGTTCTCCGAGCTGCAGGAGAGCAACCGCCAGGTCACCGAGGCGCTGGAGCAGCAGACCGCCACGGCTGAGATCCTGCGGGTGATCGCATCCTCGCCGACGGACGTGCAGCCGGTCCTGGATGCCGTCGCCGAGCGCGCCGCCCGCCTCTGCGATACCTACTTCGCAGCCGTGCTCCTCGTCGAGGGCGACATCGTGCGGCCGGTGGCAAGCTACGTCGGGAACCTGACCGACAACGGGGGTAGGTCGCTCCCAGCCGCGTTCGTCGGGCCTCCGCTGAGGCCTGACGGAGGGAGAGGGAACCCACTCCAGGGCTCGGTCACGGGATGGGCGGTCCGCGAGCGACGGACGATCCACGTCCACGACGTTCTGGAGCTGCCCGAAGCGGAGTTTCCGTACACGTACGCCGTACAGCGTCATGCGGAGGTCGGCGACCGCACCATGCTGGCCGTTCCCATGATCCGGGAAGGCGTTGCCATCGGGACGATCCTCCTGCGCAGAATGGAGGTCAGGCCGTTCAGCGAGCAGCAGATCACGCTGCTGGAGGCGTTCGCGGACCAGGCCGTGATCGCCATCGAGAATGCACGGTTGTTCGCGGCACTCCAGGAAGCAAACAGCCGGCTCGCAGAAGCCAGCCAGCACAAGTCGCAGTTTCTGGCGAACATGTCCC
>Ga0075428_100002619_pt1 | contig 19583 bp, 15 predicted proteins | sample RhiMetdeltSRZDD2_FD_75291 | JGI IMG/M metagenome (GOLD analysis project Ga0075428, IMG submission 75291) | Populus rhizosphere microbial communities from Tennessee, USA - Rhizosphere MetaG P. deltoides SRZDD2 | ecosystem: Host-associated > Plants > Roots > Rhizosphere > Soil | place: USA... | reverse complement strand
GCCGCAAACGCCCCAAAGATCAGGATAGGAAAAGCCGAATCCATAGCGAAAGAACATCACGATTAGCCTGCTCTTGCCGATTAGAATTCCCGGGCGTGTTTGTAATCATTGCGACCGCGGCGCGCGCAAATGCTTCAAGGCCTCTTCGAGCACAGGATCCCCATTCTCGAAGTCTGCCGGAGTCGCGCGGATCGAAATGTGAGGTTCGATTCCCTTCGTTTCGAGCAACGCACCATTGAGATCGAGGTCTTTCCAACTGGGCACAAGCGCCGCAACCCCGTTGCCGAGATCAATTCGTTTCGGATTGCCTGATGCGCCGGCTGTGCGCTCACCGATGATCGTGCAGCGCGGCCCCTGTTGCATCATCATGACGAAGCCCTCGGCGCTGCTCACCGTTCCGAGTCCCGCCAGGACCGCCACGCGATTGGTGAAAGTCGGATACGCTTTGTTCGGTTGCAACTCGCGGGTGTACGGCGCGCTTAACTTTCCCGCAGAGCGGTTAACATGTTTCGCATAAGCGACCGGGCGTTCCACGAAACAGCCGGCAAACTGTTGCGCGGCACTTTCCGATCCGCCGCCGTTGGCGCGGACATCGATAATCAAAGGTGCGCCGGCTTGCACTGCTTTCTGGAGCGCCTCGAAGGCCGGCGCCAATTCCTCCGCGCGGTTGGGCCAACTGCGAAGCAACACGTAAACGATGCCATCTTTGAATTTCCCCTCGCTCACCACTGCGTTGCGACGGGACCATCCCTCGACGAGTTGTGGCAACAAACGAAGGTTGATGTTCCACGGTACATTCCTTTGGAAGGTCGGCACGATTTTGGCATCGACTTCGAACCAGAGATGGATGTCCTTCGCCGGAGCAAGGAGTTCGCCGGCGATGCGCGCGAACTCGGCGGCACTGCCGGCACGCGCGAGGCGATTCGTGTATTCCGCAAACCGCTGGTCCCAATTGACCCCGTGCAAATCGTGATACGAATAGTCCTCGCGAATGGCGCGCTGCAAGTGCGCGACAGCCTCCATGTTTTCCACGCTCGTGTTTCCGGGCTTCGCTTCGCCTTTTCCTGTCCGGAAGCTGATCGGATGCGCCACAGCCGATTCCCCTGCTGTGCTGCGAAAATTTCGAAACCTGTCGCTGTTGATGCTCAACCAGTAGTTATGCTCGGGCTCTAACCGCCACGACCAGACGAACGTCCGATCATTCTCCCAACGATGAGTGCCGATGAATTTTGGAAAAGTATTGCCGCCTCCCACCACGGAAAGACTGCCCGCCTGCATCGGTTGGTCGAAGACGACTCGAAGTTCCTTCAGGTTTGGATCGACGTCTTTGCTGCCGTTTTCAGGCACCGCTTTGACGACGCGGGGCGGCGCTCCCTGGACGCTCCATGCGAGCCAAACCACCAGAGTGCCCGCGAGCGTCTTCAATCGGTTTGGCCGTCGGAATTGCCGGACTCGTAAAGGCGGGCCATTTCGACCAGCAAGGGCTCGAGTTGCCGGTAATACTCTTCCTCTTTCACTGTTGCTTTGGATTCGCGCAGCTTTGAAATCGCCAGCTCGATTTCGTCGCGTCGCTTGCGCACCTCTTCCGCAAGCTTTCGCTCCTGCTCGTTGCGGACCAGGTGCAACTGGTGCGCGCGCAACCCATCGATGCCGCCCTTCTCGGGTTTCTTGACCGCGCGCACGCCGCGAAACCAGTCCGCCTGCGTCCCCAGACCGTCGCCGTTGTCATCGAGCAGCGCGTGTTCGGTCGCCAACCGCCCTTCGCTCTTGTAAAAGTCGCCCGTTTGCCGCGCTGCCGACACGAAGGCTTCGAGCAGCGACGTTTGACCATCCTTGTCGAGGTCCGCCGCTGCACTGCCGATCGTCTCGCTGAGATACTTGCCGAGCCGCGCAAAGTTCTCCTCATTGCCGCTGCGGGTGGCCGTAATGATGACCCGATTTGACCGCGAAAGCGCGTTGAGAAACGGCGCGCTCGACGACGCCGTGTTGATGATCACCAGCGGACGCGTGAACGGTTGCAGCCATTTGGCGAGTTCCGCCGCCGAAACATCGGGCCCGCGCAAATTGAACTTTGCCTCTTTGCCATCGAAGGTCCCGTGCCCGAGCAGCACCAGCCAAAGCGGTTCCCCCTCCTTGGAAAGCTTCGCGAGCGCTTCCTGAAATTGCGCGATATCGTTGGTTCCACCCGGTTCTTTCCCAATGGAAAGAAACTCAGCCTCCCCCGTTTTGGCCGCCTTCTCCCAATGACTCCCCCACTGCTCGAACTGCTTGCGGAATTCCTCTTCGCCCCCCGCGCCAATCACGGTTAGGACCGATTGCCCGGCGAAAAGCGTTGCGGCACTTGCCAGGAGTGTAATCGAAAGGGCGGCCGCACTGCGGACGAACATGGCCAAATATTACGCGCCAGGGCTTCGGATGCAACGCGGGAGGTGAGATGAGTCGAAACTACAATTTCGCTGCTTCGGTCACTGCTGCAGCCACATCTTCGGGCTTCCAGGTATTTTCGGAGAATACTTTGTGGACCTTGCCGCTGGCGGTGAGAACCACCGTTCGCAGGTTGTGATTGATTCCCGCCGGTTGGTTCGGATCAGGCCGCCAGAATAGCAATCCAAATTGCTCTGCGAGCGCAGTGATATCGATCAATGGGCCGGTCAAGTAGCTCCAATAATTCGAGTCGTATCGATACGTCGTCGCGTAGTTCTTCAAAACCGATGACGTGTCGAACTGCGGATCGATGGTGATGCTGAGCAGGTGCCAGTTCGTTGGGCCATCGGCAGCGTTCTTCAGGTGCTTCTGGATCGCCTCGAATCCCTTCGACATGCGCGGACAGTAATCGGGATAGGGGCACCGCGTGAAAATAAACGTAAAGGCGACGGCCTTGCCTTTAAAATCGCTCAGGCTCACCGGTTTGCCGAATTCATTGGTAAAATTGTAATTTGGCATGGTGTCTCCCACCTTCAGCGGTTCGACCTCGCGCGCCCGGCGAAAGCTGTCCGGTGGATTAGCCACGACCGGCGTCGTGATTCCCAGCCGTGTGACCCGGTCGATCCAGCCGTCGTCCTCGGTGACGATCATGCGAAATGAAATGTTGTCCCCCGGGGCGAGCCCTGCGAGTTCGTTCGTGTCCTTGACATCGAACAACATCGTCATCGCGTCCATGTAGTCGGGAATTTTTTCGTGCTCGATCCTCACCTGGCTGTTGGTGGCCAACACCTCTTTGACCACGCCTTTCACCTGGAAGGTTTTTGCGTCCGCTGGAAGACTGGACGTTACATTCGTCCCCTTCCCGGTGCTTTGCGGCATGGGCGCCGGCTTGCAGCCAGACGGTAGGACTGCGGCGACCAATATCGCGAGCAAACTGCTAGATCGAATCATTAAGAGAATTGAAAACAAAAATTGCGAAATTGCAAATGGCGTGTCGTGAAATCAAATAATTGTTGCAATCGCAACATTTGGTTGACAATGCGCCGGCAGCCCAGTTCGGTAACTTGCCCGTGTTTGCGCGGACTGGTAGCTTGCCCTCGTGCGAATTCTGTCGGGCATCCAACCTTCGGGTGCGCTGCATCTCGGAAATTACTTCGGGATGATGCGCCCAGCCATCGAGTTGCAGGAGAAGGGCGAGGCCTATTACTTCATTGCCGATTATCATTCGATGACGTCGCTGTTCGATGCGGAGCAACGGCGCAAAAACATCTGGGACGTGGCTTTGGATTTTCTTGCCTGCGGCCTCGACCCCGCCAAGTCGGTTTTCTTCCGGCAATCCGACGTGCCGGAAGTGGTCGAATTGTCGTGGCTGCTCACGACCGTAACGCCAATGGGCTTGCTCGAACGCTGCCACAGTTACAAAGATAAAATTGCCCGGGGCGTTTCCCCGAATCACGGGTTGTTTGCGTATCCGGTGCTGATGGCGGCAGACATTTTGATTTACGATTCGAACATCGTGCCCGTTGGCCGAGATCAGAAGCAGCACGTCGAGGTCACGCGCGATATCGCGATCAAATTCAACGAGGCCTATGGGCAAACGTTCGTCATCCCCGAACCGCAGATTCGCGATGAGGTCGCCGTCGTGCCGGGGATCGACGGGCAGAAAATGAGCAAGAGTTACGGGAACACGATCGAAATTTTCGGCGAAGAGAAGGCGACTCGAAAGAAGATCATGAGCCTGGTGATGGACAGCCGCACGCCCCAGGAGCCGAAGCCGGACGCCGACAAGAACATTGCGATTCAGCTTTTGAAGCTGGTCGCTCCCGCCGCAGCCGCGAAAGACTCTGAAGACCGCCTGCGCGCCGGCGGCTTGGGCTATGGCGATCTCAAGAAGGCGCTCTTTGAGCATTATTGGACCTACTTCGCGGGCGCGCGCGCAAAACGCGCTGAACTCGCGAGCAAGCCGGATTACGTGAAATCGGTCCTCCGCGATGGCGAGAATCGCGCCCGCGACGTGGCTTCGGTAGTTCTCAAGCGCGCCCGCGCAGCCGCGGGCCTTGAGTGATTGGCGGTCCGGTCATGACAACGGAGATTTTCCGATACACTCATCGGGTCACCTACTCCCTGTGCACGATCGGCAATCACATTTACTACAGCCGTTACCTCGACGTGCTCGAAGCGGCCCGCGGGGAATTTTTCCGCCATCTTGGCACGACGTTCCTGCAGTTGCAGGAGCAAGGAGTGATCTTTCCAGTAATCGAGTGCCGGCTTCGCTACCGTGGGGCGGCCCGTTACGATGATTTGCTCACGATCGAAGTCTGGCTCACGGAACTTGGGCGGATTCGCCAGACCTTCAACTATCGCATTTTGAACCAGGACGGACGCGAGTTGGTTGAAGCAACGACTGTCCATGCCTGCACTGGTCTTGATGACAAGCCTCGCCGTGTTCCGGAAGCACTCGCCACCGCGCTGCGGCGGTATCTGCACACGGTGGATGCAAAGTAACTACTCCAGCTTCTTCAGCAACCCGAGAACAGCGTCGTAGATTTTCGGCGCAGCATTGGTTTCAAGATAGCTCGAACGCGCGCCCCACGTTTCATAGCCGCCGAGTTCAAAGTGTTCGACCGTCGGCAAATAACCGTTGTAGCCGTTCCCGAGTGAGATCGTGAACGATGGTTTCCACGGGCTGTTCTTCTTCAAGTCGAGGCCAATCTCGACAAACACCTCGCAGGGAACTGCCGCGATCCCCACGTTCCCGATGCGCAACGTTTGCAGGAGCAGCGCAACCTCGTCCGGATAATCTTTGATCAGGACCGTTTCGCGCGCATAAATCTCCTGCGGACTCGAGAGCACGAAGGCCGTGGCGGACATCAGCGCGTCGGCGCGTTGCACATCGGCCTGCGCGGGCTTGCGCACGCCCAGCGTGATCTCGGTTTGCAACGCCTTGAGCGGCGCCCAATCCTTAAACTCGATTTTGCCATGCGCTTCGTGGACGGCTTGCGCGACGCGATGGCCCACCAGGCGCATTTGACTAAAGAGCGGCTGCTTTGGCTGGCCGCCGCGGAAGTTGATGTTGTTGATGTTGCCGCTCGTGCCGTTGGCCATGGCCGCAACAAACGGCGGATCCTGCCGGTCGGCCCCGAGCAACTCCTGGACGCGGTCAGCGAACATGCCGAAGTAATCCGCCGAGATGATGCCCTGGCCCACGCCGCCGCAGTAGTGCAGGGAATAGTTCGCCAGCAACGCGAGCGGCTTGCCGTTGGTGTGCTGCAGCGAGATAAACACCACCTCGGGATCGGTGGGCCCAGCCGGCTCGACCAGGTCCGTGCTTCCGACCGGCGGATTCATCTTCACGCGATCGTTCGTGCGATTGAAAGGGTCGCGCAACTCCAATCCCGACTTCATGAACCAGCGTCGATTGAAGACCTGGTCGGGCACTTGCGCGGAGCCCCATGCGATCTTTGCCGGCGCAAGATTGTTCGCCGCGCGCATGACACCGTCCGCAATCCGCCGCGCGAGAAACTTCTGATACTCCGGATCAGGATCGCTCTGGAAGACCGGGGTGGCCGCGGGCGCCGAATGCGTGTGCGTGGCGGACATCAGCATGTTGGAAGCAGGAATGCCCGTGCGCTCAGAAGCAACGCGTTTGGCTTGATCGAAGATCTCGCGCGGCACCATGCAACTGTCCACGACGACAATCGCCAGGCGCGTTTCCGAATCGTCCAGCACGATGCACCGCGCATGCAGTTCGTCGTGCACGTGCGCAGCCTTGTGATCGTGAAACCCGCCGTTGATCGAGACACCGAGCCAAGGCGTGACATTGCTCGTGGCCGCGCCCGCCCTAAATACCTTCGGCGGCTGGGCTGCATCGCCGCCGAATGCGAAAGCAGTGTAGCAAACCAGGACGAAGGGGAGCCTCATCCCCCTTTTTCCTTGAACATCGCCGCGGCGCGTCTGTTAATTTCGTCGGGCGGCACATCCTCTTTGTGCGTCGCCAACCCCCACAAGTGGCCAAACGGATCGCTGATCGTGCCCGATCGGTCGCCGTAGAACTTGTCTTCGACTGGCTGAAGGACCTTGGCTCCGGCCGCGACCGCGCGTTTGAACACGCCGTCAACATCGTCGACGTAAAGGTGGATCATCACCGGCGACCCACCCAGTGCCTCCGGCCCCCGCGCGTGCATCTCCGGGCATTCGTCGCCCAGCATGATGACCGAATCGCCAACCGTTAGTTCCGCGTGGGCGACCGCGTCACTGCCCGGCATCTGCATCTTGAGCCGCTCCTTCGCGCCGAAGACGTTCTTGTAGAATTCCATCGCGCGTCCCGCGCCTTTGATAAACAAGTAAGGCGTAACGGCGTGATAACCTTCAGGAATGGGTTTAACTTTGTTCGTCATAGTTTTCTCTCCTATTTCCAGGCGCAGAGTAGTCGCGCAGTCGTGCCTTGCCGAGCCCTTTTTCGCACATCGCCAGGCAAGCAAAATCCACTCTACGAACCGGCCCACTCGCGCTATGTTATGTCCGTGAACACACCGCCGATGCTGGTCGGGGCTGCCCTGCTGTTTTGGGGTTGGCACACCGGCCTCCTGCCCGTGGCTGTCGTGCTGGTGTGTATCCTCGAAGGCTCGCGGTTTGTTAAGGCTCGCTGGCAATTCTCGCAGGCCGATCTCAATCGCATTTGGAACTTCTGCACGTTCTTGTTCCTCGGTGCGCTCGCCGTAGCGATCCTCTCCGAGCAAGGCTGGGCGATCTTCGACAATTCCCCGCGCGCCCGCATGCAGGCCATGAACCGCACCGCCCGGTCCGTTCGCCTGTTCTTCGAGTGGATGCCGATGGTGTTCCTTCCCATCATGGTTGCCCAGGCCTACGGACAGGACAAGGGATTGAATTTGACGACGTTCTCGTGGCTGCTGCGCCGGCGTTTGGCGCAGCAGGGACTTACCGCCACCGACGCCCCTGAGATCAACATCAGCTATGGTTACTTTGCGACCTGTCTCCTTGCAGCGGGCACCAACAACGCTCAACCGCAATTCTTTTACCCCTCCGTCGCGCTCCTCGCTGCCTGGGCGCTTTGGGCAAACCGTGCCAGGCGCTTTGCACCGATTGTCGTTGGTATTGCCATCCTGCTCGTGTGCGCTGGCGGCTATGGCGGGAATCTCGGCATCCGCGAACTGCAACGCATCGCCACCGCCCTGGACACGGCGTTGCTAAGCCATCTCACGGGCAATTCGTTCAATCCTCGCGAGCAACGCTCGATGCTGGGCTCGATCGGGCGCATTAAGGCCTCCGGCAAAATCGTGTTGTGGGTTGAAGGAGACCGGCGCGCGGCGCCGCCGCTGCTGCGCGAGGCAAGCTACGACACATTCACCTCGCCGCTCTGGCACGTTGCCGACCGCAACTTCAACAACACGGTCTCCGAGTCCGATCAGACGACCTGGGAACTCACTACCAACCAGGCCAGCGCGTCGGTGAGAATATCAAAGCTTCTTCCCGGCGGGCGCGGTCCACTGCCGTCCCCCAATGGCACGACAACGCTGCTGGACCTGCCTGTGTTTATCTTGTGGACGAATACAATGGCGACTCTCCTCTCCCGTGACGGACCGGGATATGTCTCTTACCAAACCAGGTATGCTCCGGGCGCGGGAATCGAGGCCCCGCCGACTCCTAACGACACAAAGATCAATCCCAAGGAGCAGCCTGCCGTTTCCCAGATCGCCGCCGACCTCGACCTCAAAACCATCGCGCGCCAAAACCGTACAGGAGCCATTTCTGCGCTCCACAAATTCTTCGTCCAAAACTTCAGCTACACGACGTACCTGGAGGGCTCTCGCCGCTCGGAACGCAGCGCGCTCGGTCGTTTTCTTCTCGAAGATCGGAAAGGCCATTGCGAATACTTCGCCGCGGCGACGGTTCTTTTGTTGCGCGAAGCCGAGATTCCCGCCCGCTATGCGGTTGGCTATTCCGTGCAGGAAGCCAAAGGCGACAAGTATGTCGTGCGCGAGCGCCACGCCCACGCCTGGGCCCTGGCTTACGTTGATGACAAATGGATTGACGTGGACACCACTCCTGCCGCCTGGAACGAACTGGAGTCGGAGCGCTCCCGATGGTGGGAGCCGCTCTCCGATGCCTGGTCGAGCCTCAAGCTGCAGTTTGCGCGTTTGCGCTGGGGCGGAATTCAGTACCGAAAGTATCTCTTGTGGTCCATCGGGCCGGCTCTGCTCGGCATTGCCATCGTCATTTACCGCCGCCGGCAATGGCGGCGTGCCCACCGCCAGGACGACACACCCGTGCCACCCGTGCCCGGCACTGACTCCGAGTTCTACCTGGTCGAGCAACGCTTGCGCGAGTTCGGCCTTTTCAGGAGCCATGATGAACCCCTGGGTGCGTGGCTGCAGCGCGTAAACGGCAGCGCGCCTCGCAACGGCTTTCCTTTGGAAGAACTCCTTCAACTGCACTACCGCTACCGCTTTGACCCTAAGGGCCTCGCCCTGGAAGATCGAACGTTGTTGAGAGAAAAATCAGCCGCGTGGCTGAAGATCGCCACTGTGAACAACTGACGAGCCTGGGGTTTAGTTGACCCCAAAAACCGCGCGAATTCGGCTCTTGCGACCCCTTCGCAATCCAGCCGGGCGGATTATCCGATGCCCGCTGACCGGCTGCGTGCTGTCCATATCCATGTCCGGCATTGGCACTCGGCCAATCGCCGGCTTATGAGCCAACATGGAGCTGATGACCTTGCGCCGGCGTGACCGGGCGGCAAGGTAACCATGCCAGTAGAAAACAGCAGCGGTAACGGCGATTAGCCCGATATAAACGTAATCCTTCGATTCCATAACACCAGCGCAAGCTCGTCCGAAGCATTAGCGATGCCGTGATTGTAGAGACCCAGCCAACTTTTGCACTTAGGGCCTTTACCTTAGGGTATTTGCAGTACATCTGGTTCCCATGGTCGCCACGAGTGTAAAATTTTTTGGCACGCGTGTCCAAAATCTCGTCTTGCCACTTCGGCCTGGCTGGGCAACGCTATCTCGCCGTTTTGTGCGCGGTTAGCTCAGTGGTAGAGCACTACCTTGACACGGTAGGGGTCACAGGTTCGAACCCTGTATCGCGCACCATTACACCTCTTTCCTTCTTCGACCAGCCGCGATGCCTTCGCTTATAACTGTCCGAAACTGTCGGTACAAACGCGTCCGGGCGTAGTTGATAAACAGCGCGTCTTTCACCAAGTACACCACCGGAAACAGGCACCAGCAGAACAGCGTTGCCCACGGCAGAACGAGCACCCACAACACGGTTTTGATGACCGCATGCGCCGATCTTTTGGTCGTCAAGCCGGTCCAAAGGCCGAACCACCCCACGGCCATGAGTTGAGCTCCCATAAACGCCGCCCCCACACATGTGATCACAGGCGTCATCGCAAAACCTTCCGCCCGAACATCCAGCGCTGCCCCGATAACAACCTCGGAGAGACTTAGCGCCACGAATGGCACCATGAACTGACGCCGGAGCGCCTCTACGTGACCATCGATGATGTCGCTCGGCTTGATCGGTGTCGTGAGCAACAGGTCCAACGCTCCTGATGCGCGTGCGTCCGAGATCATGAAGCAGGCTCTGGCCGCCACCCAGACCGCGAGCAGGAAGTTCAGAGCGATGGCCACCGCGAACAATGGGAATATCAGCGCGTCAATCTTGCGCCAGACGATGGCGATGACCGTCCCCGGCACGGCATAACACGCGACCGCAGCCCACACGTACCACTCGGCTCGCTGCCCGCGCGTCAGCATCCACACCACCGGATTGAGGATCATCTGCCGTTGTCGCTCCGGATGGCGGCGCTCGATGAGGCGATACCTGATCTCCCGATTTGCCCGTTGCACGGGCTTGTCCTGCCAGGAACGGGGAAGGACGAGGCACGCCGAGACGAAGAATCCCCAACTCAGCGCGTGCGCTCCCAGCACAGCGTACCAGAACGGCTGCGGGGTCCGTGCAAACACCGCATCCCCCAGCGAGTAAAATCCCACCGTCGGGCTCAATGCCCCCAGGAGCATCGTGGATGGCAGCGGCGCCCAACGAAACAGCGGGGGAATGATCGCCAGGAACCCGATCAGCGTCATCGCGCCGATCCACGCCCGCCGTTCGTTGCGGCTGTTGGCCGAAATCAGCATCCCGGCGCTCAGCGAAAAGATGAGCGTCACCAGCAGCAACAACACCATGCGCCAGAACTCCCCGGGCGTGACGCCGCCCAGCAGCAGCGGGATACTCAGCGGCGGAACTACTGCTAACACTCCGTAAATGCTGTTCAACGACGTCGCCAGCAGTTTGCCGAGCACCACGTCGTAACCCTTGAGGTCCGTCAGAAAGAGAAGACCCAGAGTGCCTTCGCGCTTTTCTTCACTCAGTGCGTCCGCCGTGTTGCGTGGCCCTTCCAGCAGGCACCATACGAATGCCAGCCCCGAAAGAAACCAGAACATCCCTTCGCCCATGGCCGCTGGCGAGAGTTGCCAAAGGTGGCTGACCAGGAAAAATCCGATGATCAGTGAGGCCGCCAACGCTGCGCCCACGCGCGTGCGGAAAGTTCCCGTTTGCCGCGCGCGCACCCGCAACTCGCGTTCAGCGACCGGCAGGAAAATCATACGGGTTCACGGCCCTAAGCGTTACCAGCCACGGGCGCCGTGGAAGGCTGCCGCGTCGGCGGGTTGCCTGAAAAAACTCCGCGCAGCCAACCCTTGCGTTGCTTCTCGAACCGGGCCGCCACCGTCTGGCGGAAGTTCGACATCAGGTTGCGATAGGCCAGCACGCCAAACCACAGGTCAATCGCCAGGCCGATCAAGATCCACGAAATGATTCCTGTTTTGCCATCGTTCAGCCACCGGGGAATCGAACCGCGATTGATTTCCTCGAGGACGATGATGGCAGTCCAGAACATGGCAAACAACAGCCATGGCAAGACCAGCACCCGGGCCATCGCCGCTCCCGAGGCGCGGTTCGCGTTGACGCTTCTCAGACCAGTCCACATCGCCACCCACGCCAGCGTGATCACGTCCGCCACGAACATCGTAATCCCCGCAATCCACAGCATCACCCAATCGTTATCGCTGCGATGCGAAAAGAGAAAAATAATGTCCGCCAGGACCACCACCATCACTGGCAGCGCGAACTGCTTGAGTAACGCAAACAACTGCCCGCCTAAAATCTCCCGCACGCTCAGCGGTGTCGAGAGCAGCAATTCCAGCGCGCCGCTCCTCCGGTCCAGCGTGAAACGCCGGCACGCCTCCGTCGCGACCCAGTACTTTAAGATCGAGTGCATCCAAAGCCCCATCATGACGAATGTCGGGCCGTCGTCCCAACTGTGCGGATACCGCAGCTTGCCCCACAGCCAGCACAGGCCGGTCGCCACGAGGAAAATCCACACGCCGGCGACCTTCACGCGGTCGCGCCCGACCAGCCAATACACCGGGTTAATATCCAGCATTGCCTTGCGCACCCGCGCACGGGTGACCGCCCCGCCGTAGGCCAGTTGCCGCAGCCACCCGCGGATTCCGCGCGCTTCGCGCCGCTCCACTTTGTCCTGCCACGTCCGCGGAATGATGTAGCAACTCAGCAACAGCAGCCCCCACGTCATTGCATGGATCGTGGCCACCGACACGTAAAAGTAGTTGAATGGGCCGAGGCCCTTGTATGTTTCCTCAAAACTCATGAAGGCCGCGTAGCCCGGGCTCGGGACGAACAACCACATGTTCACCGGCCGGTTGTACGCCTCCGCAATCAATCCGCCGATCAGCGGCAATCCTCCCGCAAAAAAAATCATCGTCACCGCTGCCAGAAAAATCGCTTTGCGCTCATCCCGGCTGATCGCCGAAAAAAACATCCCGATCGAAAGCGAGAAAAACAGATTATTGACCGCCACCAGCACCACGCGCCAGAACTCCGTGCCTCCGACTCCTCCGGCCAGCAGCGAAATGGCCATCACCGGAAAGATCGCCAGCATCGCGTAAAACGCGTTGATCGACGTCGCCACCAGTTTCCCCAGCACGATGTCGTACCCCTTCAGGTCGGTCAGGAACAACAGGCCCAACGTGCCTTCCCGTTTCTCTTCGCTCAGGCAATCCGAGGTGCGGTGCAGGCCCGCCAGCGCCGAGTAGAAGAAAGTGGCCACCGCGACCGTGTGAAACAGCACCGTCCCAAGCCGTTGGGGGGATCGAAACGACGGAATCAGCATGATCCACGCGCACAGCACCAGCCCCGCCGCCGCGCCCCCAAAACGCATCCAGTAAGCCGCCCGCTGCCGCGATGCCACACGCAGCTCTCGTTCCACGACGGGCAGGAAGATCATCTGCGCTCAACTTCGAGGATGACTTTCCTCATGGCAAGTCCGCGCTGAAAAGCGGCACTCCTGTGCCGCTTTGTATTCGCATGCAACCACAGAGTTAACCGGCGCCAGCCGCGTTGTCCGCAATCGTTCCTCACTGCACCCCCGCCGCCTGCGCCCGCGGACTCGAGAAAAATCGTTGGTAGATAAACGACACCACGATCAGCACCACCGCGAGGCCGATCAGCGACCCGATGCGGTACATCCCGCCCAGCCGCCACAGATCGTGCAGGAACAGTTTCGCCAGCGTGAAGACCAACAAGCCCATGCCGCAGTAGCGCGTCGGCGCGTGGTTGATCTTGAATCCCACCGCCAGCAGCGCAAACGCGAACAACCCCCACGCCAGCGAGTAAGTCATGTCCTGCGCCAACGAGGCCGAAAAATTGAACACCAGCCGATTGCCCGGGCCGCTGAAGTAGTCCGCAATTTCGATGTTCAGCAACAGGAACAGCAGCACCGTCCCGAGCGAATAAAGCACCGGGAGAACATTGAAATCGCATACGATGTTTCGCGGCGGCTTCAGCAGACGCGCTGCGACGAAAGCGCATACCGCGACGATGCCGTACGTATACAAATACCAGTTCCAGATTGGCGTGCCCGTGCGGCCATACTCGGTGATGACCCACGGATTCAGCGCAAGACGCACGAAGCTGGTCACCAGCAATGCGACGCCAATCAACCTCAAGCCCGGGTGCGGCACGCGCCGGAACAGCCACACCAGCGCGGCCCCTTCCAACGCCCAGCCGATCGTCAGCCAGTGGCGCTCGTACTGGATCGGGAAAATAAACGTGATGAAGAACAAACTCACGCCGCCGAACAGCGCGAACAGCGTGTTACGCGTGGGCAGGTCTTTGGGCAGCGTGAGCACCAAACGTGTCAGCCCCGCCAGGCACGGCAGCGCCAGCACCGCTGGAATCAGGCCCTTATAAGCCAGGTCCGGATTCACATAAATTATGCCGCGGTAAATCAGAAAAAAGTGCAGCGGCAGCGACAACGCCGCGACGGCCCACGGCAAAGTGCGCTGCTCCAGTCGCCGCTGGAACAAAAACGGAAACGCCAGGAACAGCAGTGCGAAACCCGCATACCAGGCGATCGCGCCGTTGGCATTTGCCGGCGAGAACTGCAAACCATGCCACACGTGTTCGACCACCAGTACCGAAATGAGCGCCGCCGCCGCAAACACGTCCACCTTGAACATGCGCACCAATCCGAGCATCAACACCGTGAGCAACGCCGCGACTGCAAACAGCGCTGTAGGATCAGCCAGCCGTAATCGCACGCTCACCAACCCGAGCAACATGAACGGCAGCGTCGCGCTCAACGCGCCAACGTTGGCGAACGTTTCCGCGTCGCGCGCTTTGCCTTCTGCCGCGGCCGTGGCAAACACCTTGCGCCCCGCCATCAGCGATGCCGCCATGAAAAATACCGCGAACCCCGCGACCACGATCAGCATCTGCGGCAACTCCGCCGTCGACGCCGGAATGTCCATGATCCACGCCGCCGCGATCAACCCGGTCAACAGAAACACAAAGAGGATCGGCGTCAGCGAAAGCGTGATCACCGCCAGCACAATCGCCAGCCCGTCCACCGCAAACACCACCGGCCAGAGCGTCCACGTCAGTTCCGTCTCCTTGAAAATCGGGAACAACACCAGCGCCAGCGCCAACAGCGGGAATGCGTGACACCACGCCGGCAGCTTCCCAGTCCCATGCCGCCGTTGCGTGACCACGGGAACGACCGAGTGCAGCACCACAAACACCAGGTAGAGTGCGAATGCGATGTTGAGATTCGCCGCGCTCAGATACTCCGCCGTCCAGCTCGAGAGTAGGAAGAACACCGCGCTACCGCTCGCCAGCGGCGCAAGCCGAAGCTCGGCCCTCCACCACGCGAGCGCCAGGAAACCAGCGTCGATCAGGAAAACATACGTGAACAGCGGGATGACATCCTGTGCCAGCTCGCGCCACGGATGCCACAGGATGTAGAGCGGATAAATCAGCGCGCCGCCCAGCACTACCATCACCGCCGCCGAAAGGAATTGCTCGACACGTTTGTAATGGTTCGCGACTCCGAACCCCGCCACAAACAGCGCCGCGAATCCGAGAAAAATCGTGCTCGCCACGCCGTGCTTCGCCGGATGGAAAAATTTTTCGATCCACAGGAATTGCATCGCTACCGTCGCGCACGCCGCGAGCACCGTCAGGTGGTTCCATCGCTGCCGCAGCGCGATCGCGAGCAACCCCACATCGAGCAGCGCCAGGTAACCAAACAAACCGAGCGCGTTATCTGTGCCCGTCCGCAAAAGAATCGGCGTGAGAAACCCGCCGAGCAACCCCAGCACCGCCACCACCTGCGCGTTTAACTTCAGTGCCAGCGTGAACGCGATCGCCGTCACCACCGCCATCAGCCCAAAGGCGACCGGCGCCCCGATGAAATGAAATAGCGCGTGCGACGCAAAGATGTTCGCGTACAGCACCAGCAGCCCGGTCGCGCACAAGGTCTGCACCGTCACCGCATGCCGCTCGCGCGGGATGAACAGCCCGCCCACAATCAGCCCAACGCCCGCGAGGTAACCGAACGTGATCCGCATCATCGGCGTGATCAGGTTCCGGTCGAACGCGTGCTTGATGAAAAATGCGACCGCGAGGAAGAGCAGAAACCCGCCCAGCCACGCAAACAACTTTACCCCGAGAAAATTCTCCAGATTGATCGCCCGCTTCTCCGCACCCCATCTCGGCATTTGCGGACGCAGTAAAGGAGGCGCGACCGGAACGACTGGCTGTGCAACAGGGGCGGCCGCTTCGGATGCGAAAACCGGCTCCACCTTCGGAGCAACTTCCGGCCTCGGCAAAATCGGAGGAATCAGCGGCGGCGCTCCCGGCATCACCGGCCGAACACCTTCTCCAGGCCGCTCTGCCACGTTTACCGCCTCTTGGGCGCGCTCGGCGTGTTCCGTTTCCGGCCTCGTCAACCGGGCCAGATCCAGTTCCAGCATGTGCAGGCGCGCGTCCAGCCGCGCCAGCCGCTCGGTCGCCTCATTGCGCCGAATGAACAGCCAGAATACTGCGCCTGCCAGCACCAGAATGAAAAATCCAGTCATAGCTCGGACATGGTTCCGTGCACGCCCGAACCATACACGAAGCAATCTGCTGGCCGATAATTGAAAAAACCTCCCCCCACTATCGCTTCAAACAATAGGGTGTCTGAAGAAATCCCATATGCCGAACCTATCCCGCACCGCGTCGGAGTTCCGCGGTTAAGCGGTCAGATCCTTTGCGTCCGTTCCGTCTTTGTGCTGAACTCTCAATGCGCTCTGGAGCTCTCGGTCTGGTTGGTTCTTTCCGATCGCCTCAATTGTTGGCGCCTCTCCCGAATCGTCATGCGTTGGTTCGATCCATCGGAGTTCCTCTCCCCAAAGTCCTCTTGTCCGGGTTCCCTTCTTGTATCTCGCCGAATGACCTTCGCTGATGCCTCACGGCTGTCCGCAGGCTCCCAATAACCGGCCTCCAACAAATCCTTCTCATGCGCCGTCAACTCCGCCTCCACCGACGACTGCTCCCGCGTGGCCGTCTTAGGGTCCGCCAGCTCGTGACGCGCCTCTTTGTACTGCCGCACCTTCGCCTCCGCGGGACTCTCCCCGAGCCGGCCAACCCACCGGACGGTTGGGCGGCCAAACATCACGACGACTGCCACAACAGCCAGCGCGCCCACTATCGTCCTTTCGCTCACGGACTCATTCTAGCCCAATCAATGAGCCCCGCGAAGTGGCAATCGACCCCGGTCCAAGGTGAGCGAACGATCTCAGTAGGCGCAGCCTTGCCGTGTTTGGATCTGCTGTTACCTTCAGGTCGTGCCGGCTAAGGTTCAAGCTGGAAGGCGAACGCGGGCGGATTATGGCGATGTGTCATGGGACCGGATGATTCGAGCTGTGGAAAAGGTACGCCAACGGTTACAACGTGCCGCCGTGGCGCTCGACGCCGCAAAGATTCCATACGCCGTCGCCGGAGGAAATGCCGTTGCCGCGTGGGTTTCCCGCGTCGATGAGGCGGCAGTGCGCAACACGCAGGACGTCGATATACTTTTGCGGCGGGCGGATCTGGAGCGCGCCATCGTCGCCATGACAAATGCCGGTTTTATCTACCGCCATGCCGCGAGCCTGGACATGTTTCTTGATGGTCCGGCGGCAACCGCTCGGGACTCGGTTCACATCGTCTTCGCGGCAGAAAAAGTTCGTCCGGATTACTCTGCGCCCGCGCCGGATGTCACCGAGTCTGAATCGACGCAGACTTTTCGGCTGCTGACTCTCGACGCGCTGGTTCGCATGAAACTAACTTCCTTTCGCGACAAGGATCGAACGCATTTGCGCGACCTGATCGATGTCGGGCTCATTGATTCGTCCTGGTGCGAGCGACTACCTGCTGAACTTGCAAGTCGCCTCCAGCAGATTCTGGCTACGCCGGAAGGTTAGATCAGCCGGCGTTCAAAGCCGGGGCGGACAGATTTGGGTTGCGGTTTTAGGGATTCGGGCTACATAGGATTGTCCAAAATTATCTGACTTAGTATGCCGACGTACCAGTATCACTGCACAAAATGCGACCAGGAATTTGATGTTTTCCAATCAATGACTGAGAACGCGCTGACCACCTGCCCCAAGGACCTTTGTCGAATGGGCAAGTGGGGCAAAGGCAAGGTGAAGAAGCTGATCAGCGCTGGGGCCGGACTCATCTTCAAAGGCAGCGGCTTTTACATCACGGACTATCGCAGTGAAAGTTACAAGGAGGCCGCGAAGAAAGATTCTTCGACGGCCCCGCCCGCGGCGAGCGACGCGAAATCCTCGCCCAGCACGGACAGCAAGGCTGCGCCGGCGAAAACCGAGGCGAAGCCCGCGAAAGCGGAGAGCAAACCCAAACCTACAAAGTGAGTGTGACTGCGCGTCTGGCAATTCTGATTGCTGCATTGGACGCAGTCGTATGTTTGGGCGCGGTGCCGGATTGGCCCCAGAAACGATTTGTCACGGCGGAAAGTCGCTCGCGGCAATTCAGTATCCAGGGGCTTCCCTCCTCGAAACCTTTTGCAGGCGCTCTGTCCGGTCCGGACGTGACCTACGTGCGCGTCGATCCGACCACGCTCTGCGTCACGGCCGAAAATATCAAAGGGGCGCTCCTGGCCGCCCTGAACACGACAGACAATTGGCGGTCGCCGGTCGCAGTATCGCTGCATCCGGTGCAGCGCGACGGCGAAGAGATCGTCGTCGCGTCATTGCGATCGGCAAACGGCTGGGATTATCGGCTGACAGTTCCGGAGATGGCGAACAAACGCCACCTCGTCGAAGCACTCGTTCAAGTGCTGCTGCTGGAAATCGCGCAGCGTCACAGCGCCGATCGCGCTGTCGAATTGCCGCCGTGGCTGGCACCCGGGCTTGCGGCGCACCTCGAAGCGACTTCGATTTCGCCGCTGGTGCTCCAACCCGAATCGCGCACGAGCAGCCGACGCAAGATCGAGGAAGCCGTACGCGGGACGCGCGAAACGCTGCGCGCCTCAGGGGGCCTCACGCTGGACGAGTTGAACTGGCCGAGCGAACGGGTGAACCCTGTTGCTTACGAAGCTTCGGCGCATTTGTTTGTGCGGGAATTGCTGCGCAAAGCGGGCGGGCGGGCCTTGAACGACATGTTACACCGCCTGCCTGACCACTACAACTGGCAGACGGCGTTTCTTCAAGCGTTCGGTTTTCAGTCACTGCGCGAGGTCGACAAGTGGTGGACGTTGCACCTCGTGCAGTTTGCCGGCCGCGAGAGCCTGTCGATCTGGTCAACCGGCGAAATCAACGCGCAACTCGTTGACATTCTAAACACGACGGTGCATGTCCGTCACGCCACGAACCAGCTACCGGTTGCGACGAAACTGCCGCTGGATCGACTCATCGAGGAATGGGAACTTCCGCGGCAGGAACCCGTGCTGCGCCAAAAGCTCGTGCAGCTGGACGCGCTGCGGCTGCGCTCGCCGACGAACGTGGTCGCCATCGTCGCGACGTATCAGCAGTACTTGTCAGAGTATTTGACGCGTCGTGAACAATTGCGCGCCAATCGGCCAGCGAACGCGCCCATCGTGAAGACCCTCGTCAGAAAGACTCTGCAAAAGCTCGGCGACCTGGACGTGCGGCGTGAGATTGCCGTCAGCGGGGCATCTGGAACGGCCGCGTTGAAGCCGGAATAGTCCAGAATAGGTTGCCGAGCAAACTGAGTGCTCGTTCCCCCAGCCAATCCCATAATTCCACCTCGGGTACGCGTTATTGAAACAATGTTACAAGCGCAACAGTTGTTCGATAACGGTCTCGTCAATTGGAACTTTCCCCTGCGCGTTGCGTCGGGTGTGGGTTATGGCCTATGTTGGTGCAGATGGACGCTCGATCAGGGTCAGAAGAGGCTGTGCGGGAGGCGCTTAAAAACGTCAAGTATCCGGGCTACTCGCGGGACATCTTGTCGTTTGGGTTGGTGAAGAATGTTGCCGTCAATAACGGCGCGGCGAGTGTCGCCGTTGAACTCACCTCGGCGAATCCGGACGTTGCGCGGCAACTGAAGGCTGATTGCGAGGAGGTGATCAAGCGCGTGCCTGGGATCACTCTTGCGCACGTGGATGTGCGGATGCCTGCGGCAGCGCCGCAGGCGGGGACCGTCGCGGGACCGAACCCGTGGGCGAATCAGAACCGAGTGCCGGGGATTGCGCGGATTGTCGCAGTTGCGAGCGGCAAGGGAGGCGTTGGAAAGTCGACGTGTTCGGTCAACCTCGCGTGCGC
>Ga0075428_100002613_pt1 | contig 19607 bp, 19 predicted proteins | sample RhiMetdeltSRZDD2_FD_75291 | JGI IMG/M metagenome (GOLD analysis project Ga0075428, IMG submission 75291) | Populus rhizosphere microbial communities from Tennessee, USA - Rhizosphere MetaG P. deltoides SRZDD2 | ecosystem: Host-associated > Plants > Roots > Rhizosphere > Soil | place: USA... | reverse complement strand
TTCTTGGTGGACTTTCGTTTGGCGTCGACGGCGGTGTACACCACGTCGCCGTGTACTGCGAACACGACGGGGACGACGTGCGGCGCACCGTCGGCCCCGACGGTGGCGAGCATCGCCACGGGCGATTCCGCGAACATGGCCACGGCATCGAATTCGGCCATTGCTCCAGACTATTCCTGGTGCTGGCCCTCCATGCACGCCCGAGTGGTGTCGAGGGCCTCCGCGCATGTGGGGCTCGCGGTCGCGCGCGACAGCAGCGCGTACAACGTCTGCTGCTCCTCGGGTGACAGCGGATCCAGCACCCGTTGCTCGACGCCGGTGAGAAGGTCCTCGATGTCCTTCAGGCGTGCCTTGCCTGCGGCGGTCAGAGACACGGTGTGGCGCCGACGATCCTGCGCCGATCGGCGTCGCTGCACCAGATCGTCGGCCTCCAACTCGTTCAGCAGTGCGACCACATTGGTGGGGTCCATGCCCAGCGTCGCGGGGAGGTCCGACTGGTTCTGCTCGCCGAGATCGCGCAGCAGGGTGAGCGCAATGACGTGCCGAGTCCGCAGGCCGAACGCCGCGAGCTCGACCTCGGCCTCGGTCTGCATACGACGGGCCAGGTGGACGAGCAGCGGGGCGGACAGATGCTCCGCCGGCTGGACAATCGGCAGGTCAGCCACCTACCCAGGTTACTGGAATAAACCGTCTGCTATAGATAGTTAGTGCCACACAAACTATCTATGGAGGACTAAAGATGGCCAACCTGCTTCACATCGACTCGTCCGTCCAGGGCGATCAGTCCGTCAGCCGGCGGCTCACCGCCCGCGCGGCGGAGCGCTGGCGCGTGACGCACCCCGGCGGCACGGTCACCTACCGCGACCTCGCCGTGAACCCGATTCCGCACCTCGACGCCGAGACCGGGCTGGCCCGCATGGTGCCCGCCGAGCAGCGCACGCCCGAGCAGGACGCGTCGTTCGCGCTGAGCGTGGAATTGATCGACGAAATCAAGCGCGCCGACACGGTGCTGCTCGGTCTGCCGCTGTACAACTTCGGGCCGCCCAGCACGATCAAGGCGTGGATCGACCACATCGTCGCACCGGGGCTGTCGATCGACACCGAAACCGGTGGCGGGCTGCTGAGCGGCACCGACTTCGTCGTGCTCGCCAGCCGCGGCGGTGGCTACGGGCCCGGCACACCTCGAGAAGGCTGGGACCACAACCAAACCTGGCTGCCGCATGCGGTGTCGCTGACCGGTCTGCAACCGCGATTCATCATCGCCGAGCTGACGATGGCCGAGGTGAATCCGGCGATGGCCGAGCTCAAGCCGCTCGCCGCGGAAAGCATGAACGGGGCACTGGCAGACGTCGAAAAGCTATGGGCGGCAAGTGAAAGCGCAGCCTAGCTAGCCGCGCAGCTTAGCGCCGCATATTTGCGGAGCCGCGCGGCTGTGGCGCAACGCTGATCGGCTGGCGCGTCACCGGGGTGCGCGTCACGCCGATCTCCGGCGGCTTGGCCGGCCGCGGCTCATACGCCGGGTTGGGTCTCGGCGCCGGGTTTACCGGCGAGGCCGCCGTCTCCGGTGGCGGTTCGGGCGGCGGCGACGGCGGTGGTGGCGGCGCCTCGCTGCTCGTCACCTGAATCGGCGCGACGCTCGTCGGCGCTGTCGGGGTGACCGACGATGTCACTTGGTTGACGGTGTCGCCCGGGCTGCGGAACACCAGCAGCACCCCTGACACCACGATCGCCGCCAGCGCGGCGGACGCGGCGATGATCGCGGTCACGGCCTGCTTGGTGCGATACCACGGCGGGGGCGCAGGCGTGAATCGCCACGTGTTGTTGTCGAACGCGTCGAAGTGGCCGGGGTCAACGACCTCCGGTTGGTTATCCCAGAAGTTGTCGTCCGGGTCATCCCACTGATCGTCACCCGGGTCGTTCAGCCGAGGGTCCAGTTCCTCCGCCGGCTGGGCCTGGAAGTCCTGGTCATCGCTGGTCACCCCGTCCACGTCGGACGGGTCGTCCCAGAGGTAGTCGAAGTCCCCCGAGGCTTCGCGTTCAGCCACACAGTGATGCTAGCGCTCGTACCAGGGCAAATGCGCGGCCAGCCGTAATCCGGTCCGACTCCGAAGAACTCGCACCCACATCGCCGCCCGTCACGGTAGGGTTCGGTCGCCCCGTTGGATTCATTCACCGCAGAGACCCGGCGGCGTAACCCCAGAGCCACCGCGCCGTCTCTTACCCATCGGAAGGTTTCGCCAATGAAAAGGTCTCTCCTGGCAGTTTCCGCCGCGTCCGTCCTCGTCCTTGCAGGCCTGATCGCCTGCGCCCCGCCGGAGAAGAAGAGCGAGGGTGAAAAGACGCAGTCCGGAGTCAACGCCAGCGAGGCAAAATCGGCCGCCGACTTCGGCGGGATGGACGCCCTCGTGGAGGCCGCCAAGAGGGAGGGCGAGCTCAATGTGATTGCCCTGCCGCCGGATTGGGCCAACTACGGCGCGATCATCAAGGCGTTCTCGGACAAATACGGCATCAAGGTCAACTCGGCGCAGCCCGATGCCGCCAGCCAGGATGAGATCAACGCCGCCAACCAGCAGAAGGGCAAGAGCACCGCGCCCGATGTCTTCGATCTGGGCCAGTCGGTGGCGCTCGCCAACACGGCGATGTTCGCGCCTTACACGGTGGCGACGTGGGACGACATCCCGGCGGCGTACAAGGACCCGAACGGCGCCTGGGTCAACGACTACGGCGGCTACATGTCGATCGGATTCGACAGCTCCAAGGTGCCGCCGGTCACGGGTGTCGACGATCTGCTCAAGCCCGAATACAAGGGCAAAGTCGCGCTGAACGGCGATCCCACGCAGGCCGGGTCGGCGTTCTCCGGGGTGCTGATGGTCGCGCTGTCACAGGGTGGTTCGGCCGACGACATCGCACCGGGCGTCGACTTCTTCCGCAAGCTCAAGGCGGCGGGCGCCTTCCTTCCGGTCGACCCGACCCCGGCGACCATCGAGTCCGGTCAGACTCCGGTGGTGATCGACTGGAACTACCTGAATGCCGCCGTGACCGCGAAGCTGCCGAGCTGGCAGGTTGTCGTCCCGCCGAACGCTGTGGTCGCCGGTTACTACTACCAAGCGATCAACAAGGACGCGCCGCACCCCGCGGCCGCGCGGCTGTGGCAGGAATTCCTCTACGGCGACCAAGGCCAGAACCTGTTGGCCGCGGGCGGGGTACGGCCCGTGCGGGCCGACCAGATGTTGCAGGCGGGCACGATCGACAAGGCCGTGGTGAACAAGATCCCGGTCATCGACGGCCCCGTCACCGTCCCGTCTCCGGACCAGACCGAAAAGGCCACCAAGTATCTGGCGGACAACTGGGCCGGGGCGATCGGCTGACGTGTTGCGACGGTTACGGGACGCGTTGCCGCTGCTGCCGTTCCTCGCTGTTGTGGTGATCTTCCTGATCATCCCTACGGTGACGGTGATCGTCAGCGCGTTCTTCGCCGACGGCGCGTTTTCGCTGGCGCGCATCGAGGCGCTGTTCTCCGGCACGGCGCTGGCGGCGCTGTGGAAGAGTGTGCTGCTTTCGGCCAGCACGGCCCTGATCGGGGCGTTCCTCGGCGCGGTGCTGGCGTGGCTGATCGTGAGCAGTCCGCCCACCTCGATGGTGCGCCGCGCGGTGATCTCACTGTGCAGCGTCTTGGCTCAGTTCGGCGGCGTCGCACTGGCATTCGCATTCCTGGCCACGATCGGACTCAACGGCGTGCTGACGCTGTGGGTGCAGCAGGTGTTCGGATGGAACCTGGCGGGCTCCGGCTGGCTGTACAGCCTGACCGGGCTGATCCTGGTCTACACGTACTTCCAGATCCCGCTGATGGTGATCGTGTTCGTACCCGCACTCGAAGGACTGCGAGAGCAGTGGCGCGAGGCGGCGGTCAGCCTCGGGGCGTCGACGTGGCGCTACTGGCGCGAAGTTGCGGTCCCGCTACTCACGCCGGCGTTCCTGGGCTCGGCGCTCCTGTTGTTCGCCAACGCTTTTGCGGCATATGCGACCGCCGCTGCGCTGGTCAGCCAGGGCAGCCCGATCCTGCCGCTACTGATCCGGGCCGCGCTGACCAGCGAGGTGGTGCTCGGCCAGTCCGGGTTCGCGTACGCGTTGGCGCTAGAGATGATCATCGTTGTGGCCGTGGTGATGGTGGCCTACAACGCACTGGTCCGACGCACGGCGAGGTGGCTGCGGTGAGGCGGAGAACGCTGGGCGGCAAGGTCTTTCGCGCTATGCTTTGGGTGGCGTTCGGGCTGTTCTTCTTGTTCCCGCTGTACGCGATGGCCGACTTCTCCACCCGCAACCTGATCTCCGGCGGGCGCACCATGCAGGCGTGGCAGAACCTGATCGCCGACGAAGCGTTGTACCAGTCGATCGTTATCTCGTTGCTGCTGGCGGGTTTCACGGTCGTGGCCATGCTGCTGGTGCTGGTGCCGACGATGATCTGGGTGCGGCTACGGACGCCGTGGGCCAAGGGCATGGTGGAGTTTCTGTGCCTGCTTCCCCTGACGATCCCGGCGCTCGTGATCGTGGTCGGGCTGCGCAACGTCTATCTATGGGTGACGTACTTCCTCGGTGAATCGGCGTTGACGCTGACGTTCGTCTACGTAGTGCTGGTGTTGCCATTCGCATATCGCGCGATCGACGCTGCGCTGGCAGCCATCGACCTGAAGACGCTCGCAGAGGCCGCGCGCTCGTTGGGTGCCGGCTGGGCGACGACGATCCTGCGGGTCGTGGTGCCCAACATCTGGTCCGGAATCCTCTCGGCCGCTTTCATTTCCATCGCTGTCGTGCTGGGTGAGTACACGATCGCGTCGCTGAGCGGTTACCAGACGCTGCAGGTTCAGATCGTCCAGATCGGCAAGACGGATGGCCCGACGTCGGTGGCCGCGTCGCTGGCTGTGCTGCTGTTCGGCTTCGTGCTGCTGCTCGTGCTGTCGCTGCTGACGCGCGGCCGCCGCCGTGCCACTGTCGAGAACGTCGTTCAACCTGGAGTCGCCGCATGACAACTGGAGTCGCCGTCGAACTCAATGAGTTGACCCGCCTGTATGGCAGCGTCAAGGCACTGGACGGGCTCAGCTTGCACATCGAGCCGGGCGAGCTCGTCGCGCTGCTCGGCCCGTCCGGGTGCGGCAAGACCACGGCGCTGCGAATCCTCGCCGGCCTCGATGAAGCGACGTCGGGCACGGTGTCGGTCGGTGGCAAGGACGTCAGCAATGTGCCCGCCAACAAACGCGACATGGGCATGGTGTTCCAGGCCTACAGCCTGTTTCCGCATCTGACAGTGCTCGACAACGTCGCCTTCGGATTGAAGATGCGTGGAAAAGCCAAGAGCGAGCGCATGTCTCAGGCCGCCGACATGCTGGATCTGGTCGGGCTGTCGGCACACAAGCACAAGTACGCCAGCGAGCTCTCCGGCGGACAGCAGCAGCGTGTCGCGCTGGCCAGGGCGCTGGCGATCCAGCCGCGGGTGCTGCTGCTGGACGAGCCGCTCTCGGCGCTGGACGCGAAGGTGCGCGCCCAGCTGCGCGACGAGATACGGCGCGTCCAGCTGGAAGTCGGCACGACGACGCTGTTCGTCACCCATGACCAGGAGGAGGCCCTCGCCGTCGCGGACCGGGTCGGCGTGATGAGCCAGGGCAGGCTCGAGCAGCTGGCGGCCCCGGCCGACCTCTACGCCAATCCCGCGACGCCGTTCGTCGCCGAGTTCGTCGGCCTGAACAACAAAGTGCCAGCGCAGGTTTCGGGTGGCCAGGCCCATCTGCTGGGTACGTCGGTGCCGGCGTTGGAGGGGTCGATCGCAGGACCGGGCCTGGCGATGGTGCGCCCGGAGTCGGTCACCATCGTCGCCGATTCCGCTGGCACGTCGACGATCAGCTCGGTGGCGTTCCTCGGACCGATCTCCCGGGTATACGCCGCGCTGGCGGACGGCTCGGTGATCAGTGCCCAGATGGCCAGCTCGCAGGCCAAAGCCTTCTCGCCGGGCGATCCGGTGACGGTCGGGGTCGAGCCGACCGGCGTGCTAGTCGTGAAGGACGACGCCGCCTGACCAGCCGCGGTCGCGGGCCAACAGGTCCGCCGTCGTCTCGCGGCGCACGAGTTCGGTCACCCGTCCGCCCTTGACGGCGACGATCGGCGGCCTGCCGACCATGTTGTAGTTCGACGCCATACTGTGCTGGTACGCCCCGGTGCACGCTACCGCGAGCAGATCGCCGGGATGAACGTCGGCGGGCAACTCGACATCGCGGGCGATCTCGTCACCGGATTCGCAGTGCCGGCCCGCCACCGTCACCCGCTGCGTCGGCCCAAGCGCGTGCCGATTAGCCAGCGTCACCGTGTATTTCGCGCCATACAGCGCCACACGCGGGTTGTCCGACATGCCGCCATCCACCGAAACAAACGTACGACCGCCCGGCTGCGATTTCACCGAAACCACCCGGTACAGAGTCACACCAGCACGGGCGCTGATCGCACGCCCCGGCTCGACCACAATCCTCGGCCGCGGGAACCGCTCTGCCGCACACGCCCAATCGAGCGCGTCGTCGATGATGTCCGCCAGTTCGTCCAGATTGAGCGCCGGATCGCCGCTGACGTACGGCACGCCATGTCCGCCACCGATATTGAGCTCGTGCAAGACCACGCCGTGGCTGCGCCGGATATCGGCCATAGTGGCGATCATCCGCCGAATAACCTCACCGTAGATCGTTGCATCGGTGACTTGAGATCCGATATGGCAATGCAGGCCAACCAATTCGAGTGCCGGTTGGTGGAGGATGCGTTGTGCGGCCGCGAGAGCGCGCCCGTCAGTGCGGGGGAATCCGAACTTCTGGTCGTCAATGCCCGTCACCACCGCAGGGTGGCCGCCGATGTCGATGCCCGGCGTCACTCGGATCAGCACCGGTTGCGGCCGCCGGGCCACGCACGACAGATAGGCGATCTCCATCGCAGAATCCACGACAATGCGCCCGATGCCGACGGTAGCGGCGGCGGCCAATTCATCGACCGGTTTCGCGTTGCCGTGCAGGATGATTCGGCTCGGATCGACACCGCCGGCCAACGCGATCGCAAGCTCGCCGGCGGAGCTGACGTCGAGGCCTATGCCCTCCTCAACGACCCACCGCGCGACGTCGGTGGTCAGCAACGACTTGGCGGCGTAGAGGATCTCGACACCCCGTAAGGCGCCGCGGTACTGCTGCAGCCGATACCTGAAGTCGGCCTCATCGAGAACATATGTGGGGGTGTGGAACTCGTCGGCGATATCCGTCAACGCGACGTCTCCGACGCAGAGCCGACCCAGGTCGTCGACGCCCGCGGTCAGCGGCCAAATCGCAGGATCAATCCGGCTCGTGGCGGCCTTGTGTAGCGACGGCACGTAGTCCAGCAATGTCATACAGCCACCGTGCGCCCGCTGGACGCCAGGAGCACGGATCTTGACGCGGTTTTGACGCGTCAGCACCGAATATTGATGCGCTCAGACGTCTTTGACAGGTTCGATCCCCAGATCGCGATACGTGACCAGCGCGACGAACGGCACGCCCCGCGCCGCGAAGCGTTTCGTGGCGACGTCGCCGCGGTCCACCATCGGGATCACCCCGGTGACGACGGCGCCGACCGCCGTGACGCGCTCGTACGCCTTCTCGGTCGATCCCCCGGTGCTGATCACGTCGTCGACGAGCATCACCCGCATCCCGGGCTCGATCCGGGTGCCTTCGATCCACTGCTCGCGGCCGCGTTGCTTCTGCTCCTTGCGCACCGAGAACCAGGCCTTGCCGGTGACCATCGCGACACCGTGCGCCAGCGGGTCCGCACCCATGGTGAGGCCGCCGACAGCGTCGAACACGATCCCGTGCCGGGCGGCGAGGTCGGCGACCGCACGGCTGACGATCGCCAGCCGCTCCCCGGTGTCGACCGCGAATTTGCCGTCGATGTAGTCGTGGCTGAGCTGCCCGCTGGCCAACTTGAACGGCTCTTCGCGATGCTCGTATCCCCGGGTGCGAATCAGATCGAACGCTGCTTGCCAGCTGTCCGGGCGGTCGGTTGCAGACATATCGCGATCGTATTTCACGCCTGGCGCGCCCGACGCGTCAACTCGACCGTCGCTGAACGCAATTCGTCAATCGAATCGATCGGTGCGGCGTAGCCGATCCGGGTGTATGCCACGCCGCGCGGCGTGACGATCCGCAGGTCGAGTCCGTACCGGTCGGCGCCGGTGCACGTGGCCTCGGTGGTGTCGGGATATCCGCCGAGTGCCTGGGCCATCGCGACCAGCGCGTCGGCGTGGTCACCGTTGAGATGAGCGATCGCTCCATCCGATCGCGGCGACACAGGGTCCGGTGACGCGGCGGCGTAGGCCTCGCCGGTCGCCGAGTCCATCCGCCCGTACCCGCCGACCCAGCGCACCCGTCGCACCCGCAGCACCCACAGCGAGAAGTCGCTGTAGTCGATGTAGTACTTCGCCGCGGCGACGCCGGCCAGGTGCGCCTCGCGGGCGGCCGCGCGCTCCTCGCCGGCCGGTTCCTCGACGACGCCTGCCAATGTGACGCGCCCGCTGGCCAGCGGATCGGCTTCCCGCTGCGGCGCCACGATCGCAATGCTGGCGCGCGGGTCGGCCGCGAGGTTTCGGCCGTGCTCGGCCAAATTCGATACGCAGAGCACCGGTACACCGCCGAGCAGTCCATACGTGACGAACGACGCCCACGGATCACCGTCGGTGGTCAGTGTCGCCAGTGTGCCCGTATTGGTCGACGCCGCGATCGTGCGGGCTTCTTCGGCGGCCGACGGACGAACCGCGTTTTCGACATCGGTAAGCGGGGGAGGGGCCGACGGGGCATCGCCCGGGTCGCCGTGATCACGGGACGTCACGTCGGCACGATACCGAACGGGTCGCGGATGAAGAATGACGTGGGTCGTGGAATTCGGCACCAATCTTTCGTCCGGGTGGTTGCCCTGAATATGCGAGAATTGCGCAGACTTAAGTGTTTTAACGGGCAATATTCTCTTCGGAGTGAGGACGTCATGGCGCGTTCGGCAATGCGATTCGTCGTATGTGCCGGCGTGCTCACCACCGGTCTCCTGATGGGCGGCGGGGGCGCAGGCATCGCGTTCGCAGACACCGGTGATGCAGCAGGTGGCGCACCGGAGCCCGCCGCGGTGACCAGTGATGTCCCCGAGAACAATTCGGATTCCGGCGCAACTGGCGCCAGCCATCCCGACCCGCCCACCAGCACCGTCGGCAACGGCCGCGAGGATGTCGGCGTCCAATCGACCGTCGACGGCAAAGACGACGAAGACGACAAAAAGGAAAGCGCCTCTCCCGGCGCGACGACGAAAAAGGTCAAAGGGTCGGTGACGATTCCGTTCCTGCCCATTTCCATCCCGATCCCGACGTTCTGCGACTTCCTCGCCGCGATGCAATACCAGCCGCAACCAACCCCTGCGCCAGGTCCCGTGTTCAAGACGCAAGAGGAGGCGCCGCCGGTGGCCGACTCCGGAGGCGGTGGCATCGACCCGCTGTCCGTCGGCGTCGCGGCCGAGCCCCCGGTGTTACGGGCCCCTATGGTGATCGCGCCTGCGGCCGTCCCGCGTGCCCCAGCACCGCCACCCGTTGCCCCGCGCGGTGAGGCGGCAGGCGCAGGCCCGACGCCGGTCGCTGCCACCGATGTCGCCGCTGGAGCCGCGGCGCCGGTGATCCGCGGTTCCGTTCAGCCGACCGTGGAACCGGCGGCCACGACCCTGACATCGATGAGCGGACAGGCCACCCGGCTCGGGTACCCGCGCTCGCTGCGCAATCCAACCGCAGCCGAGCTCGCGGTCCTCGCGTTGCCGGGGACGGCCGGACTGCTGCTTCTCACCCTGTCCGGCGGAGTCATCGGCTACCGACAGGCCAACACCGCGCGCTTCATCCGCACGCGGAGCGCTGCGCGCTTCCTACGCTGAGCGGGTTCCTGCGACGCTAGCCGCCGAGGGCGGCGATCAGGTCCTTGATCTTGCTGGTCTCTTCCTCGGTGGCGGGCTCTTCGGCCTCGACCGCCTCGATCAGGTCCTTGCGCAGACCCACCCCGTTGGCCGCCTCCTTGGTCGACAGCTTGGCGCGTTCGCGGGCGACGTACAGCCGCTGACCCAGCGTCGCGCCCGGCCCGTGCGCCGCGGTGTCGATCAGTTCGTCGTAGCGGTGCCGCACACCACTGAGGGCGACGATGACCGACGGGGTGACCCGGCTGCGGCCCGCCGCTTCGGACAATGAGCCCGAGAGTTTGCGGAGCCCGGCGAGGATGACGCCCACTCGGTGGGGAAACTCGGGATCGTGCGGGTCGGGAAGCGCGTCGATTGCGGCGGAGTACATATGCATAGCCGCATCGGCCATACCAACGATTACTGGAGCTTCACCATCATTAGGCGTCGAATCAGCCACGACCACTCGATTCTTTCGGACAAACAACGCCAGTAATGGCCAGATCGCCACGCTGACGGATCTAGGACGTCGAAACCGTAACCCGACTCGATTGCGGATTCAACCGGTCGTCGACGAGCTTCGGTGAATACGAGGTTGCCAGCCGCCCGCCACTTGGTTGCGGACCGGTCAGTGCCAATTCCTCGGCGATTCAGTTTTGGCCGACTTGGGTAAGTTTGAAGGCTGATGGACCCAAGCAGCGCGGTACACGATCCGGCGGAAGGCAGCCACGTCGAGGATGGCGTGGTCGAACATCCAACCTCAGAAGACTTCGGGCACGCCCGCACCCTGCCGGCGGACCGCACCTGGTTCAAACGTGCGGTGTTCTACGAGGTCCTGGTGCGGGCGTTCTACGACTCCAACTCTGACGGCGCGGGTGATCTGCGCGGCCTGTGCGAACAGCTCGACTACGTGAAGTGGCTTGGCGTCGACTGTCTTTGGCTGCCGCCGTTCTACGACTCGCCGCTGCGTGACGGCGGCTACGACATCCGCGACTTCTACCGGGTGCTGCCGGAGTTCGGCACCGTCGACGATTTCGTCGACCTGCTCGACGCCGCGCACCGCCGCGGCATTCGCGTCATCACCGATCTCGTCATGAACCACACGTCCGATTCGCATGAGTGGTTCCAGGAATCGAGGCGAAATCCCGACGGGCCGTACGGCGACTACTACGTGTGGAGCGACACCAGCGATAAGTACTCCGACGCGCGAATCATCTTCGTCGACACCGAGGAGTCGAACTGGACGTTCGACCCGGTGCGACGCCAGTTCTACTGGCACCGGTTTTTCTCGCATCAGCCTGATCTCAACTACGACAACCCGGCCGTGCAGAACGCGATGCTCGACGTGCTTCGGTTCTGGCTCGACCTCGGCATCGACGGTTTCCGGCTGGACGCCGTGCCCTACCTGTTCGAGCGGGAAGGCACCAACTGCGAGAACCTGCCCGAGACGCATTCGTTCCTCAAGCACTGCCGCAAGGTGATCGACGACGAGTTCCCCGGCCGGGTGTTGCTGGCCGAGGCGAATCAATGGCCGGCCGACGTGGTCGAGTACTTCGGCGACCCGAGCACCGGCGGCGACGAATGCCACATGGCGTTCCACTTCCCGCTGATGCCGCGCATTTTCATGGCGGTGCGCCGCGAGTCGCGATTCCCGATCTCGGAGATCCTCGCCAACACCCCGGACATCCCGGACATGGCGCAGTGGGGCATCTTCCTGCGCAACCACGATGAGCTGACGCTCGAGATGGTCACCGACGAAGAGCGCGACTACATGTACGCCGAGTACGCCAAGGACCCGCGGATGAAGGCCAACGTCGGCATCCGCCGTCGGCTCGCGCCGCTGCTGGAGAACGATCGCAACCAGATCGAGTTGTTCACCGCGCTGCTGTTGTCGCTGCCCGGCTCCCCGGTGCTCTACTACGGCGACGAGATCGGGATGGGCGACATCATCTGGCTCGGCGACCGCGACGGGGTGCGCACGCCGATGCAGTGGACGCCCGACCGCAACGCCGGGTTCTCGACCGCGACGCCCGGCCGGCTGTACCTGCCGCCGAACCAGGACGCCATCTATGGCTATCAGGCCGTCAACGTCGAGGCTCAACGCGACAGTTCGAACTCACTGCTGAACTGGACCAGGACCATGCTTGCGGTGCGCGGTCGCCACGACGCGTTCGCGATCGGGTCCTTCCGCGAATTGGGTGGCTCCAACCCGTCGGTGCTCACCTTCGTCCGGGAGTCCGACGGCGACATCGTGCTGTGCGTCAACAACCTGTCGCGGTTCCCCCAGCCCATCGAGATGAACCTGCAGAACTGGAACGGGTACACACCCGTAGAGATGACCGGACACGTCGAATTTCCCCGCATCGGACAGCTGTCCTACCTGCTGACGCTGCCCGGACACGGTTTCTACTGGTTCCAGCTGCGCGCGCCGGAGCCTGGAGAGCAATCATGAACCTGCCGTTCGACGAATGGATCGTGCACCAACGGTGGTACGCCGGTCGCAACCGTGAGCTGGCATCGGCACAGCCCGCTGTCGTGGTCCCGCTGCGCGACGACCTCGACCTCGTGGTGCTCGACGTCGCCTACACCGAGGGCGCCTCGCAGCGGTATCAGGTGATCGTGCGCTGGGACTCCGGAGCCGCGGATGCGGCGACATCCGGCGGAAGCCCGATTTCCGAATATCTCTCCGTTGCCACTATCGGCTCCGACGAGGACCGCACCGCGTACGACGCGCTGTACAACCCGGCGGACGCGAAATACCTACTGTCGCTGATTGATTCGTCGGCAACGGTCGGCGACCTGCGTTTCGCCAAGGAGCCCGACGTCACGCTGCCGGTGGACGCCGCGCCGCGGGTGTCGAGCGCCGAACAATCCAACACCAGCGTGATCTTCGAAGAACAGGCCGTGTTCAAGGTGTTCCGGCGCATCACGCCGGGCATCAATCCGGACATCGAATTGAACCGGGTGCTGGCCCGGGCAGACAACGAGCATGTGGCGCGGCTGCTTGGTTCGTACGAAACGACGCTCGGCGACGAGCCGTACGCGCTCGGCATGGTCACCGAGTTCGCGGCGAATTCCGCCGAGGGCTGGGACATGGCCACGGCCAGCACCCGCGACCTCTACGCCGAGGGTGACCTCTACGCCGACGAGGTCGGCGGCGACTTCGCGGGCGAGTCCTACCGGCTCGGCGAGGCCGTCGCATCCGTGCACGCCACCCTCGCCGAAGAGCTCGGCACGTCGACCGTTCTGTTCCCGGCCGACATCATGCTGGAGCGACTGTCGGCGGCGGCCGCGGCGGTTCCTCAACTCGAGCAGTACGTTTCGCTGATCGAGGAGCGGTACCAGAAGCTGGCCGAGGAGCCGATCACCGTCCAACGCATTCACGGTGACCTGCACCTTGGCCAGGTGTTGCGGACTCCCGAGCGCTGGCTGCTGATCGACTTCGAGGGCGAACCCGGACAGCCTCTCGACGAGCGCCGCCGGCCCGACTCCACGTTGCGTGATGTGGCGGGCGTGCTGCGGTCGTTCGAGTATGCCGCCTATCAACGCTTGATGGATCAGGGCGGCGACGAGGACCGGGAGCGCCAGCTCGCCGCTCGCGCCCGCGAATGGGTGGATCGCAACGCAGCGTCGTTCTGCGACGGCTACGCGGTGGTCTGTGAGGCCGACCCACGCGACTCCCGGCATGTGCTCGAGGCCTACGAACTCGACAAGGCCGTCTACGAGGCCGCGTACGAGGCACGGCATCGGCCGAGCTGGCTGTCGATCCCGCTGAAGTCGATCGCGCGGATCGTCGGCTGAACGGTTTTTGACGTCGCCGTAAACAAATTTGCCAAAACGCTTCGGTGGGCCGGAATGTAGCGGACCATCCTGTCGTGGTTGACATGGACTTTTGCGTGGTTGGGGCGGGTTTCGCTGGATTGACGGCCGCTTTGCGGCTCAAACAGGCTGGGCACTCGGTGGCGCTGCTGGAGGCCCGCGACCGGGTCGGCGGCCGAACGTTCACCGTCACTCGGGACGACGGGTCCTGGATCGATCGCGGCGGCGCCTGGGTCGGCCCGGGGCAGGACCGCATCCATGCGCTCATGAACGAGTACGGCGTGCCGAGCTACAAGCAATACATCGACGGCAAGGCCATGATGGTCATCGACGGCAAGCAGCACCGCTACTCGGGCACGATCCCATGGACGTTGAGTCCGTGGGCGTCGGCGAACCTCGGCGCTGTCTTCCTCGAGCTCGGACAGATGTCCAAATCCATTCCGCTCGAGGCGCCGTGGGAAGCGAAGAACGCCGAGAAGTGGGACCAGATCACTTTGGCGAAGTGGCTCAGCTCCAACACGATCTCCAAGGCCGCGCACGATCTGCTCGAGACCGCCCTGGCCGGCTGCTACACCTCCGCCGCATCGGAGGTCTCGATGCTGTTCGTGCTCTACCAGATGGCATCGGGCGGCGGCCCGGGTTTCCTGCTCGGGATCAAGGACGGCGCGCAGGACTCCCGGATCGTGGGCGGTATGGGCGCCGTCTATGGGCCGATGGCCGCCGAGATCGGCGACGCGCTGCACCTGTCACAGCCGGTACGACGCATCGACCAGGACATCGACGGCGTCACGGTCCGCTCCGACGACATGGTGGTGCGGGCGCAACGCGTGATCGTCGCGGTTCCGCTCGCGATCGCAAGCCAGATCATCTACGAACCCATGCTGCCGGTGGACCGGTCGTTCCTGCACCAGCGCATGCCGAGCGGGGCGATCTACAAGATCAACATCGTCTACGACGAGCCGTTCTGGCGTAATGATGGGCTCTCCGGGCAGTCTGCGGCCCCCGGTTCGCCCGCCACGGTCACCATCGATGCGTCGACGGATGCGCCGCGCCCCGGCGTCCTGTGCGTGATCGTCGAAGGCCCGATCGCTCGGCAGATCGGCCGGCTCGACGCGGACGACCGCAGGCGAACCATCCTCGCCGAACTCGTGGGACGGTTCGGGGACAAGGCCGCATCGCCGGTCGACTATCTGGAGCAATGCTGGACCACCGAACGCTACTCCGGCGGGGGCATGCTCAGTCACGCCCCGACGGGCGTGCTCACCGAGTTCGGGCCGGCGCTGCGCGAACCGTGCGGGCGGATCCACTGGGCCGGAACCGAGAGTTCGGCGATCATGTGCGGCTGGGTCGACGGCGCGGTGCGCTCCGGTGAGCGCGCGGCGGCCGAAGTCATGCAACGCGAAATGGTCGGCATGGCGTAACGGTCGCCGGCGGTCGCGGCACTACGGCTACATGACCGGTTACCAAATCAACTCCATCAGACAGAACACAATCGATACCGTCGCCGGCGTGTTCGCGCGCTACGGCCTGGTCATCGTGATCGCGTGGTTCGGTGGAATGAAGTTCACGAACTACGAGGCCCAGGGGATCCAGCCGCTGGTCTCCGAAAGTCCGTTCATGAGCTGGCTGTACGAGATCTTCTCGGTGTATACATTCTCCGTTCTGCTCGGCGTGTTCGAGGTCGCCGCAGCGGTTTTGATCGCCGTCAAGCCGTGGTGGCCCAGGGTGTCGATCCTCGGCAGCGCGCTCGCCATCCTGCTGTTCGCCGCCACGATCAGCTTCCTGTTCACCACCCCCGGCGTCTTCGAAGAATCGGTCGGCGGCTTTCCGCTCCTGTCGTTGACCGGCGGCTTTCTGATCAAGGACGTCGCGCTGCTTGGCATTTCGGTGTGGACGCTGGCCGACGCGCTGCGGGCAACCCGCAGCAGTCTCGCCGGTTCCTCACAGGCTCACGCAACCTAGCGATGACTCACTGGCTGGTGTGACATCGACGTTAGAGACGCCGGCGCCGCCCGCCGATACCGAGACCGCACCGCCCACCCCATTGGCCGCGATGACGTGGCCCCGGGTGAGCCTCATCTTGCTCTTGGTCGTCACCGCGGTGATGTATCTGTGGAACATCACCATCAACGGGATGGGCAACCAGTTCTATGCCGCTGCGGCGCAAGCGGGTTCGAAGAACTGGGAAGCGTTGTTGTTTGGCTCGCTGGATCCGCAGAACTTCATCACCGTCGATAAGCCGCCCGTCTCTCAGTGGGTGATGGGGCTGTCGGGGCAGATATTCGGTTTCAACAGTGCCAGCATGCTGATCCCGGAGGCCTTGATGGCCGTCGCGTCGGTCGCCCTGGTGTACTGCGCGGTGACCCGCATCAGCGGACCCAGGACCGGGCTGGTCGCCGGCGCGGTACTGGCGTTGACACCGGTGGCCGCGTTGATGTTTCGGTTCAACAATCCCGATGCCGTGATGGTGCTGCTGATGACGGCCGCGGCGTACTGCACCGTGCGTGCCGTGCAGCAGGCGAGCCCGAAGTGGCTGGCGTGGGCCGCTGTGGCACTGGGTTTCGCGTTCCTGGCCAAGATGCTCGAGGGACTGATGGTGGCCCCGGCATTGGCCGCTGCGTACCTCATCGCCGCGCCGACAACGCTGCGCACCCGGCTGCGACACATCGCCGTGGCCGCGGTTGCCTTCGTCGTCTCGGCGGGCTGGTTCGTCCTGCTGACCATGCTGTGGCCGGCGTCGTCGCGTCCATACATCGCCGGCTCGGCCGACAACAATTTCATGAATTTGGTGTTGGGCTACAACGGTTTCGCCCGTGTGCTCGGCCGCAATCACATGGGCTTCGGCCCGCCGGACCAGGTTGTCGGATCGGCGGCTGGTGCGCGATTGAACCCCGGAGGGCACGGCGGGTTCGGCGGGTTCGGCAATCAATCGCAGGGCTTGTCGCGGCTGTTCTCCGGCGAATTCGGTTTTGAGATCGGCTGGCTGGTGCCTGCGGCGCTGCTAGCCACGGTTCTGGTCGTGCTGTCTCGCGGACGTGCACCCCGGACGGACTTGACGCGGGCAGCGGCAATCCTGTTCGGCGGCTGGCTGATCATCGACGGGCTGGTGCTGAGCTTCATGCACGGCGCGATCCACGCGTACTACTGTCTGTCCATTGCACCGCCGGTGGCGGCGATGTTCGCGATCGGTGTGCACGAATTGTGGCGCAACCGTGAAACATGGTGGTACCGGATCGGTTTGGCGATCCTGATTGGCGGCACGGGTGTCTGGAGCTGGTTGATCCTCGGCCGGAATGTAGCCTGGCTGCCCGGCCTGCGGTGGACCATTCTGGCGGCGGCGGTGGTAGCGGCGGTCGCTTTGGCGGTCCCAGGGACGTATCAGGTGCGCCGCAGGCTCGCATTCGGAGTCATGGGTGTGGGACTGGTGGCTGCGTTGGCGGGACCGGCCGCCTATGCGATCGTCACGATCGGTCAGCCGCACCAAGGTGGCGGACCGTCGGTCGGGCCGGCCGACGCGTCGCGGCAGGGCCACTTCGGCTTCGGCCAAAGTGCGGACAACCCGGAGCTCGATGCGATGCTGAAGAACAGCAACACCGAATGGTCGGCCGCGATCAGCCGGTCATCGAGCGCAGCGGGCCTCGAATTGTCAACGGACACAGCGGTCATGGCGATCGGCGGCTTTTCGGGCAGCGATCCGGCGCCGACCCTGAGCCAGTTCCAGGACGATGTGGCGCAGCACAAGGTGGCCTACTACATCGTCGTGAACAACCGTGGCCACGGGCCGGGCTGGACGAACCGCGGTCACGCCGATGTTGCGAAGTGGGTGGCGGCCACCTTCCCGTCGACGAACGTCGGCGATGCGACGGTGTATAACCTGTCTGCGCCGAAGTAGCTAGCGCACAAGGCGTCTCAGCAACGCCGACGCCATCGCGATGCCCACGACCGCGGCAAGCACGAGCACGGCGATGTCGAGGAGGCCGTTGGTCGGCGTGCCGATCAGCAGCCCGCGCAGCGCGTTGACTTCATAGCTGAGCGGATTGACGGCCGACAGCCAGCGCAGCCACTGCGGCATCACGTCGACCGGATACAGCGCGTTCGACGCGAAGAACAGCGGCATCGTGATGGCCTGCCCGATGCCCATCAGCCGGTCGCGGTTGCGCACCAGGCCGGCCAGCGTCATCGACAGACACGCGAAGAACGCCGCGCCCAGCACCACAACGCCCATCGCCCCAAGGATTCTCAGCGGGTTGACGGTCAGGTGCACGCCCAGCAGGAACGCCAGCGCCACCACCCCGACCACCTGCACCACCGAACGCACGCCGGCCGCGAACGCCTTCCCGGTAATGATCGCCGACGCTGGCGCGGGGGTCACCATCAACTTTGCGAGGATTCCCGCGTCGCGGTCCCAAATGATCTGGATGCCATAGAAGATCGAGATGAACAGCGCCGACTGCGCGATGATGCCCGGCGCCAAGAACGCCAGGTATGGCACCTGCCCGGTGTCGATGACGTGCAGCCGGGAGAACGTCTGCCCGAAGATCAACAGCCACAGCGCGGGCTGCACCATCCTGGTGAACAGCTCGGTGCGGTCGTGGCGCAGCTTCTGCAGCTCCACCACCGCGAAAGCGCCCACCCGCATGGCCATTCCACGGATCCGGCGCCACCCGCGCGGCGCCCGAACGATCTCGACTTCCACCCTCTGCTCAACTGACACGGCGCGCCGTCCTCCTGGTGTTCCGGACCGCACGGAGCCCGGTCTGCGACGTGTCCTCGCCGAGATCCGAGCCGGCGTAGTGGCGGAAGACGTCCTCGAGTGTCGCGTCAGGCGATACTTTTGGCTTCAGTTCCGCCGGCGAGCCGACCGCTTGCAGCCGGCCGTGGTGCATCAGCGCGACCCGATCGCACAACGCGTCGGCCTCCTGCATGTAGTGGGTCGTGAGCAGGACAGTCATGCCGAACTCGCGCTGCATGCGTCCCACCTGGGCCCAGACACTGTCGCGCGCAATAGGATCCAGACCGACGGTCGGCTCGTCAAGGATCAGCAGCGACGGCCGGTTGACCAACGCCTGGGCCAACTCGAGCCGGCGAACCATACCCCCGGAATATGTACCGGCCACCACGTCGGCGACATCATGCAACTGCATGGCATGCAGCGCCTCGTCGACGCGTTCGGACCGCTGGCCCCGTGGCACGTCGTAAAGCCGCGCGAACAGCTCGACGTTCTGCCGGCCGGTCAATGCGGCCTCGATCGAAAGCTGTTGCGGCACATAGCCGATGTTGTGCCGGATATCCATCGTGTGCCGATGTGAGTCGAGGCCGAAGACCGAAACGTGACCACTTTGTACGGGCGTCAGCGTGGTCAGCACGCGCACCACCGTGGTCTTGCCGGCCCCGTTCGGGCCGAGCAGGCCGACCGTTTCGCCGCAGTGCACCTGCAGGGACAGATCGTCGACCGCGGTGAAGTGACCGTAGCGGTGGGTGAGGTGCTGACAGTCGATCGCAAGTGTCATGGTTGCCTCTCGTGCAGCATGCGGGTCATCTCGGCGAGTACCTCCAAGCCGCGCTCCAGTCGGACGAGCTGGCCGGGCTCCAGCTCGTCGAGCACCGCTGACAGGGCGGCGCGGCGCGCGGCGCGCGATTCGTCGGCGATGCGTTGTGCAGGTTCGGTCAGCCGCAGCCGGCCCACCCTGCGGTCGTCGGCGTCGACGGTGCGGATCAGCAGGCCGTCAGTCGAGAGTTTGGACACCAGCGTCGATGCCGTGTTCGGCGCCAAGCCCAACTCCGTGGCCGCCTCCCGCACGGAGATACCCGGTTGGCGG
>Ga0075428_100002612_pt1 | contig 19609 bp, 16 predicted proteins | sample RhiMetdeltSRZDD2_FD_75291 | JGI IMG/M metagenome (GOLD analysis project Ga0075428, IMG submission 75291) | Populus rhizosphere microbial communities from Tennessee, USA - Rhizosphere MetaG P. deltoides SRZDD2 | ecosystem: Host-associated > Plants > Roots > Rhizosphere > Soil | place: USA... | reverse complement strand
GGCACGAAGACCGGGTCGAGTTCGAGATCCACCGGTGGCTCGGCTGGATTGGTGATCGTGGCCCGTTCGTGCTTCATCCAGTTGAGCTCGACCACGGCAAATCGCTTGGTCATCGAGCTCTGGAGGCCGCCGCTCGAGGCATCGACGCTGATGTCGTAGAAGCCGATCGGCGTATCGCCCGGGTTGAGCAATGAAATCGTCACGCTGTTCGTCGCGAGCTCGATCGTCTTCGGCAGAATCACACCGAGGCGAGGATCGAGTCCCCAGCTGAAGGTGGCTCCGACTTCCCCCCCATTGTAGAACGCGGTGAGGGCATACTGGGCTTGTTGCGGACTCGGAAGACCGTCGGCGAGCGACGAGCCGCGCTCGATCACGTAGGGACGGAGGAAAATGTCGAAGACGTCGATCGGACCTCCGCCGCCGCCGCCACCGTTGCCGCCGTTGCCCGGGGGGGCGGCCGGGTCAGAGCCGCAGCCGGCGATCCCGAACAGGCCGGCGAACACGAGCACGGTGAGCTTGCGGTGCTTCAAGACTCCCCCTCCGGTGCCTCGGCACCGCATCCGTTCCAAGTTTCGCCTCAGCGATACAGCGCCTTGACCAGCGACCACGTCGGTTGTGGTGACTCGATCTCACGCAGCACGGCGGTCGTGAACACCGTGATGCCCCAATCGAAAACCGGCGCATTCAGCGGGTCGGGCCGGAACCAGTGTTCGCCCGTATCCTGCGTCATGTAGTCGCACGGCATGTCGTTGGCGTCCGTGTCGGCGAGAATCCCCAGGAACGTGCCGACCGCGAGTGTCGGGAAACGCACGACTGCCCAAGCTGCTTCCCCGGGCGCCAGCACTGCTTCGACGCGCCGGCCCTTGGTGTCGATGGCGGCGTCGAACTCGACGCAGGTCATTTGCCCGAAGGGGTTGCCGGGGATCTGCACCGCGCGCAGGTTGAGCAACCCATCGCCGCGCGGGAACACCAGGTCCGGTCCGCTCAGCACCACGCCCGCGGCCTGGAAGATGTGCGATTCGGCGCTCGAGCTCGTCGAATAGAATCCCATGCCCTGCAAGCGCAAGCTGTCGGCCGTGTCGTTGCGGAACAGCTTCATGAAATAGTGCGTGGCAGCGCTCGTCTCCTGCGCGTCGAAGAACGTCGCCACGTTCACGGAGGTGGTCAACGTACTCGGGTTGAAACACTGATTCGATTGCGTGAACGTGGTGCAGCCCTGCAAGATCGTGGCCGCAGGATCCAGGCTGCGCGCAGGTGCCACCATGCGCAACGTCGGAATGCTGGACAGGTCGGGCGCAGCGCCATCGACACGGCACGGCTGCAGCGCCACGCAGGCAAGCAACGCGAGAAATCGGGGGCTCTGGCGCCAGAGAAGCATGCCGTAAAATAGCGGCTGCCTCGGGAGGCGTCAACCCGAGCCAGCCGGATGGTTTCGGGCGATCGCTCCATGATGGTTCGCGCCGCGCCGTCTGTCCGATGCGGCGGTGAAAGCAGCACGGCGGCGGGAACCCGCCGCCGTGCTCACGACATCGCAGATCGTCGGATCAGTAGCCGCCGTGCCCATGGGGCGGCGAGGCCGAGCTGTCCTTCTCTTCCGGCATGTCGGTGACGATCGCCTCGGTGGTGAGCAGCAATGCGGCGATGCTGGCCGCGTTCTGCAGCGCCGAGCGCGTCACCTTCGTCGGATCGACGACGCCCGCCTTGAGCAGATCACGGTACTCCAAGGTCCCGGCATCGAAGCCGATGGGATCCTTCTCGCGCCGCAGTCGCTCGATGACGATCGCGCCCTCGACACCGGCGTTGTTGGCGATCCAGCGCGCCGGCTCGCCGAGCGCCTTGTAGATGATCTCGGATCCCAGCTTCTCCTCGCCCTCCAGCTTCAGGCCCTTGATCACCTCGGCCGCACGCAACAAGGTCACGCCACCGCCAGGAACGATGCCTTCCTCGACAGCAGCGCGCGTGGCGTGCAGCGCGTCCTCGACGCGGGCCTTCTTCTCCTTCATCTCGACTTCGGTGGCGGCGCCGACATGGATCACGGCCACGCCGCCCGCCAGCTTGGCCAGGCGTTCCTGCAGCTTCTCCTTGTCGTAGTCCGAGGTGGTGTCCTCGATCTGCGTGCGGATCTGCTGCACGCGACCCTGGATGTCCGACTGCTTGCCGCCACCCTCGATGATCGTCGTGTTGTCCTTGTCGATGACCACGCGCTTCGCCGTCCCGAGGTCGCTCAGCACCGTGTTCTCCAGCTTGAAGCCGGCCTCTTCGGAGATGACGCGCCCGCCGGTGAGAATCGCGATGTCTTCCAGCATGGCCTTGCGCCGGTCGCCGAACCCCGGCGCCTTGACGGCGCAGGCGCTGAGCGTGCCGCGCAGCTTGTTGACCACCAGCGTCGCGAGCGCTTCGCCCTCGACGTCCTCGCCGATGATGAGCATCGGCCTGCCGGTCTGCACCACTTTCTCCAGCACCGGCAGCAGGTCCTTCATCGAGCCGATTTTCTTGTCGTGAATCAGGATGCGGCAGTCCTCGAGCACCGCTTCCATGCGCTCCGAATCGGTGACGAAGTAGGGCGACAGATAGCCGCGGTCGAACTGCATGCCCTCGACCACCTCGAGGCTGGTCTCGGTGCCCTTGGCCTCTTCGATGGTGATGACGCCGTCGCGGCCGACCTTCTCCATGGCGTCGGCGATGAGCTTGCCGATCTCACGGTCGTTGTTGGCGGAGATCGTCGCGACATTGGCGATGCCCTCGCGGTCGTTGACTTCCGTGCTGCGGCGCTTGAGCTCTTCGACGACGGCGTCGACGGCCTTCTGAATGCCGCGTTTGAGATACATCGGGTTGGCCCCGGCGGTGACGTTCTTGAGACCTTCGTGGATGATCGCCTGCGCCAAGAGCGTCGCCGTTGTCGTGCCGTCGCCGGCCACGTCGCTGGTCTTGGTCGCGACCTCCTTCACCATCTGCGCGCCCATGTTCTGGAAATGGTTCTCCAGTTCGATCTCCTTGGCGATGGTGACGCCGTCATTGGTGATCGTGGGCGCGCCGAACTTCTTGTCGAGGATCACATTGCGGCCACGTGGGCCGAGTGTGACCTTGACTGCGTTGGCCAGGATGTCGACGCCGCGCCGCAACTCGTCGCGGGCGGCAACATCGAACTCGATCTGCTTCGGCATCGATTCGCCTCCATTCAATCGTGAAACGTGATGTGCGCGGACAGTCCTTGCACGCGCCGCAGCGCGCGTCTACAGGACGGCGAGGATGTCGGTCTCGCGCATGATGAGCAGTGCCTCGGCGCCGACATTGACCTCGGTGCCGGAGTACTTGCCGAAGAGCACGCGGTCGCCGGTCTTGACCTCGATCGGAACGCGCTCGCCCTTGTCGCTCAAGCGACCGGGTCCGACGGCGATGACTTCGCCTTCCTGCGGCTTTTCCTTCGCGGTGTCGGGGATGATGATCCCGCCACGCTTGACTTCCTGTTCCTCCAGGGCTCGAACGAGAACCCGATCCGACAACGGCCGGATGGACATGGTGACCTCCTTTTCGCCGCCCTGTTCGCAGGGCAGACCACGGACGAAGACTTCCTTAGCACTCGATGGTTACGACTGCTAAACGTGGACAATATACCCAGGGGACGGCTCGTTTGGCAAGGGGGCCTCGCGGTCCGAAAGTGGATTCCGAGACGTTATGTAACCTATTGATTCATCAAGCTTTGAGATTTCTTCCCGAGCGGGTCCCTAGCACTCCCCCTCGTGGTCTGCCAGGCACGGGCGGGCGAGAAGCGCGGCGCGGTGACCCCCTGCGGCCGGGCTCATGGGCCCAGAGGAGACGCAATCCGTGCAGCAACAAGTCCGGTTCGAAGTCCGCATGCGGCAGCGCCGCCGCGAGCACTGCACTTCCCCCGCCGGTCAAGAGGACGCGCGTCCTTCTGCCGAGCTGCGCGCGCAACGCCCGCGTGATCCCATCCACGGCATGCAGCATCCCGTGGTGGATGCCGGCTTGCATCGCGCTCGCGGTGTCCGTGCCCAAGAGCGCTGCGTGTGTCTGCGGCACGAGCGGCGGCAACGATTCGGTGTGCGCATGCAGCGCCCGCGCCGCGAGCGCCGGCCCGGGCAAGATGAGGCCGCCGATGAAACGCCGATGACGCAGCACGTCGATCGTGACCGCGGTGCCGGCATCGACGACGATGCCGGTCGTGTGCCCGAGCGCCATCGAGCCTGCGACATTCGCCAAACGGTCGGCGCCGACGGTTTGCGGATGGCGGATGTCGAGTCGAAACGGCCAAGGATCGCGCCAGCCGACGCGATGCACACGCCGACCGAGTCCGCGCTCGAGAAGGCGCGTGATGACGGCGGCACGACGCGGAGCGACGCTGGACAGTACGATGGGCGTGCCTCTGCCGTCGCGCCGCGCCGCGGCGGCGGCAACGGCGAAGTGGCGCCGCCACGCGTCGCCCGCGCCATAGTCCACGCGCCAGCGCCAAACCTCCTTGCCGTCGCGCACCAGCACGGCCTGCACTTTGCTGTTGCCGACGTCGACGGCGAGCAAGTCGGAAGCGAGACGCGGCCTTCGCCGCTTGGCGCGCGTGGTCATCGCAAGTGCACCTCGCCGGCCGAGTAGGTCTCGAGTACTCCGTCGTCAAGCTCGAGCGCGAGCAGCCCCGCCGGTGTGATGCCGCAGGAGCGGCCGCGAATGCGATTGCCGGCGCTCTCGAGCTCCACCATCCGACCGTGCAGCACGTCGAGAGCTCCCCAGTGCTGCAACACGTCCTCCCAGTGCCCTGCCGACCAATCGTGATAGCGCGCTTCGATCCCATCGAGGACGCGGGCCAACAGCTTTTCGCGCCCCATCCTGCCAGCGCTCTCGAGCAGCGATCCGGCGCCCGGGAGCCCACACGTCGTGAACCATGCGTCGTCGACGTGCACGTTCAAACCACAGCCGACGACGAGCCCGTTGCCGGGACGGCGTGCCTCCACCAAGATCCCGCCGCACTTCCGTCCGGCGCACAGGATGTCGTTTGGCCATTTGAGACCGATGTCGAGACCGGTGGCCGCGCGCAGCGCCTGCGCGACACCGACACCGAGCGCCAGCGGCAGAAGCTGCGGGCGCTCGCTCTGTTCCAGATCGCCGTTCAGGACCAGCGAGAACAAGAGCCCGGAGTGCGGCGGGCAGTCCCAGCGCCGGCCCTGGCGCCCACGGCCGGCCTCCTGCCACTCGGTGAGCACCATGGTTCCCGTCGCGCCACCGGCTCGCGCCAGTTCCCAGGCGCGCTCGTTCGTGGATGCGAGGCGCTCCCAGACTTCGAACTCGCGCGCGAAAGTTCCGCTTCTCTCCGCGATGAATCGCTGCGGGTCGAAGTGCGCTGCGGCGCACGCCAAGCGCACGCGTCCATCCGGACCATGCACGAACGAATATCCACGCGATTCGAGCTGCGCCAGCGTGACTTGGGCGTCGGTGCCTGCAGGATCCAGTCCATCCGGCAAGGCCACCAACGCCGCGAGCAGCGATTCGGGCGCGGCGAGTGTCACACGACCTCGCCTTCGCCCGCATCCTCGAACAGGAGCGAAAGATCCAGCGCCGGAGCGCTGTGCGTCAGCGCTCCCACCGACAGGAATTGCACGCCAGGCAGCGCGAAGGCGCGGATGGTTTCGAGCGTGAGGTTGCCCGAGACTTCGATTTGCGGTCGCCGACGGGAGCCGCGCAAGTCCAGGGCGCGCTGGACTTCCTCCGGCGTCCAATGATCGAGGAGCACGCGCTCGACCCCGAGCGCGATCACCTGGCGCAATTCGTCCAGCTCGCGCACTTCCACTTCCACCGGGCGGCCGTCGGCTGCTCGCAGCGCGAGCTGCACGGCCTGCTCCAAGGAGCCGGCGGCGGCGATGTGGTTCTCTTTGACGAGCAACATGGCATCCAAGCTGCTGCGATGATTCTGGCCGCCACCGCAACGCACGGCGTACTTTTCCAGCGACCGCAAGCCTGGGGTGGTCTTGCGCGTGTCGGTCACCACCACGCCCGTTCCCTGCACCGCGCCGACGAATTGCGCCGTCCGTGTCGCGATGCCCGCCATGTGCTGGACGAAGTTGAGCGCCACACGCTCGCCCGAGAGCAGCGCTCTGGCGGGACCTTCGAGCTGCCAGATCACTTCGCCGGATTGCAGCGTGCTCGTGTCGTCCTTGCCCTCGACGCGGCAGTCCGCGTCCAACTGCTGGAACACCGCCTCGAACACCGATCTTCCGGCCAGGACGCCCGCAGCCTTGGCCACGACTCGGGCGCGCGCGCGGCGAGCCGCCGGCACGATCGCTAACGTCGTGGCATCGCCGCTGCCGATGTCCTCGGCGAGCGCGGCCGCGACGAGGGCGCGCACACTTCCGCCATCCAACATCGCAACTCCCTGGGTGGTGCGACCGCCGTTACCGGCGCATGCGCAGCTCGCGAATGCGGTCGCGCAGGCTGGCGGCGTTCTCGAAGCGCAGCGCCCGCGCTTCGCGGCGCATCTCCGCTTCCAAGCGCACCACCAGCTCCTCCGGCGCCCCCTCGGCCAGCTCGAGATCGGTGCGCGGGTCGGCGTCCGGCTCGGCTTCGTCGGCGTGGACATCGGCGGCCTGGGTCACGTTCATGATGTCCTGCACCGACTTGACGATGGATCGCGGCGTGATGCCGTGCACGCGATTGTATTCCTCTTGCAGCTCACGCCGGCGCCGCGTTTCGTCGATGGCGCGCTGCATCGACCCGGTGATCTCCTGCGCGTACATGACGACACGACCGTCGACGTTGCGCGCCGCCCGCCCCACCGTCTGAATCAGCGTCGTCTCGGAGCGCAGGAACCCTTCCTTGTCGGCGTCGAGGATCGCGACCAGCGCCACCTCGGGCAAGTCCAGCCCTTCGCGCAGCAGGTTGATGCCGACCAGGACGTCGAAACGCCCGAGCCGGAGATCGCGCAGGATCTCGACGCGCTCGAGCGCCTGGATATCCGAGTGCAAATAGCGCACGCGCACGCCCAGATCGAGCATGTAGTCGGTCAGATCCTCCGCCATGCGCTTGGTGAGGGTGGTGACGAGCACACGCTGCTGGGCCGCGACCGTGCGCCGGATCTCGCCCAGCAGGTCGTCCACCTGACCCTGCGCCGGACGCACCTCGATCTCCGGATCCATGAGACCGGTCGGCCGGATGATCTGCTCGACGATGACACCGCCGCATCGCTTGAGCTCGTACTGCCCCGGTGTCGCCGACACGTACAGGACGCGCGGGCACAGGCGCTCGAACTCGTCGAAGCGCAGCGGCCGGTTGTCCAGCGCGCTCGGCAGACGGAAGCCGTGCTCCACCAAGGTCAGTTTGCGCGAACGGTCGGCGTTGTACATGCCCTCGATCTGCGGCAAGGTCACGTGCGATTCGTCGATGATGACGAGATGGTCGTCGGGGAAATAATCGATCAGGCAGGCCGGCCGTTCGCCGGCGCGGCGCCCGGCGAGGTAGCGCGAGTAGTTCTCGATTCCAGCCGTGGTCCCCATCTCCTGGATCATCTCGAGATCGAAACGCGTGCGCGATTCCAGCCGCTGAGCCTCGAGCAGCTTGCCCGCGGCCTCGAAGTCCCCCAAACGGCTGTCGAGATCGCGCTCGATGGCGGCGCGCGCCAGCGCCAGCTGCTGCTCCGGCGTGACGTAGTGTCGTGCCGGGAAGATCACCGCCTGGGAAAGCTCGGCCACGGTGCGGCCGCTGAGCACGTCGATCTGTCGAATGACCTCGATGACGTCGCCGAACAGCTCGATGCGCAGCGCCCGCTCCTCGTACGCCGGAACGATCTCGATGACGTCGCCGCGCACACGGAAGTTCCCGCGCGCCAGCTCGTAATCGTTGCGCGAGTACTGGATGCGCACGAGCTGGCGCAGCAGATCCTCGCGCTGGATCTCCTGGCCGACCCCGAGTGCCACCGACAGCTCCTTGAAATCCGTCGGCGACCCGAGACCGTAGATGCACGACACGCTGGCGACGACGATCACGGCTTCGTGCGACAGCAAGGACCCCGTGGCGTGCAAGCGCAGGCGCTCGATGTCGTCGTTGATCGATGCGTCCTTCTCGATGTAGGTGTTGGTGGCGGGAACGAAGGCCTCGGGCTGGTAATAGTCGTAATAGCTGATGAAGAATTCCACCGCGTCGTGGGGGAAGAAGCCGCGGAACTCGCCGTAGAGCTGCGCCGCCAAGGTCTTGTTGTGCGAGATCACGAGTGTCGGCAGTCCGATGCGGGCGATGACGTTCGCCATCGTGAAGGTCTTCCCCGAGCCGGTGACCCCGAGCAGGGTTTGAAAGCGCTCCCCGGCCGCGAGCCCCTGGACGAGCGCGTCGATCGCTTGCGGTTGATCTCCGGTGGGCTCGTAGGGTGCGACGAGTTGGAAGCGCGCCATGCGCCGATCTTAGTGCAAGCGCAGCGCGAGCGCCCGCCCGTTCAGCGCGGGGTGGGAGGCACGAGATCTTCGATTTGGCTCGAGCGCGCCGGTCGTGTGGGCGCTTTGGCCGGCGCGCGCGCAGCCGGTGGCGGCGGCGCCGCTCGGGCCGTGGGCGCGCCTGGGACAGGCGGCTCGCTCACGATGGGTGCGGGCCCGGGCAGCGGGTCCGACCGGCGATGGAGATCGTCCGTCTGGCGTGGATCGGGAGCCGGCGGAACGCTGATCGTCTTGAGCTCGTTCTCGATCTGCTCGAGCCCTTGGGTCGAGCGCAGACCGATGCGGGTCGCGGCGCGGCTCCAGTACATCCCTGCGAGCGCTGCGACCACGACGACGGCGATCGCCCACCACCAACCACGGTGGGGATGCGAGGTCGCTCGCGTGCTCGTCGGGGTTTCCACCTCGAGCAGCTCCGGCTCGCGCTCGACGGCACGACCCGAGATCGCCTCATAACGCCGCAACAACATGCCGACATCGAGGCCGAGGAAACCGCCGTAGTTGCGCAGGAAGCCTTTGACGTAGGCGTCGGCATCGAACTCGCCGAAGCGATCGCTTTCCAGATGGCGCAGCATGGAGGCCGCGATGCGCGTGCGCGCGCTGGCCTCTTCGATGGAGAGTCCGCGCGCCTCGCGCGCCTGCTGCAGGAGCTCACCCAGCGTTTGGACATTGCGGCTCGGATCGGTCGCGGGCGGTGCCGCCGCCGCCACAGGCGCGGGTGCCGCGCTGCTCTTGCGCGGCGCGGCTGCGGCTCGAGGCTCCGGCGCCGCCAATTCCACGTCGTCGGCGTCGAAGTCCGCGATCTCGATCCCGACCTCCGGCTTGCTTCCGGCAACCGGGGCCTCGCGTGTCCGGCGTCTTTTCTTCCGCCCCATCAACCCTTCCCTGACATCTCGGACAGGCTCGTCACGATCCGCGCGCGATGATCGATCAGCTGCTCGCGCCGTTGCCGCTCGGCATCGACGACCGCGGCCGGTGCCTTGTCCACGAACCCACGGTTGGCCAGCTTGGCTTCCAATCGCGCCAGATCGCCGTCGGCCTTCTCCAACTCGCGCGTCAGACGTTCGCGCTCCGCGTCCAGATCCACCAGCGCCCCGAGTGGCACGTAGAGGGCGCCATCTCCCACCACGACCGCCGCCGACTCCGGCGGCCGTCCCTTGACGGGCGCCAAGCTGGCGAGCTTCGCGTGCAACATGAGCAGCTCGCCGGTCTCACCGCTCCAGGCACCGAGCGTGCCGCTCGCCGAGTGCACCAGGGCCGGTGCTTTTTTCCCCGGCGGCACGCGCAATTCCGAACGCAGAGTACGCAACGCTCCCGTCGCCTGCATCATCAGCCCGAAGCGCTCGGCCGCCTCGGCATCGCGCAATGCCGCCACCGGGCGCGGAAAAGCCGCCGTCAGGACCAACCCCTGGGTACCCGGCGTGCGGCTCCAGAGTTCCTCGGCCAGGAACGGCATGAACGGGCTCAACAGCTTGCAAGACTGCGCGAGCAAGACGAGGGCCACGACGTGCCCCGTGCGCTTGGAATCGATGTCCTCACCGTAGATGCGCGGCTTGATCGATTCCAAGTACCACGCGCAGTACTCGTCCCAAAAAAAATGATAGAGACGGGACGCCGCCTCGTTGGCACGCAGCGCCTGCATCTCGGTCGCGATCGCCCTCACCGTTTCGTCGTACGCATGCAGGATCCAGCGGTCTTCGAGCCGCAGACCGCCGAGCGCCTGCGCCGGCAACGCGCGCGCGAAGGCGTCTTGCCACATGCCGGCGCAGGCCTGGGTGAAGGCGTCGCTGGCCGACGCCGCCTGGAACACCTGCGGTGCCTGCGCGCCGGCCGGCGCACCTGCCGTCGCACCCAAGCCGAGCGCCACGTCCCAGCCGTCGCGTGCGGCCGCGTTCAACACCAGTCTGGCCGCGTTCCAGATCTTGTTGGCGAAATGACGCCCGGTCTCGACGAGCTTGTCGTCGAAGAATGTGTCCTGTCCCGGTGGCGACAACATCACCATGGCGAAGCGCACGGCGTCGGCACCGTGTGCATCCATGAGTGCGATCGGCTCCGGCGAGTTGCCGAGCGACTTCGACATCTTGCGACCCTGACCGTCACGCAGGATGCCGTTCAACAACACGTGCTCGAAAGGCACCGTTCCCATGAACTCGAGGCTGGCCATGACCATGCGCGCAACCCAGAAGAAGATGATATCCGGCCCGGTGACGAGCAAGGTCGTGGGGTGATAGCGCTCGAGGTCCGCGGTCACACGCGGCCAGCCCATCGGGGAAAACGGACACAGCCACGACGAGAACCAGGTGTCGAGCACGTCCTCGTCCTGAGCGAAGTCGTGCCCGCCACAGCGCGTGCATTGCGCGGGCGCCGCGTGTGCCGCCAGCATGAGCGCGCAGCCCTTGCACGTATAGATCGGGATCCGATGCCCCCACCACAGCTGGCGCGAGATGCACCAATCTTGGATGTTGTGCATCCAGTGCAAGTAGACATTGCGCCAACGTTCGGGGGTGAAGTGCAAGCGGCCGTCCTCGACCGCGCGGATCGCCGCCGCCGCCAGCGGTTGCATGCGCACGAACCACTGATCGGACAGATACGGCTCGATGACGGAGCCGCACCGATCGTGCGTGCCGCGCGACAGTGTATGAGGTTTTTGCCCGGCGAGCAGACCCTCGGCTTCGAGCCGGCGCAGGATCTCGTCCCGCGCCGCGAAGCGATCGAGGCCGGCGAGCGGACCCGCCAACGCGTTCATGCGTCCGTCGGGATCGATGACCACGGGCATGTCGAGGCCGTGTCGCTTGCCGACATGGAAATCGTTGGCGTCATGCGCCGGCGTGATCTTGACCAGCCCGCTGCCGAACTCCATGTCGACCGAGGCATCGGCGAGGATCGGGATCTCGCGCCCGACGAGCGGCAAGCGCACGCGTTGGCCGACGAGCGCTGCCGTACGCGGGTCGTCGGGGTGGATGGCGACCGCGACATCGCCGACGATCGTCTCCGGGCGCGTCGTCGCCACCTCGATCGAACCGCCCTGCACCAGCGGGTAACGTACCGTCCACAGGGTCGCTTGCGTTTCCTCGTGCACCACCTCTTCGTCGCTCAACGCCGTGCGGCAGGACGGACACCAATGGGTGATGTAGCGGCCGCGATAGACGAGGCCCTTGTCGTAGAGACGGATGAACACCTCGCGGACCGCGTGGCTGCGCTCCTCGTCGAGCGTGAAGTACTCGCGCTCCCAGTCCAGCGACCAACCCACACGTTGCATCTGGCGCACGATGTGTTCGTGCGAGCGCTGCTTCCATTCCCAGCAGCGGGCGATGAACTCCTCGCGCCCGAGCTGACGCGGCTCGATGCCCTGTTGGCGCAGGCCGCGTTCGACCACTTTCTGCGTGGCGATCCCTGCGTGGTCGGTCCCGGGCCACCACAGGGTTTCGCGGCCGCGCATGCGCTGGTAGCGCACGAAGACATCCTGGATGGTGCTCGACAGGACGTGTCCCATGTGCAGTGAACCGGTGACGTTCGGCGGCGGCAGCAGGACGACGAACGGCGTCTCCCCTTCGCCATCGGTAGCGGCGCGCGGCGTGAATGCGCGCGCTTGCATCCAGCGTGCGTACCACACGGGTTCGACTCGTCCCGGATCATAGGCGTCGGCGAGATTGGCCTCGTTCATGCGCCGCTCCATGGTTGGCAAAGGTCCGCGCGCGCGGTATTCACGCCAGGACGAGGGGTATCATGCCACGCTGCCGCGGTCAATGCGACGCACGAATCAATGTGCGCGCCCGAAGTAGAAGCCGAGCACGCCCAGGAACATGTCGATCTTGAGGATCCAGCTCACGCGGACCAGATTGTGCGGGCTCGAATCGCGAAACATGAGCAAGGTGGCGCAGACGAGCAACGGCAGCATGGCACCGAAGAACACCAGCAGGTAACCAGGCCCGACGATTCGCAGCCAGTACGGCGACGGGCCCAGTGCGACGAAGAGGACGAAGAATCCGAGCGCCACGGCGAGCGCACGGCGTGCGCCCAGCCGGCGCGCCAATGTCGTGGCGCCGCAGGCCCGATCACCGGCCAAGTCCTCGACGTCCTTGACGATCTCGCGTCCCATGAGCAGGAGGAACGCGAGACCCGCCGGCACCCAGGCCAGGCTCGGCTTCCCCGCCAGCCAGGCGCCGGCGAAAAAGCCCGAGCTGCACACCACGGCCACGGCGATGTTGCCGAGAAGAAAGCGGGCTTTCAGTCGGGCGTTGTAGGCATACAAGATCGCGTGCCAGATGGCGACGACGACCAGCATCGGCGCACCCGCCAGCGCCGCGGCGACGATCGACGCCGCGGCCAACGACACCGCATAGCGGTGCGACTCGCCGCGGGTCATGCGGCCCGAAGGAATCGGTCGCCGTGGTTTGTTGATGGAATCGATCTCGGCGTCGAAGTAATCGTTGAGGACATTGCCGGCGGCCGCCACCAGCGCTCCCGCCAACATCGCCCACGCACACGTCCAGCCCGGCGGGCCACCGCCTGCAGCCGCCCATCCCGCCAGGATCACCAGCGCCGACACCGCGAGGTTGTGCGGCCGGGTGATCTCGATGCGATTCCAGAGAAAGGCGAACGCGCGGCGTGTCATGAGGCGCGAGCGTATCAGAGCCGTGCGCGACATCGCACGCTTTTCCTCACAGATCGAAGCGAATCTCCGCCGCCACCCGCCGCGCGCTCGCGGGGGTTCCTGTCGCCCATTCCGCCGTCGCGGCGATCGCGACCCGGCGCGATAGCCACACGTGCGTGTTCAGCGCCGCGCTCTGCTCCGTCCACACCGGAGCGCTCGGGAAGGAGGATTCGTAGGGTTGGCCCGGCACCCAGGGGCTCAAGTCACGGTTGCCGGCACCGCGTCGCGTCTGTTGCAGTCGCAGGGCGAACTGCCAGCGCACGCTCGGCACGATCCCGAGGGCCAATTGCCAGCGATCGGCATCGGGACCGAGGGCGTGGCCCAGATACGGATCCAGCGCCGGATCCCCCGAGCCGGCGACGAAATTCGTCAGCGTGTCGCGATGGATGTACACCCAACGCCCGAGCGCCAGGTACCCGAGCTGCACGTCGAGGTCGGCGCCACCCACGGACAGACCGCGACGCCAGCCTGCCCGCACCCCCAGCCGGTTCGGCGCCGGATCGCCGTCATAGATGAAATCATCGACGAGGAGCTCGCCATCGAACACCCCCCACGGGGACGACCATTTGGCATCGATCCCGAGGGCGGTGTTGTCGTCGCCGCGTTCGTTGAACTGGTTGCCATAGTAGAACGACAGCGGGAACAGGTACGCCGGCTCCAAGTGCGGGCTGGTGTAGATGGCCGCTTCCTGCACGCCGAATCGCACCGGGCCGCAGTCGACCTCGAGCCGGTGCGCGGCATAGTTGCGCTCGGATTCGATCGCGAGCCAGCCGGCGCTGCTCGCCAGACGCAACCGGCCGAGAACGAGCTGCGCCTGCACCGCATCGAGCGAACGCCCGGAGTACGAGACCAAGAGTGGGTCGTCCGGCGACAATCCCCACGCCGCGTACTCGCGTCCGACAACGACGCGCAGATGATCGCCTGCGAGCGCCACGTAGGCGCGCTCGTCCTGCGACGTGAGGCCGCGCCAGTTGCGCTCACGCGACGTCACCTCGTTCTCGTCCTGCCGCGCGCCTTCCTCCTCCGCCAGGAGCACATCGTAGCGCGTGTCGTAGGCCGCCCAGTTCGAATGACGCAGCACGGCGTCGAAGCGCGCCCGCCCCCACGCGGTGCCGTCCGATTGCGTGTCGCTGCCGAAGCTGCCGGCGCCGCCGGTGATCGCTTCGACATCGAGGCCGAAATTCCATTCCCCTTCGTGCAGGCGGAAGAGCGGCGGATCGAAGCGCATTTCCGACTGTTCCAGGTTCTCACCGTGGATGAACTCGTCTTCCAAACGCGCGAGACGCGTCATTTCCACACGCGTGAGCAGGTTCGCATCTCCGGCCGACTGCAAAAGCGCCACCCACGCCGTGACATCGCGACGTGCATACGGGCGCATTCCATGCATGACAATCAGACCGCGATTCTCGAAGTGCTCGAGCTCCGCGTAGGCCCAGTGACCGGGAGGGAGCGCCTCGACTTGCGCCCGCGCCGAAATCGGCGCCAAGGGCGCGAGCGCGCAGAAGACGAACCACGCTCGCCGCGCGGAGCGGAGCGACCGGCGACTTGCGGCGGGAGAATGCGGGCCAGGGCGTTGCTCGGGTGTGGACTCCATGAGGCGGGACGTGCATGGCCTGGGCCAGGCGCCGCCGCGCCCTCAACCGCCCGAGTCCGGTGCTTCCGCCGCCGAGTGCAGGGGCAGGTCCGCGTGTGCTGCCGCAGCGAGTGCATGTACGCAGTGCGCGAACTCGGCGACCCAGTGCGGCGTCGTGCAGCGGGCGCGAATGAAATCCACCAGCGCGCTGCCGACGACGACGCCATCGGCGAAGCCGCACACGCCCCGCACTTGCTCCGGCGTCGACACGCCGAAGCCGACGACGACGGGGTTGTCCGTCACAGCACGCAGGCGGCGCACCGTGTCCACGGTTTCGGCGGCAATCGCGCCGCGTGCGCCCGTGGTGCCGGTCACGGCCACGGCATAGAGAAAGCCGGTGGCGCGCGCGGCGATGTCGCGCATGCGCGCATCTCCGGTCGTCGGCGCCACCAGCAGCACGGAGGCGATGCCGTGTGCCGCTGCGGCGGCGAAGAGATCCGCGCCATCTTCGGGCGGCAAGTCGGTGAGGATCACGCCGCGCACGCCGGCTGCCGCGGCCCGCGCGAAGAAAGCGTCGGGCCCATAAGCCAGCACGGGGTTGAGATACGTCATGAGCACGATTGGCGGCAGGTCGGGCAAAGTGTGCAAGGTGTCGAACAGGACGTCGGGACGCATGCCAGCCGCGAGCGCCACGTCGCTCGCATGGCAAATGCTCGGACCGTCGGCGACCGGGTCGCTGAACGGCAGGCCGATCTCTAGACAGTCGACGTCACCCACGGCCGCGAGCACGGCGCGAAATGCGTCGCGATCCGGGTAGCCCGCAGTGAGAAATGGGATGAACGCTTTGCGCCCCGAGCGGCGCAGAGCGTGCATGTGATCGGCCAGGGCGAGATCCAAGATGGCCTCCACGGGAAAGGCCCCTTGGGTCAGGGCCGGCCTTCCACCCGTCCGGCAGCGCGGCGACCGCGGGCCAAGGTCAGGTGCAAGTCGCTGCGACGATAGGCATCCCCGGCACGCTCGCGCTCGCCGAGCTTGTCGTAGCAGATGCCGAGCAGATGGTACGCCCTGGCGTGATCGGGGACCAGGTCGACGAGCTGCTGCAGCAGCCGCACTGCTTGCCGTGGCATCTCGAGGCCGTTGTAGCACTGCGCCATCGCGAACAGCAGGCGCACCGAGACCGTCGGCGCTTGGCGATGCGCCGGCTCGAAATGCATCAAAGCGCGATCGTACGCACCCTTGCGCACGTAGCACAGACCGAGGTAGTAGCGCGCCTCCTCGTGCGCCGGTTGCAGGCGCAAGGCGCGGCGAAAGGCCCGGATGGCTTCTTCGTAGCGCCGCAACTCGAAGTAGGCCGCGCCCAAGTTGTAGTGCCCCTCGACGCGATCGGGCGCGAGCGCCACCCCCTCGACGAATTGTTCGATCGCCAGGTCGTATCGCCGCGCCTCGGCATGCAACGCACCGAGGTTGAAGTGCCCTTCCGGATCGTGCGGTGACAACTGCACTGCCTTCTGGAACTCGCGCAGTGCCGCAGTGCGCTCGCCACGCAGGTCGAGCAGGTATCCCAAGTTGGTGTGCGCGCGAGCCATCAGCGGGTCGATCTCGAGCGCGCGGCGCAGGTGTCGCTCCGCCAGTGCGAGCTCGCGCTTGCGCAACAGGAAGCTGCCCAAGCGGTACCAGGGCTCCGCCAGCTCGGGCTCGATCTCGGTGGCGCGAATCAGCTCGCGCTCCGCTGCCGCTGCATCGCCCCGCTGCGCATAGACGATCCCGAGCCAACCGATGGGCGCGGCAGTCCCTGGGTGCTGCGCTGCCCAGCGCGAGAAACACTGCTCCGCCACCACGTCGGCACCGAGGTCGAGTGCCAGCTGGCCCAAGGGCTCGAGGTGCGAATCGCCGCTCTGCTCGAGGAAGTCGCGCAAGCGCTGCTCGGCTTCGGCGTGCTGCCCCTGCGCGTGCAGAGCGCGGCATAGTGCGGCGAGGGCCGAGACGTCGGCGGCATCGCGCCGCGCCTGGCGGCGGAGTCGCATCAAGCTCAGATTGGGTTCAGAATCAAAGAGTTGAGTGAGGCGATTCAAGTGATTCGACAAGACCCCAGCCACGGCACGCCCCCGCCCTGCGTGTCGGGACCGACACGCCCCCATCACCCACTCGGGAGCCGCAGCAGTTAACGGACCGCCCTGGCGTCGAGTACTTCGCGCACGGTCGCGGAGAGCTCCGAGGTGTTGCTGGACTTCACGAGGTACGCGTCCGCGAGCCAGGACGAGAAATCGTCCCGATACGTCGAATAACCCGAGTTCAGGATCACCGCGATGCTGGGCTGGAGCTCCTTCATCCGCCGCAACAAGTCGAGCCCGTTCTCCGCTCCCAACTTGATGTCCAGGATGACCAGCTCCGGTGCCTGAGACGCGATGACTCGCAGAGCCTCGGCTCCGTTCCCCGCCGTGACCACCTCGTGCCCGTCGTCCTGCAGGTCTTTTTCGTACAACCTGCGGACATTGACCTCGTCGTCCACCACCAGGATCTTGGGCATGGCGGCTCCTTGTCTGTTTGCGACCTTAGTATCGGCTCGAGAAGGTGTCAACAAATGGCGTGGGTCGTCTGAGAGCGGTCTTGCGACGATCACCCTCAGGGTTCGAACCGCACGTCGAGCACGATCTGAATCGTCGCCCCCGGCTTGACCTCGTTGCGCCGGATGACCACGGGCACTCGCACCACTGTCTGGCCGGCATCGGGTGGCCGTGCGTCGCCCTGCGCCTCGCGTCGGCGCAATGGATCGCGGATGAAACCCTGCGATTCTGGAATTCTGGCCTGCGGTTCGGGTGCGCGCGGCAATTCGATGGTGCGGCCGAAGTCCACGGGCGCATCGTGGCGTGGCTCGCTCTCGTACCGCAGCGAGGGTGATGCGCCGAGAGACATCAAAGTGCTCTGGCTGGTCGGACCCGCCGGTGCGGGAGCGGGTGCCGAGGGCGCCCAAGCCATCTGGGTCGAGACTGGCGGCGCCGCCAGCGCTCCGCCGGGCTGCGTGCCACCCGTGTCGCGGGAGTTGCCGGAATGCTTGCCGAACTCGCTGCGCAAGCGCATGAAGAGCAAGCGCGACACCGCGTGCAAGGTCTCGTATACCCCGCGCCCCGTCGCCGCCGCCGCTTCGAAGTATGGCACCCCGCGCGGGTTGAGCACCTGCTGCATCTCCTCGATGCTGTGCACCTGGGGCAAATCGCGCTTGTTGTACTGGATGACCCAGGGCAACGAATCGAGGCTCAAGTTGTTCTCGCGCATGTTCTCTTCGAGATTGCGCAGCGACGTCAGGCTCTCCTCCAGCTTCCCGTGCGTCGAATCGGCCACGAACACCACGGCATCGGCGCCCTTGAGCACCAGCTTGCGCGTGGCGTTGTAGAACACCTGACCGGGAACCGTGTAGAGCAGGAAGCGGGTGCGAAAGCCATGGATCTCGCCGAGCTCGAGCGGCAGGAAGTCGAAGAACAGCGTCCGGTCCTGACGCGTCTTCATCGACACCATCTTGCCGCGCGAATCTCCCGGCACGCTGGCGTAGATGCACTCGATGTTGGTGGTCTTTCCGGACAGGCCAGGGCCGTAGTACACGATCTTGGCGTTGATTTCACGCCCCGCGTGATTGATGAGCACCATACAGCCGCTCCGCAGTCCTGGATCGGTTCGAGCCCTTACGGCGTGGCGTCAGCAATCCCCGTTCCGAGTCCGTGAGTCGGATCGATGCACCGCGTCGGGGCCGCATGCGCCGCCGCGCGGCGCGCCGCAGTTCCTTCGGCCCTCGCGCACCGCCGGCGCACGGAAAGTGGTGAATTCCGCACCGAGGCGCTCCATCTCCAGGGTTGTTTGCGCGGCGACGCTCCGGACCTGCGACGGACGGGCCTCTGGAGCATCTGGAATCGGCGCCGGCCGAGACCCCGATCGTCTGCTCCCGGATCGCTTGCGCCTGCATGGGGCGCGGATGCGGTGCGCGCAACCGATGTGGCATCGCTCTTGTTTGGTGCTTCCGAGCGCCATGTCGATGGCGGCCACCGATTCGGAGCGCGGTTGCGATCGCGCACCGGGCGAGCAAGTTGACGCCACCAGAACCCAGGGCTAGACTTGCTTGCCCCCGAAGTCGAGAGTCGCGATCACGGCACGGACGACGCGGAACAGCGCTTGCCGGAGGCACCCATGTCCACGACGCCCAAGATTCTGAACGAAATGTTCGGCCGGTTGCTCGGCATCCAGGTCGGTTCACAGGTCACGGACAAGCTGACACCGGTCATCGATGGCGTCATCGACAAAGTGCACGGCAGCCTCGACCTCGACACCGTGCAGGGACAGAACACGCTGCGCGCCCTCATTTGCAGCATGGTCGTGCATGGATGGGGTCTCGGCATGCACCCCGACAACAATCCCACCGTCGACCAGGATGCCAAGCCCATCGAAGTCAAGGTCTGCAAGGACATCCTGGTGCCAATGGACCACCTGAAATCCCTGCGCTATCTCAAGAAGGATTCCTACGGCCGCGTCAAGAAGGTGCTGTTCGAGCCCGATCAGAATGCGCGGATCCGCGGGCAGATCGACTCCATCCTGGGCGAAATCGCCAGCCAGAAATGGGTGGATGACTGAGCTCGAGCGCCGGGCAGCCGGCGCACGCCCGCAAACGTTCGACACCGAGCCCCACCTGCACTGCGATTGATTCAGAACACGATCTGGCCATCGGCGAGAATCTCGTTGAGGGCATCCTTGAAGTAGCTGGTGGAACGCAGCACGTCCGCATCGACCTTGGCCTTGTACATATCCCACGCCTTGTTGACCTCGCCACCGAGCGCACTCGACAGATTGCCTTGCTGCAACGCACGGTCGCGCGCCGACTGGTTGTAGACCAGAATGTCGGACACCAGCGCGCGCGCCAGGCGGCGGGCGCGTTCGTGCGCGGCGGCCGACGCCGTTGGCCGCGGGATCTCCGAC
>Ga0075428_100002605_pt1 | contig 19618 bp, 29 predicted proteins | sample RhiMetdeltSRZDD2_FD_75291 | JGI IMG/M metagenome (GOLD analysis project Ga0075428, IMG submission 75291) | Populus rhizosphere microbial communities from Tennessee, USA - Rhizosphere MetaG P. deltoides SRZDD2 | ecosystem: Host-associated > Plants > Roots > Rhizosphere > Soil | place: USA... | reverse complement strand
TGAAGCCGCCCCGGATCCCGTACCGCGAGACCATTACGGCCTCCACCGAGGCACACGGCCGCCACAAGAAGCAGACCGGCGGTCACGGGCAGTTCGGCGACTGCAAGATCCGGGTGGAGCCGCTGCCGCGCGGCAGCGACTTCCAGTTCGAGGATGACATCTTCGGCGGCTCGATTCCGCGGCAGTACGTGCCTGCGGTGGAAAAGGGGATCCAGGACGCCCGCATGCGCGGGTTCCTGGCCGGCTACCCGATGGTCGACTTCAAGGCGACCGTGTTCGACGGCTCGTACCACGCCGTCGACTCGAACGAGCTCTCGTTCAAGATGGCCGGATCGCTGGCCTTCAAGGATGCGATGTCGCGCGCCCGGCCGACGATCCTGGAGCCGGTGATGCACGTGGAGGTCTACGCGCCGAGCGACTTTGCCGGCGATCTGATGGGGGACCTCAATGGCCGGCGGGGCCGCATCGCCGGCATGGACACGCGCGGGATGAATACCGTGATCCGCGCGCAGGTGCCGATGTCGGAGATGCTCACCTATGAGCAGCACCTGACCTCCGCCACCGGCGGGCGCGGCTCCTACCACATGGAATATTCGCACTACGAGGAAGTGCCGCAGCACCTGCAGAACAAGATCATTGCCGCCGCCAAGGCGGAACGCGGCCAGGAGGTTGCCGAAGAGGCGTAGGGTCGCGTTCACGGGCGGCGTCGGTCAGTCGCTCTGCGCCTCCAGAGTGACGACGTACGGCTGCGGGTCGGCCGTCACGAATGCCCGGAGAAATTCGCGTTCCATCGGCTGATAGGCGCGGCGAACCTCCGCTACCGGCAGGTAGACCGGTCCGTCCGGGTGCGGGCTCACCAGAGGTTCGATGGCGGAATACCTCGCGAAGGCGGCATCCCAGTCCCCAAACACCTCGAAGTCGTCGATGGCATGGTCGCTGTAGGATTCCTCGCTGATCGTCAGGCCCTCGCGGAATGTCCGGCTGCCAAAGCGCCGCTCCATGTGCTGGTCGGTCGGCGCAGGAACGCCGCCGTGTGAGACCGGCTCGAACAGCGGGCGCGGCATCTGCCCGGTGGTGTCCCAGTTGTAGGCCACGAGACCCGACGCGCTCCGAGTGGAGACCACCAGGTACTGGCGCGAGGACGGATTGCGGTTGTCGAGCACCACCTGCTTGCCGTGGGAAGAGCCCGGCGACGTGAAGATCGCCTGATGCGCCACCACCTGGGCGCCATTCACATAGGTCACCGTCAGGAAGAGGTACGAGCGGCCCCGATCGGCCGGGTCGATGACCTCGAACGCCGCCGGGTCGGGCTCATCGCCTATCCGCTGCCACACACTTCCGACGGAGATGCCATCGAGGGTGAGCGGCGCAGGCCCCTGCACGTCGCCGCCCATCCACTCAGCTTCGATACGGTCGATGATCGGTTCGCGTCGGCCTGTCGCGGGATCTGTCCAGGTGTTGGTCTCGAGCGCCCCGCTGACTCGGTGGTTGACGACGCGCCATTCGCACCGCATGGATTCAGAGTAGACCGTCAGAGTGACTCCGGAGGAATAGGGCGGAGGCACGGCGAACGGCGGGCGCCGCTCGCACGACGGCACCAGATCGGCCACATAGCTGGTCTGGCGAACCTCGACGTACGGCACTGTGAAAACCTGGCTGACGACGGCGTCCTCCTCGAGGCCGAGGCGGCCTTTGAAGACAAGCACGTGAGCGGCGGAAGGGACGACATCGGAGGGCACAGCAAGGTCGAACCACCATTCCTCGCCCGGGCCGAGCAGGATCGGGGCGCCGTCTTCCAGCACGGCGAGACGGGTGCGGCGTTCGGCCGCGCTGCCGGGTTGATGCCGAGCAAAGACCTCGAAGGTGCCCTCCATGTCCTCGTCGCTGTCGTTGCGAACACGGAGCGTAATGCCGGACGGAGCCCATTCGACGCGGGTGACCGAGATTGCGCCGCGGAAGAAGTAATCGAGGACGCCGCTGGCGTAGCCGACCGCGCGCGGCAGCATGTGGGCCGCCACCTGGTTCCACACCACACCGTCCATGCAGGGGTAAGGCGTTGGCTCTCCGCCGTACGCGTCCGAGGCACATTCGGCGCGCAACGGATTCGCCGGCAGCAGGCCGAGACCCGCAGGCCTGGACAAGTACCGCCGTACACGGCCCAGCGGCGTGTCGAGGTTGACGCGAATCAGTCCCTGATCGGTTGGCGAGGGATAGCCGCCCGGGAAGGTGTTCTCGCTGTAAAAGTTGGCGTTCGCAATTTCGGCGATGCCAGCCGAGACCGGCGCACGCGGATCGGCGGGATTGGCTGTGACGCCGGGATTGCTGCCGTCGTACCGATCGGCATCGATCAAACGGGCAACGGGGACCCTGGCGATGTGCTCACCGGATGGTGCGGGCAGCCGCAGGATGCCGGCGTCAAATCCGATCGGCGCGGACAGAAACCTCGCGACAAATGGCGCTGTCGATTCCGGCGTCGCATGCTGCCCGGACACCCAGTACTCATACGAGCTCGTGGATGTGAGGCCACCGAAAGGGTGGGGATCATTGCGCGTATGCTCGGGTACCGAGGCGTCAACCACGAGGTGCATGATCTGTCCAAGAGCGCGAAATAGATCGGCCCACAGCACTTGTCTATAATTCGCGTTCGATTCGACCAGCGCCTGGTAATAGAGTCGTCTGGCATCGCGCCATGACCAGAAGCCACCTGTATCAAGGCCGCCCTGGTTCGGCTCCTGCATCCAGCGGATGGATGAATCGTAGCGATCGACTCCAACGTTGAGCCCAGCCGCGTCCCAAGGTTTAAGTGGATCGTGAAAATGACGAAGGAATCGTAGGAAATCGTCTTCGCGCATTCCACCAAGACGGATCCATTCGCGTATTCGCAACGACTCGCCGTTCGCCCGAAGGACAGTTGAACTCCCATCTGGAAAGCCGAGCGATCGACGCAACAACTCGTGAAACCTTTGATTGTTTTGAGCCGCAACTTCGTTGATCAAAGCATGCGACGGGGTATTCAGCGCTCGAAGAGGTTCCGCGTCTAAGGCGAGGGCAACCAGAATCACGCTAACAAAGACAAGCTGAAGCCAATTCTTTGCGATCATTGTCAGTCACCGGCCACAGTTAAGATCGTCAACATAGTCATCCACGGCTGTTGAAAACATGGGGACTTCGTTTTTCGGAAAGAGCCCCCCCACACCGAAGGGCTGATGTTTACATTGCTCTTCGCGTGTTGAGAGTCGTCGCATCGTCAGAGTTGTGGCGCCGACGTACGGCTGGCCGCCGACTGGAACCACTACCGACGATTCTGGGATGTAGCCAGGTGCGAAGGCGTCGAATCGCGGGCTACTTACCAGCAGCGTGAAGAACCGTCGTTGGCGCGGGATCTCGAACCACCCGTCGGCATCCGTGACCGCCTCCTGCGCGTCGTAGAAGCTCTGTGTCCAGTGAACGGGGTTCGGGAGGTCGCGCTCCCAGCTCACCATGAAATGCGCGCCCGCCAGCGGAGCGCCGGTCTCCGCGTCGACCATCCGTCCGCGAAAGGGCCCCCACTGCTCCGCCCCGAAGCGGCATCCCACGGTCGCAGCACACAGCAGCAGCACCGACACGGCTCGGACCGGGATCGATCGCGCTAGAACTGCCACAGGCGCCACTCTCCGTCCACGTCGATCTCGAAGGCGATCGGAAACGAATAGAGCAACCCACCGACGTCGCGCGTCATCTCGCACTCGGCGCGGCCGGGCGCCATTTCCAGAAGCACGATGTCGGTGAACGTCGCGTCCGTTTCCGCGAACTGCGCCGGCGTGAGTCGGCCGAAGTACTCAGCCCATGCCGCGCGGCGGTCGCCATGCAGGAACGCAGCCGCCGCGGCGGCGTCGCCGGCGCGCAGCGCGGTCTTGAAGTCCGCCCAAACGGCCTGGAGCCGCGCATCGAGCTGCGGCCGGTCGTAGACGTCGACTGCAGCGCGCGCAGTCAGAATCCGATCGTCGGGCGTGGTAATTCGAAGCGTCGCCAGGTGCACGCCAGGCCGCGCGTAGACGAACTCCTGTTCCGCCAACGCGTTCCCTGCGTATTCAGGTATGCCGTCGCTCTCGAGGTCGAGCGAGTAGACGCTACCCGCGGGAAATCCGTTCGCGGGGAAGCGGACGGTGTGAGGCGCGAGACCGGCCGGCGGAAACACCTCCAGCCGCAGGGCTGGAAACAACGGCTCTTGCACACTGATCGACACCGTGTCGATCGCGACGCCGCCGGCATTATCGCGGGCAGTGACCGTAACCGACGTCATCCCCGGCACGACAGGGACCTGGGCCGCAAACGTGCCCGCTTCGTGCCGCGCAGCCAGGGCGTCGGTCGCCAGCGCCTTCTGGAAGACCTCGGGCAACGGAATGCGCACGTCGACATCGCGAGCGCTGTCAATCGTCCCCCGGACCCACACTGTCTCGGCCGTGATGGCGGCACCGGGTAACGGCTCCACGATGCGAAGCCGCAGCGAGACGACGATGAATCCCTGCACGGCAGGCGTGGCATCGACATTCCCCGCGCGGTCGCGCGCCGCGACCTCGAAGCGGTGCGCGCCCGCTGCCAGGCCGGTAAGCTCCGCCGTCGACGCGCCGCTGAAAGGCGACCACGGCCCCGCATCGACCCGCCACGAAAACTCGAGATCCGCGGACTGCTCGTCGGACCCTCCGAACGTGAAGCTGACGCTCCCCGACTGGCCTTCGGCCGGTGGCCCCGCCAGGATCATCGTTTCCGGAGCTGTGCGATCGACTACGACCAGCCGCGCCATGGTCGCCCAGTTGCCCGCGCGATCCGACGCGGCTGCGGTGAGCGTGTACGGGCCCTCGCGAACCGCCGCCACGTTCACGACCGCGTTCGCCTCCAGCAGTTCCCCATCGGTCCCCGCCGCCACCGCCGACTGCGTCAGCTCGCCGAACGTCAGCAGCAGCGTCTCCATCCCACTGCCCTCGTCTGTCGCACGTGCGCGTGCGACGAGCGCCGTGCGGACATGCGCGGTGCCGGCAGGTTCCAGAATCTCCAGATGCGGAAGGTGATCGTCGTGCACGACGGCGGCTATCGCCGGGAGGCCCAGAAGACCGTTACCGGCGGCGGCAGTCGCCGTAACCGAGAGAAGTGTCTCTGCATTCTCCGCGACCGGCCCGGTGACCGAAAACGAGCCCGTAAGGGGATCGGTAGTCGTGACGGCGATCGGCCCGGCGCCGTCGATCAGTGGCATCACCTTGATGAGGCTGTTCCGCTCGCTGGAGCCTTCGATGCGGATTGGAGTCCGGTTGGCATACGGTGACACGCTGGTCGCCGGCGCCGGCGGCGGACTGAAACGCAGCACACGGGCTGGAACGCTCCGTTCGACGACGAACAGTCGCCGGTCGGGCCCGAACGCCGCCGCGCCGGGGCGCCAGAGGCCGGACACCGCGATTGCGAGCTTGCCTCCTGATCTCCGCTTCAGCACCACACCGGAGGCCGGGTGGGAGTCACCCAGTCCCGTCGCGAAGACGTCGCCTGTCGCGTCGACCGCTACTCCATTCGGCTGGCGTGGCACGTTCCGCAGCAGAGATTCGACAGGACCGGCCGTGCCGTCCGGGCGCCAGCGAAGCTTTGCCAGCGTCGTACGATTCGCGCCTTCACCGGCCAGCGCCGCCGCCACGTAGAGTCCCGCATCGTCCGCCGCGAGCGCACGAATATTCTTGAACCCGAATGCCACAGGCGTGAGGGCTCCGGATGGCTCGAGCCGCATGATCGCCTCCTCTGAAACTCCCGAGCGGCGAACCGCAATCCAGATCCGGCCGTGCGGATCTGAGGTGATTGCACGCGCTTGAGACGCGAAGGCGGACACGATCGAGACGATGCCTTCCGGGTCGAGTCGCAGGACGCGACGCGGCTCGAGCACGAACACACTGCCGGCCGCGATTGCCACACCGCGCGGCCGATTGAGGTTGCCGAGAACGTTCTGGCGAGTCCCATCGGGAGAGATCCGTGTCAACGAACCGGCGCGGCGATCAACGACGAGTACGCTGCCATCGCTTTGCACGGCGACGCCCGAGGGATCCTCGAACCCGTACGCCAGCACGTCGTAGGGGGCTGTCGCCGCGATCGCGGCGCTGGTCGCATCCCCGTCCCCACGCGCGGGAATCATCACCACCGCCGCAACGACGAGAACCGACCGGATATTCGAAAGACAGCGGGATCGTTGCACCACGTCGGCGACGTGGAGCAACGGCGCGGCCGGGGGCAGAGGCCCGACTGCGGCACGCTAAGACGATGAAGGAAGACGACTTACAAAGAGAAACGCCGCTGCCGGACGGCAGCGGCGTTCAGAGGTGTGAACTGCGGTTGCCCGCCTTGGCTTCGCTACAGCGAGGCAGGCCTACGATCCGCCGGCCTTGCGCGGCGTGGTCGATTTGCGCGCGGCGCCTTTGGTCTGTCCGCCCGCCTGGGCCTTGGAGCCGCCCTGGTCGGCCTTGCCGCCGCGCATGCGCTGCGCCGCCGCCTTCAGCCGGTCGCCAACACCCTTGGTCTTCGGCTTGGCGGCTTCCTTTTGGTTCGCCGCCTCCTCGGCCGCCCGCGGGTTGAACTCGCTGCCGACGAGCTCGACCTGCGCGACTTCCGCCGAATCACCCCGGCGGAACCCGACACGAAGGATCCGGGTGTAGCCGCCGGGCCGCTCCGCAAACCGCGGCGCCAGCGTCTCGAACAGCTTGCCGACGACCGCCTTGTCGGGAATCTCGGCCAGGACCATCCGCCGCGCGTGCAGCGCCTTGCCGTTCGCGTCGCCGGCCGCCACTCCGCGCTTGGCGAGCGTAATCAGCCGTTCAACGAAGGGCCGCAGCTCCTTCGCCTTCGGCATCGTCGTCTCGATCCGCTCGTGGCGCAGCAGGGCGATGGCCTGGTTGCGCAGGAGCGCCAGGCGGTGCTCCGTGACGCGGCCGAGTTTCCGGTGTGCAAGGTTATGTCTCACGGCCTACTCCTGGTGCGCCCCCGCCGGCTGATCGACCCGCATGCCAAGGCTGAGTCCCATGCTGTGCAGGATCTCCTTGATCTCGTTGAGCGACTTGCGGCCGAAGTTCTTGGTGCGCAGCATTTCGGCTTCGGTCTTCTGCACAAGCTCGCGGATGGTGCGGATGTTCGCGTTCTTCAAGCAGTTGTACGAGCGCACCGACAACTCGAGCTCCTCGACGCTCTTGTCGAGATTCTCGTTCGACGTACCCGAGCGCGGCTGATCCGCCTGCGCTTCCTGCGCCTGGTCCGCGGCGTCGTCGACGTTGATGAAGATGTTCAGGTGGTCGCGAATCAGCTTCGCCGCCAGCGACACCGCGTCGCTTGCCGTGACCGATCCGTTGGTCCAGACGTCGATCGTGAGCTTGTCGTAGTCCGTGGTCTGGCCAAGGCGCGCCGCTTCGACCAGGTAGTTCACTTTCTTCACGGGCGAGTGGACCGAGTCCACCGGGATCCAGCCGATGCCCAGATCTTCGTCGAAGTTCTTGTCCGCCGAAACGTAGCCGCGGCCCCGCTTCATGCGCAGCTCCATGTGGAGCTTGCCGCCGTCCGACACGGTGGCGATGTGCGCCTCGGGCTCGAGGATCTCGACGTCCGCGTCGCCCTCGATATCCTTGGCCCGGACGATGCCCGGCTTGTCGACGCGCAGGTACAGCGTCTTGGTGTGGTCGACGTGCAGCTTCAACGGAATCTGCTTCAGGTTGAGGATGATGTCGGTCGCGTCCTCGACGACGCCCGGAATGGGCGAGAACTCGTGGAGCACGCCGTCGATCTTCACGGCCGTGATCGCCGCGCCCTCGATCGACGACAGCAGCACGCGGCGAAGCGCGTTGCCGATGGTGGTGCCGAAGCCGCGCTCAAACGGCTGCGCGTAGAACCGCCCGAACCGATCGGTGAGGGTGTCGCGCTCGAAGTCGAGACGCTTGGGACGCTGAAAACCTTTCCAGAGCATTGATAGTTCCTTTCGCGAACGGGCTGGCAGCCCCAGCCTCCAGGCCTGCGGGTTATGTCCACCAGCCTCCCGCTGCAGGCCTGAAAAGCTGCGGGCTGGTGGGTGCGAGGGGGTCGGGAGTCATTTGTTGAGGACAGTCGCCCGCGCGGAAATCACTTCCGCGACTGTCCTCAACAAATGACTCCCGACCCCATTACCTATTTCGAATACAACTCGACGATCAGCTGTTCCTGTACCGGTAGATTGATCTGCTGGCGCGTCGGGATCGAGCCGACCTTGGCCGACATGCCCTCGGCGTCGAACTGGAGCCACTCCGGCACGCCGCGCCCCTTCACTTCCTCGAGCGCGTGGGCGATCGAGGCGTTCTTCCGGCTGCTCTGCCGCACGGCGACGACATCGCCCGGCTTGACCGAGAAGGACGGGATGTCCACTTTGCGGCCGTTCACCGTGAAGTGGCCATGGCGCACGAGCTGCCGCGCCTGCGGGCGCGAGGTGGCAAAGCCGAGGCGATAGGTGACGTTGTCGAGCCGGCGCTCGAGCAGCTGCAGGAGCGTCTCGCCGGTGATGCCGCGCGTGCGCTCCGCCTGCTCGAAATAGCGGCGGAACTGGTCCTCGAGGACGCCGTAGATGCGCTTCACCTTCTGCTTCTCGCGCAGCTGAATGCCGTAGCCGGCCATCTTCGATTTCCGCGTCTTGCCGTGCTGGCCGGGGGCGAAGTTGCGCTTCTCGATCGCGCACTTCTCGGTGTAGCAGCGCTCGCCCTTGAGGAACAGCTTCATGCCCTCCCGGCGGCAAAGCCGGCAGACCGGACCGATATAACGTGCCATTAGTAAATCCCTCTCCAGTGTCTACCGGAATGGCTTGACGCCATTCCTAGACCCTTCTCCTCTTCGTCGGACGGCAGCCGTTGTGCGGAATCGGCGTGACGTCGCGGATCGACTTCACCTCGATGCCGACGGTCTGGAGCGCGCGGATAGCCGACTCGCGGCCCGATCCCGGTCCCTTGACCCGCACTTCCACCGAGCGCAGGCCGTAGGTCTTCGCGGCATTGCCGGCGTTCATCGCCGCCTGCGTCGCCGCGAACGGCGTCCCCTTGCGCGAGCCCTTGAAGCCGATGCCGCCGGCGCTCGACCAGGCGATCACGTTCCCCTCGGTGTCGGTGATCGTGATGTGCGTATTGTTGAACGAGGCGTGGATGTGCACGTAGCCGTGGTGGACCACGCGCTTCTCGCCGCGCTTCTTGAACGCCTTGCGTGGGGCTCTTTTTCCGCCCTCTTTCTTTTCGCCCTTTTCGCCTGTGTCGGGCGCTGCTGCGTCTGATTTCGCCATGCGTTACACCGTTTTCTTTTTCGCGATCGCACCCTTGCGCGGCCCCTTCCGGGTGCGCGCGTTGGTCTTGGTGCGCTGGCCGTGCACCGGGAGGTTCCGGCGGTGCCGCAGACCACGATAGCACCCGATCTCCATCAGCCGCTTGATGTTCATCGAGATCTCCTTGCGGAGATCGCCCTCCACGCCGCCCACGTCCTCGAGCACCCGGCTGATCTTGCGGACGTCCTCTTCCGACAGATCCTTCACGCGGACGTCCGGGCTCACGCCCGCCGCGCCGAGAATGTCGTTCGACCGCTTCCGGCCGATGCCGTAGATATACGTGAGTCCGACTTCGATCCGCTTGGTGCGCGGAAGATCGACACCTGCAATTCGCGCCATTCTGAATCCTCGTAGGCCGCTGGGCTCAGGCCTCAGGCCCCAGCCGGGCCCTGATTCCTGAGGCCGGGGGCCTCCCTTGTTACCCTTGCCTCTGCTTATGTTTCGCGTTCGTGCAGATCACGCGCACCACGCCGCGGCGGCGCACGATCTTGCACTTGTCACAAATCCGTTTCACCGAAGCGCGTACTTTCATAGCTTTTTTACCACCCGGCCGCGCGTCAAATCCCGCGGCGTCAGCTCCACCACGACCCGGTCGCCGACCAGGAGCCGGATGAAGTTCTTCCCGAGGCCCCCGCCGACGTGCGCGGTGATGCGGCGCGAGCCGTCGATCTCCACGCGATACAACCCGCTCGGCAATTGCGCTTCGACGACCCCTTCCACCTGGCGCTCGCCGCTCTCGCTCACGCGCCGTGAACGTTGGCCGACTCGCGCAGGTTCGCCGTTTCCCCTGCGAACAGCGTCAGAATCTCGCGGCCGTCGCCGGTTACCACCACGGTATGTTCGAAGTGCGCCGACAGGCTGCTGTCGCGCGTCACGGCCGTCCAGCCGTCCGCCAGCACCTTCACGGCCGCGTCCCCCACGTTCACCATCGGCTCAATCGCCAGCACCATGCCTTCGGCGAGGCGGGGCCCCCGCCCGCCGGGCCCGTAGTTGGCAATCTGCGGCTCCTCATGGAGCGAGGTGCCGATGCCATGCCCGACGAACTCGCGGACCACCGAAAACCCGTTCGCCTCGACGTGGGCCTGGACGGCGGCGCCGATATCCGACACCCGCGCGCCCGGCTTCACCGCGTCGATCCCGAGGAACAGCGCCTCGTTGGTCACCCGCAGCAGTTTCTCTGCATCCGGCCCGACGCGCCCCACCGGGACCGTCACCGCGCAGTCGCCGAAAAAGCCATCGAGCTTGGCGCCCATGTCGATGGACAGCACGTCGCCCTCGAGCAGCTTTCGCGACGAGGGGATGCCGTGTACCACCTGCTCGTTGACCGACGCGCACACCGTCGCCGGATACCCGTGATAGCCCTTGAACGCCGGCTCTGCGCCAGCCGCGCGCACCTGCGCTTCGGCCAGTGCGTCAATCTCCTGCGTCGTCACGCCCGGCACGACCATCCGCCGAAGCTCCGCGAGGATCGTCGCCACCAGCTGATTGACGCGCCGCAGCCTTTCGATCTCGCTCTTCGATCGGCAGACGATCATCGGCCGGCGGACCTCTGCGCCCCCATCGCCCGCACCCCCTCGCCGGCCGCGTCGCTGATCGTCGCGTCGAGGTCGCGGGCCACGGCGTCGGCCACCTGCGCACCGTTCACTGTCCGGAATGTCGGCCGTCCGCGATAGAAGCCGACCAGTGGCTCGGTGGCGCGGTGATACACCTTCAGGCGCTCGCGCACGACCGCCTCGCTGTCGTCGGCGCGGGAGATCAGGTTGCCGCCGCAGCGGCGGCAGGCATCGCCGTCGTCCGGTCCCGCATTCTCGCCGCACTTCGAACAGATGCGCCGCCCCGCCAGCCGCCGCACGAGCTCGGCCTCGGGCACATCGATGTCGACGACGATCAGCGGACCTTTACTGCGCTCGTGGATGATGCTGTCGAGCGCCTGCGCCTGCGAGACCGTCCGCGGAAACCCGTCCAGCACGAACCCGGCGTCGGTATCCGGCTGCTTCAGCCGCTCGCGAACGATCGCCACCATCGTCTGGTCGTCGACCAGCTCGCCGCGATCCATCTTCGCCTTGGCCACCATCGCCACCGGCCAGTTGTCCTTGATCCCCTGCCTGAGGATATCGCCGGTCGAGATTTTCGGCAGCCCGCGCTGCCTGGCAAAACGTTCGGCCTGCGTCCCCTTCCCGGCTCCCGGCGCTCCGAGCATGATGACGTTCAGAGCCATCTACCCGCGCCGCCCGCGGATGCGCGTCTTCTTCATGAAGCCGTCGTAATGCCGCATGATCAGCTGCGACTCGATCTGGTTCACCGTATCCATCGCCACGCCCACCACGATCAACAGCGAGGTGCCGCCGAAGATGAAGGTGATGCCGACGCCCTGCGTGATCCACTGCGGCAAAAGGGCGTCGAGCTGCTCGCCGATGAACGGAATCGGCGCCACCTTGAAGCCGGTCAGCAGGAACTCAGGCAGGATCGCGACGGCGGCGAGGTACAAGGCGCCGACCAGCGTCAGCCGCGCCAGGATCGTGTCGATGTGTTCGGCGGTGCGCTTGCCGGGCCGGATGCCGGGGATGAACCCGCCGTACTTCCGCATATTCTCGGCCACGTCATCGGGGTTGAAGATGATCGCGGTGTAGAAGTAGCAGAAGAAGATGATCCCGGTGATGTACAGCAGGTTATAGAGCGGCATGCCGTACGCCAGCTGGTCGGCGACCGCCCGTCCCCAAGTGCCGCTCTGGAACATCGTGGCGATCGTCGCCGGGAACGCCAGGATCGAGGAGGCGAAGATCACCGGGATCACGCCGCCCGTATTCACCTTGAGCGGGATGTGGGTGCTCGATCCTCCGTACTGCCGCCGGCCGACCACTCGTTTGGCGTACTGAACAGTAATGCGGCGGTGGCCGCGCTCGACGAAGATGATCGCGCCGACGACCACGACCATCATCACCAACAGGAACACGATCCGGAGCAGGCTGATCTGCCCGGTGCGCATCTGGTCGAACGTCGTGAGCACGGCCTGCGGCAGCCCCCTCACGATCCCGGCGAAGATCAGCAGCGACATGCCGTTGCCAATCCCGCGCTCGGTGATCTGCTCGCCCAGCCACATCACGAACAGCGTGCCGGTCGTCATCGTCAGCACGCAGATGAAACGGAAGCCCCAGCCCGGCGCGTAGACAAGCGGCAGGCCGCCGGCGACCTGGGTCTGGCGTTCGAGGAAGTAGGCGATACCGAGCGACTGCACGAACGCCAGTGCGAGCGTCAGGTAGCGCGTGTACTGGGTGATCTTCCGCCGGCCGAGCTCGCCTTCCTTCGAAATCCGCTCGAGCGTCGGCCAGACGACCGTCAGCAGCTGCAGGATGATCGACGCGCTGATGTACGGCATGACGCCGAGCGCGAAGATCGTCATCTGCGACAGGTTCTGCCCCGAGAACATGTCGTAGAGGCCGAACATCGTGTTGCGCGCCTGCTCGGCCAGGATCGCCAGCGCCTGCGTGTTCACGCCCGGCGTCGGGATGTGGCTGCCGATGCGGTAGACGCCGAGCAGCGCCAGCGTAAACAGAATCCGGTTACGCAGGTCGGTGACGGCGAACAGGTTTTTGATCGGGTTTTCCTGCATGACTACGCCCCGCCCAGCACCTCGGTGGCGCCGCCCGCAGCGGCGATCTTCTCGGCCGCCTTGCCGCTGAACTTGTGCGCGCGCACCGTGAGCTTCTTGCTGATATCGCCACGCGCCAGCACCTTGATCTTCTGGCCCTTGCTGCGGATCAGCCCCTGCTCCCGGAGCAGTTCGGGCGTGATCACGGTACCGGCGTCAAAACGATCCGCCAGCGTGTCGAGGTTCACCACCGCGTACTCGGTGCGGAACTCGTTGTGGAAGCCGCGCTTCGGGATCCGGCGGTGCAGCGGCATCTGGCCGCCCTCGAACCCGCGCTTGAACTTGAAGCCCGAACGAGACTTCGCGCCCTTGTGGCCGCGCCCCGCCTGGGCGCCGGTGCCCGACCCGTGGCCGCGCCCGACGCGCTTCTTCGAGAACTTCGACCGGTCCGCCGGTTTCAGATTGGAGAGATCCATGGTCGTTATTCCTGCACCTCGACGAGGTGACGTACCTTGAGAATCATGCCGCGCGTCTCGGGCGTGTCCGGCAGCTCCACCGTGTGGCGGATCTTGCGCAGCCCCATGCCCTGGACCGTCTTGCCCTGCGTCTCATTGAAGCCGATCGGGCTTCGGAGCAAGGTGATCTTGAGGCGCTTCGGCGCCGCCGCCTTTGCCGCTTTTTTTGCCATCGTCCTAGACCCCGATCAGATCGGATTCTTCCTTGCCGCGGAACCGCGCCACCAGCCGCGGGTCCTTGAGGTCCATCAGCCCCGAGAAGGTCGCTCGCACGACGTTGTGCGGGTTCGCCGAACCCAGCGACTTGGTCAGCACGTTCTGGATGCCGCACGACTCCACCACGGCGCGCACCGCGCCGCCGGCGATGAGACCCGTGCCCTCCGGCGCCGGCTTCAGCAGCACGCTGCCCGACCCGAACCGGCCCGTCACCTGGTGCGGAATCGTCGTCCCCTTGAGCGGCACGCGGATCAGGTTCTTCTTCGCCGCCTCGATGCCCTTCTTGATCGCCGACGGCACTTCCTTCGCCTTGCCGACGCCGAAGCCGACCACGCCGTGGCCGTCGCCGACCACGACCAGCGCGCTGAAGCTCAGATTCTTGCCGCCCTTGACCACCTTGGTGACGCGGTTGATCGACACGACGGTGTCCTTGATCTCGAGTTGAGACGAGTCCACCTTCTCTCGATCCCGGTTCATCATAGCCACGCTAAAACTCCAGTCCTGCTTCGCGCGCGGCATCGGCGACCGCCTTCACGCGCCCGTGATAGAGAAACCCGTTGCGATCGAACACCACGCGCTTGACGCCCTTCTCGATCAGCCGCTCGGCGATCGTCTTGCCGATCGCCTGCGCGCCGGCGACGTTGCCGCCCCTCGCCTTCTTGCCCATCGCGCTCTTGACGGTCGGCTCGACGCTCGAGGCGGATGCGATCGTCCGGCCGCTCATGTCGTCCACTACCTGCACGTAGATGTGCGCCACGCTCCGGTAGATGGTCAGCCGGGGACGCGCCTCGGTGCCCTGCACGCGCTTGCGAATCCGGTATTTGATCCGCTCGCGGCGGTCCTTTGTCGTCTTAATCCTCATCGCTAGGCTCCGGTCTTCCCGACCTTCTTCTTCAGCTGCTCGCCGGTGTAGCGCACGCCCTTCTGCTTGTAGGGGTCGGGCTTCCGCATCCGCCGGATGTTCGCGGCCACCTGGCCGACCATCTGCCGGTCGGCGCCGGTCACCGTGATGTGCGTCTGCTTGTCGATCGCGATGTCGATCCCGTTCGGGATGTCGAACACGATCGGATGCGAGTAGCCGAGCGCGAAGTTCACCTGCTTGCCCTTCAGCTCGGCGCGGTAGCCGATGCCGACGATGTCGAGCTCCTTCTTGAAGCCCTCGGTCACGCCGTTCACGGCATTAGCGACGAGGCTCCGTGCAAGCCCGTGGAACTTCCGCAGCTCGTTGTCATCGCGCTCGAGCTTGGCGACGAGCGTGCCGTCCTCCTGGGTGAACACGATGCCAGGGGGCAGCTTCTGCAGCAGCTTGCCCTTCGGGCCCTGCACTTCGACCGCGTCGGCGGCGACCTTGACGGTCACGCCCTTCGGGATCGGGATCGGCTTCTTACCAATTCGGGACATGGCGTCTCACCACACGTTACAGAGGATTTCGCCGCCGACGCCCGCCTTGCGGGCGGCACGGCCGGTCATCACGCCGCGCGACGTCGTCAGGATGCTGGTGCCGAGGCCGCCAAGCACCGCCGGCACTTCCTCGACGCCGATGTAGACGCGGCGTCCGGGCCGGCTGATGCGCTCGATCCCGCTAATCACCTTTTCACCGCGCGGGCCGTACTTCAGGAACATGCGGATGACCTGGCGGGGCTGCCGGCCGGCCTTCTCCGCGGGCTCCTCGACGACGCGGAACCCCTGGATGTAGCCCTCGTCCTGGAGGATCCGCGCGATTTCCGCCTTCAGCTTGCTGGCGGGCATATCGACACGGGTGTGCTTGGCCGTCACCGCGTTGCGGAGACGCGTCAGCATGTCGGCTATCGGATCGGTCATATCTTCTCTCGTCCTTACCAGGAGCTCTTGGTCACGCCGGTGACGTCGCCTTCGAGCGCCAGCTTGCGGAAACAGAGGCGGCACATCGAGAACTTGCGCATGAAGGCGCGGGGGCGGCCGCACAGCTTGCAGCGGTTCCGCAGCCGGATCTTGTATTTCGGCGTCTTGGCTTCCTTGGCGATCTTTGCTGTCGTAGCCATATCTTCCTTAGTTGGTGCGGAACGGCATGCCCATCAGCTGGAGCAGCTTCCGCGCCTCTTCGTCGGTCTTCGCCGTCGTCACCATCGAGACGTTCATGCCGCGCGCCTTGTCGACCTTCATGTAGTCGATCTCGGGAAACAGCAGCTGATCGCGCAGGCCCAGCGTGTAGTTGCCGCGGCCGTCGAACCCCTTCGGCGATACGCCGCGGAAGTCGCGCACGCGCGGCAGCGCGACGCTGATCAGCCGGTCGAGGAATTCGTACATCCGCTCACCGCGCAGCGTCACCATCGCGCCGACCGGCATCCCCTGGCGCAGCTTGAACTGGGCGATCGACTTGGTCGCGCGGCGAACCACCGCCTTCTGGCCGGTGATGCGCCCGAGCTCGTCGGCGCCGGTGTCGGCGAGCTTGGCGTTCTGCGTCGCTTCGCCCAGGCCCATGTTGATGACGACCTTTTCGAGCTTCGGGATCGCCATCACGTTCTTGTAGCCGAACTCCTTCTTGAGCGCCGGCACAACCTCTTTCTGGTACCGATCCTTCATGCGGCTCATTTGTCGACCACTCCCTCGCACTTGCGGCAGACCCGGATCTTGCGGCCGTCGTTCAGCACGCGGTGCCCGACCCGGGTCATCGCCCCGCACTCCGGGCACACCAGCTGGACGTTGCTGGCGTGCAGCGACGCCTCGCGCTCGACGATTCCGCCCTTGATGTTGCGCTGCGGGTTCGGGCGCGTGTGCCGCTTGATGATGTTCACGCCCTCGACGATCAGGCGGTTCTTCACCGGCAGCACCTTGAGCACCCGCCCCCGCTTGCCGCTGTCCTTGCCGGTGGTGACCACCACCGTGTCATTGCGGCGAATCGGTGTTTGCAATCTCGACATGATGACCTACAGAACCTCCGGCGCCAGCGAGATGATCTTCATGAACCGCCGCTCGCGCAGCTCGCGGGCCACCGGTCCGAAGACGCGAGTCCCGATCGGCTCATGCTGGTCGTTGATCAGCACGGCCGCGTTGCGGTCGAAGCGGATATAGGTGCCGTCGCGCCGGCGCTGTTCCTTGACCGTCCGCACGATCACCGCCTTCACCACCTGCCCCTTCTTGACCGTGCCGTCGGGCGTGGCTTCCTTCACCGACGCCGTGATGATGTCGCCGAGGCGGGCATAGCGGCCGGTGGATCCGCCGATCGGGTTGATCACCGAGATCTTCCGCGCGCCGGAGTTGTCGGCGACGTCGAGGATCGATCGCATCTGGATCATGGCGGTCTCCTATACTGCCGACGCCTTCGCCACCACCCGCGTCACCACCCACCGCTTGCGGCGGCTGAGCGGGCGCGACTCGGCGATCGCCACGGTGTCGCCGACCTTGGCCTCGTTGTTCTCGTTGTGCGCCACGAACTTCGACGTCTTGCGCTGGCTCTTGCCGTAGACCTCGTGGCGCACCTGGCGCTCGACGGCGACGACCACGGTCTTTTCCATCTTGTCGCTGACGACGGTGCCGGTCAGCTGTGCCTTGACGCTCATGTGATGTCCTTAACCACGACGGCCACGACGATCACGACATTCCCAATCGTGTGCGTCGTGTGCGTCGTGGTTCATTTCGTTTCCTTTTCCCGCAAAATCGTCTTGATGCGCGCCAGGTCGCGGCGGATCTCGCGCACCTTGGCCGGCGCCTCGAGCTGCCCCATCGACTTCTGGATCCGGAGCCGGAAGGTCTGGTCCTCCAGGTCCTTCACCCGCGCGCGCAGATCGTCAAGCGTGAGCTCGCGAATTTCCCCCGCCTTCATGACGCCTTCTCCTGCGCGAACCGGGTCGCGAACTTCGTCTTGATCGGCAGCTTCGCCGACGCGAGCAGCATGGCCTTCCGCGCTTCCGCCTCGGAGACCCCTTCCATCTCGAACATGATGCGGCCCGGCCGGATGACGCACACCCACTGCTCGGGCGCGCCCTTGCCCTTGCCCATGCGCGTTTCCTGCGGCTTCTTGGTGATCGGCTTGTCGGGGAACACGCGCACCCAGATCTTGCCGCCGCGCTTGATGAAGCGCGTCATCGCCACGCGCGCCGCTTCGATCTGGCGGTCGGTCAGCCAGCACGGCTCCATCGCCTTCATGCCGTAGTCGCCGAACGAGACGTCCGATCCGCGCCACGCTTTTCCGGCCATGCGCCCGCGCTGCTGCTTGCGGTACTTGACCTTCTTTGGCATCAACATGATCTAACCCCTGCCCCCTGTCCCCTTCCCCCTACGCGCGCGCGGGGCGGCGTGGGGCGCGGTCACGGTATTCCTCGTCGCGCCCGACCCGGGGGATCAGGCGCTCGCCTTTGTAGAGCCAGACCTTGACGCCGATCTGTCCGTAAGTCGTGTTGGCTTCCGCGAAGCCGTAGTCGATGTCGGCGCGCAGCGTCTGCAGCGGCAGCTGGCCGTGGAGGTACCACTCGGAGCGCGCGATTTCGGCGCCGTTCAGCCGGCCCGACACGCGCACCTTGATGCCGCGGGCGCCGAACCGCAGCGCCGATTCCACCGCCTTGCGCATCGCCCGCCGGAACGCCACGCGCTTTTCGAGCTGCACGGCCACCGATTCCGAAATCAGCTGCGCCTCGAGCTCCGGCTTCTGGATCTCCTGGATGTTGATGAAGACCTCGCGGCTGGTCCGCTTCTGGATCTCCTGCTTCAGCTTGTCGACTTCCGTTCCCTTGCGGCCGATGATGATCCCCGGGCGCGAGGTGTAGATGTCGATCTTCAGCTTGTTGGCGGCGCGCTCGGTTTCGATCCGCGACACGCCGGCATGCGAGAACCGCTTCTTGAGGTCCTGCCGCAGCGCGAGGTCCTCGTGCAGGAGCTTCGCGTAGTCGCGGTCCGAGTACCAGCGCGAACGCCAGGTCTTGTTGAACCCGAGCCGGAATCCGTAGGGATGAACCTTCTGGCCCACGTCTGCTCCTTATGCCTTGGCTGTGGCCTTGCGGGCCGTCGTCTTCTTTGCCGCGCCGGGTGCGGCGCCGCCAGTCTTGCGCGCGCGCGCAGGCTTCGCCGCCGCGGCCGCATCGCCTTCGGTCGCGACGCGGGCAATCTTCAACGGCCGCTCCGCCACGCGCACGGTCAGATGCGCCGTCCGCTTGGTAACGCGAAACGCGCGGCCCATCGGAGCAGGGCGCACGCGCTTCATCGACGGCCCCTGGTTGGCGTAGCACGCCTGGACGAACAGCCGCTCGATGTCGCCGCTGAAGCCGTCCTTCTGCTGCGCGTTCGCGACCGCAGACCGCAGCACCTTGGCGATCTCGCGGGCGATCGTCTTCCGTGTGAACTGGAGGGTTGCCAGCGCCTGGTTGACGCCTTTGCCGCGTATCAGCTCGCACACGAGGCCCGCCTTCTGGGCCGAGGTGCGGATGCCGCGCGCGGTCGCCTGAGCCTCGATCATGATGCCTTCGCTCCTCCGCCCCCACCGCCGCCGGCGCCCGCAGGCGCACCCGCACCTGCCGGGGCCGCCGCGGCCGTCGCCGCCGCCTTCTCGCTCTTCGTGGTGTGCCCCTTGAACGTCCGCGTCGGCGCGAACTCACCGAGCTTGTGGCCGACCATGTTCTCGGTCACGTACACCGGGATGAACTTCTTCCCGTTGTGGACCGCCATGGTGTGGCCGACCATCTCGGGGATCACGGTTGATCGCCGCGACCAGGTCTTGATCACCTTCTTCTCGTTGGCCCGGTTCAGCGTCTCGAGCTTCTCGAGGAGCGACGTGTCGACGAACGGGCCCTTCTTCAGTGAACGGCTCATGGCTACTTCTGTCTCCGCTGGACGATGAACCGGTCGGTGTTCTTCCGGTGCCGCGTCTTGTATCCCTTGGTCGGCTGGCCCCACGGCGTGACCGGGTGGCGGCCGCCGGACGTCTTGCCTTCGCCGCCGCCGAGGGGGTGATCGACCGGGTTCATGGCGACGCCGCGCACGTGCGGCCGCTTGCCCAGC
>Ga0075428_100002604_pt1 | contig 19618 bp, 15 predicted proteins | sample RhiMetdeltSRZDD2_FD_75291 | JGI IMG/M metagenome (GOLD analysis project Ga0075428, IMG submission 75291) | Populus rhizosphere microbial communities from Tennessee, USA - Rhizosphere MetaG P. deltoides SRZDD2 | ecosystem: Host-associated > Plants > Roots > Rhizosphere > Soil | place: USA... | reverse complement strand
GACGCCAACTGCGTCCCCCGGCTGACCGACGGCTGTCCGGACACCGCTGTCGAACCCGGACCGGAGGCCCCGGACAACCGCAATTGTGCCCCCTGAATCAGCGTTCGTCCGCAGGCAGGACCACCACAGTCCCGCGCATCCCGAAGTCGTAGTGGCCCGGCAAATGACACGCGAACTCGACCCGTCCGGGTTCACCGAAGCGAAACGTCGTGACCGCCTGCGCGTTCGCGTCCACCGACACCTCGCCCGGAACGGGCGGGTGCGACGGGTGGTTGCCCGCCTGGTGCCGAGCATGGACCGCCGCGTCGCCCACGATCAGCTCGTGTGCGATCGGATCGGTGTTGTCGACGACGAAGCGCACCCGGGTTCCCGCGACGACCCGGATCTCGTCCACGTCGAACCGTGAGTGCTCGATGCCGAGCCGGATGGTGACGTCGCCGGGGCCGAGCGGCACGGGCACGCGGTCGTCGGCCCGCACCGCTTCGATGCCATAGCCGGTGGTGGCGACCATGGCCGCCGCCACCACCGGACCGAGGGCCCGCCGGAGCTTCACGGTGCCACCGGGCCTCGACCGGCCTCGGGCCGCAGCCGGGGCCAGAACCCGAGCACGAGCACCGCGAGACCCAAGGCGCCCGCGGCGGCCAGCGGCCACACCGGGGTGCCGTTGCCGCTGTCGGGCACCCGGACGGCATCGAAGCCCTCGACCCCGATGTCCTCGAGCGCGGGTGGCTCGTCGGGGCGGGTCGACACCGCCAGGTCGTAGTCGAGCTCGCCGGCGGGAGTGTCGACCTGCAGGTAGGACAGCCACGCTTGCTGCGGCACCCACTCCATCCGCTCGTCGGAGCGCAGGTCGTCCAGCAGCAGATCGGAGGCGGCCTCGCTGCGCACCTCCCGGATCCCCGGTCCGCCGGCCAGCAGCTCGGGCTCGGAGTCGGTCAGCAGGAAGACGTCGGCCGCGACGGTCTGGTCGGCGTCCAGGCCGAGGCCGAGGATGCGCAACGGCACCCAGGGATCGTCGGTCGGGATGGTGGCCATCACCGGCGTGGCCTGGCCGGCGCTCTGGCCCAGGTCGGCGGCGCGGGTGGCGTCGAACTTGGCCGCCATGAACACCGGGCTGCGCCGGGCGTAGAAGTCGAGGACCTCCGGAGTGTCGGGTGTCAGGAGGAACCCGTTGTCGATGGCCCACTGTCCGACCTCGTCGCCGCCCCCTCGGAGCACCGTGATGTCGAGGGCGTCGATCTCGGTCTCCAGGATGACGTCGACCCCGGCTGCGTCGGCCGACTCCGTTGCCGCGCCGCCGGCGCCCTGCTGTGCCGGCGTGACCTCCTGGACCAGGCGCTGCAAGGTCCAGTCCCCGCCCCGCACCACCTCCGTCGGCACGTCGGGCAGAGGCACGATCGTGCCCACCTCCTCGCCTTCACCGGTGAAGGTGAAGGCCGTCAAGTACCGCTCGACACCGTCGTCGTAGGCGGCCAGCGTGGTGGTCCTGACCAGCTGGATGGTCCCGTTCTCGCCGACCAGCCCGCCGCAGGCGGCCGCCGGCGAAGCACCGCCGAAGAGTGCGAAGGGCACCGCCGTCGCGGCGATCGCCGTCGCCGCCATCACCCGTCTCATCATCCTCACCTCCGTGAGAGAACCTGACGTCAGGCGGTTCGACGGGGCGGTGAGTTGCCCAAGTTCCGGGAAAATCTGGGAAAGAATGGATTTTCCGCGGGTTTCCAGCGGCCTCCATCTCTGCCGTCTATGTTTCCGCGGTGCACCCGGCCACCGACGTTCGTGGCGTGCTGTACCGAGGCGGCTCGATCGTGACCGTCGACCCCAACGGCGCGCGCCCCGAGGCAGTCGCGACACGATCCGGGCGCATCGTGGCCGTCGGCAGCGAGCCCGACTGCCGCGGGGCTCTGGGGCTCTCCGAGGACGGCGAACCGGACGGCAGCACCGACGGACCGGTGGTCGTCGACCTGGCCGGGCAGGCCCTGCTCCCCGGGTTCATCGACGGCCACCTGCACCCCATGGCCATGTGCTTCTACGCCGGCCGGCCGGACCTCCGGACGGCGCGGTCGGTGCCCGACGTGCTGGACGCCCTGGCCGACCACGCTCGCGAGACCCCGCCCGGCGACTGGGTGGTGGGCCTCCAGCTGACCCCCAGCCGGCTGGCCGAGCAGCGCCTCCCCACCGCGACCGACCTGGATCGGGTGAGCGTCGGCCAGGCGGTGGTCGTGGTCTGCCACGACGGCCGGACGTCGATCGGCAACACGGCGGCGCTCGGTGCGGCCGGCATCCGGGGCAGCCGGCCCGATCCGCCGGGCGGCGCCTTCGGGCGGGACGACGAGGGCCGCCTCAACGGCGTCTGCTGGGAGACCGCCACCCGCGTGCTGCTCGGAGCGGTCCCCTTACCCGACCTCGACCAGCTCAAGGCCAAGGTCAGCCACATCTTCGACCGGCTGGCGGCGCACGGCATCACGTCCGGGACGTTCGTCATGCAGACCGACGCCGAGGGCCCGGCCGGTGCGGCCGGCGCGCTGGAGAGCGTCGGGATGATGATCTTCGTCGAGGAGCTGACGCTGGGGGCGCACTCGCTGCTGGGAGGAGATCCCGCGCGGGCCATCGACGCCCGGGCGTCGTCCACGTTGCACGACCCCGATCGCAACCACGTGGTGGGCGGGGTGAAGCTGTACCTCGACGGCACGCTCGACGCCCGCACCGCGTACCTGCACCAGCCGTACGAGGACTTCCCCTCCCGTCGTGGTTGGCTCACCGTCGACCGGGCGGTCGCGGCGGCGCGGATGGAGGCCGTCCACACCGCCGGGCTGCAGCTCTGCGTCCAGGCGGTGGGCGATGCGGCCAACGCCCTGGCGCTGGAGCTCTTCGCCGAGCTCGCCGCCCGCCATCCGTCCACCAACGGCAGCGGGCCGCGCCACCGGGTCACGCAGGCGTCGCTGCTGGACGACGGGTCGGCCGAGCGGTTCGCCGAGCTGGGCCTGACCGCGGTCGTCCAGCCACCGGCGCTGCGGTCCCAGGCGCCCTGGCTGTGGCGGCGGCTCGGACCGGAGCGGTCGACCCGGGCCTACCCCTTCCGCACGCTGCTCGACGCCGGGGTCGTGCTGGCCGGGTCGTCCAACGCGCCCGTCGAGGACACCGACGTGTTGGCGGGGATCGCAGCCGCGGTGACCCGGTGCGGCTTCGAGCCGGACGAGGCGGTGTCCGCCGCCGAGGCCGTGGCGATGTACACCCACGACGGCGCCGTTGCCCAGGAGCGGGAGCACGTCACCGGGCGGATCGCCGAGGGCCTCCACGCCGACCTGGTGGTGCTCTCCGACGACCCGACCGCCGTCCCGGCCGACACCATCGCGGACATCGCGGTCCTCCTCACGGTGGCCCGCGGCCAGGTCGTCCACTCCCGCCTCTGACCCCGCCCCTGCCGACGACGAGCCGGGCGTTCCGTCGGCTCGGCCTCGCCAGAACGGGACCTATCGCCTCGGGTAAGGGGCGGGGAAGACGACGAGGGGCGCGTGGCGGACGCCGGCGATGACCAGCGACATCGAGCGCTCGACCGGCCCACCGAGCTCGAACCGCTCGACCCGCCTGGCCAGGACCTCGAGCATGATCCGCAGCTCGGACCGGGCCAGCTCGGCGCCGAGGCAGAAGTGCGGCCCGGAGCCGAAGGCCAGGTGGTGGTTCGGCTGGCGGCCGATGTCGAAAGCGCCGGCAGTCGGCCCGAACTCCCGCTCGTCCCGGTTGGCCGAGAGGTAGAGGAGCATCGTTGGCGATCCCTCGGGGATGGTCCGGCCGCCGAGTGCGACTTCGCGGGTGGTGGTGCGCAGGAAGTAGGCCACCGGGCTGGTCCAGCGCAGCACCTCCTCCACGGCGGTGGGCAGCAGATCGGGGTCCGAGCGGAGGCGGTCCCACTGCCCGGGGTTCTGGGCGAAGGCCACCAGCCCGCCGGACAGCGCGTTCCGGGTGGTCTCGTTGCCGGCCACCAGCAGCTGCACCAGGAACATCGCGAGCTCGGCGTCGTCGAGCTGGTCGCCGTCCAGGGTCACGGTCGCGAGACGGGACGCGACGTCGTCCCGGGGCTCGGCCCGCCGCTGCCCGGCCACCGCCAGCAGGTAGGTCACCATGTCGCCCATCAGCTCGGCCACCTGCTCCTCGGGCAGATCGGTCGCCCCGGGGATCGCCGCCTCGGACCACTCGTAGAGCCGGGGCCAGTCCTCGTCCGGGATGCCGAGGAGATCGGCGATGACCTGCAGGGGGAACGGCACGGCCAGCTCGGCGACCACGTCGACCGGCTGCTCCCCGTCGCCGGCCGGGACCCCCGAGACGGTCGAAGCCCCCGAGGCCCCCGAGGCCCCCGAGGCCACCGCCACGAGGTGCGCCACGGCCGCCTCGGCCCGGGCCCGGATGGACGGCGCCTCCGCCCGGATGGCCGCCGGCGAGAACGCGGGCTGCACCAGCTTGCGGTAGCGGGTGTGGTCCGGCGGATCGGTGTGCATGATCGTCGGCGGGCTCGGATACTCCACGCCGATCTCGGACAGCAGGATCCCCCGGCGGGAGCAGAACGCCGCCGGGTCCCGGGCGGCGGCCAACACCTCCGGGTGACCGGACAGCACCCACACCCCGTGCTGCCGGTCGAACGCGACCGGCGCCTCCGCCCGGAGGCGCGCCAGGTGGGCGAAGGGCTCACCGGCCAGGAACCCCGGGTCGAACACGGGGGCGGTCAGCGCGTCGTCAACTCCCGCGATCGGAGACACCCGTGGCAAACTACCTGACGCACCGTCAGGTCGAGCTGGTCGCGAGCGGAGGACCGGCAGCGCTGCGAGCACCCAGAGCGTCGAGAGGGGAGACAACGCCCATGGAATCCAAGGACCTGCTGTACGTCGGGGGCGAGTGGGCCAGGCCATCGACCACCGCCACCATCGACATCATCTCTCCCTGGACCGAGGAGGTCCTCGCCACGGTCCCCGAGGCCGGCGAGGCCGATGTCGACGCCGCTGTCGCGGCGGCGCGGGAGGCCCTGGCCGGTCCGTACCCGCGGCTCACCGCGGACGAGCGCGCCGAGTACATCGCCAAGCTCAGCCAGGGCATCGGCGCCCGGGCCCAGGAGTTCGCCGAGACCATCACCGCCGAGAACGGCTCGCCGGCCGGCTGGTCGCTGCTCGGCCAGGTCTTCTCGGCCACCATGATCCTCGACGGCTACGCCAACCTCATCCGCAGCTTCCCCTTCGAGGAGCCCCGCGCCGGCGCGCTGGGGCCGGTGCTGGTCCGCAAGGAGCCCGTTGGGGTGTCCGCCGGCATCGTTCCCTGGAACGTCCCGCTGTTCGAGATCGCCTGCAAGCTCGGGCCCGCCCTCGCCGCCGGCTCGCCGATCGTCATCAAGCCCTCGCCGGAGACCGCGGCCGACTGGTACCTGCTGGCCGAGATCATCGACCAGATCGAGCTGCCGAAGGGCATGGTGTCCTTCCTGCCCGCGGGCCGGGAGATCGGCGAGTACCTGGTGCGGCACCGCGGCGTCGACAAGGTGACCTTCACCGGCAGCACCGCCGCCGGCCGCAAGGTGGCGGCGATCTGCGGCGAGCAGCTCAAGCGGGTCACCCTCGAGCTGGGCGGCAAGTCGGCGGCCATCATCCTGGACGACGCCGACCTCGGCGCCCACCTGCCCCTGCTGATGCCCTCGGCGCTGATGAACAACGGGCAGGCCTGTGTCGCGCAGACCCGCATCCTGGCTCCCCGCGCCCGCTACGACGAGGTGGTCGACGCCGTGGCCGACGCGGTGCGCAACACCTCGGTCGGTGGGGATCCGACCGACCCCACGGTGGCCGTCGGCCCGCTCGTCGCCGAGCGCCAGCGCGACCGGGTCATGGGCTACATCGACAAGGGTCGCACCGAGGGCGCCAAGCTCGTCGTGGGCGGCGGCCGGCCCGCCGACCTGCCCAAGGGCTGGTTCGTCGAGCCCACCCTGTTCGTGGACGTCGACAACAAGATGACCATCGCGCAGGAGGAGATCTTCGGGCCGGTGCTGGCGGTCATCCCCTACGATGACCAGGACGACGCCGTGCGCATCGCCAACGACAGCGACTACGGCCTCTCCGGCTCGGTGTGGACCACCGACGTCGAGCGGGGCATCGACGTGGCCCGGCAGGTGCGCACCGGCACCTATGGTGTGAACGCCATGGCGACCATGGACATCCACCAGCCCTTCGGTGGGTTCAAGGCCTCGGGGCTCGGCCGCGAGTTCGGCCCCGAGGGCCTGACGGCCTTCCTCGAGACCAAGACCATCGTCCTCCCCGGTGACTACCACCCACCCGACCCCACCCTGCCGCTCTGAATGGTGCGACTTCGTCGCATCGCGCTCCGCAGATGCCACGTAGCAAGCGGTGCGTGACCGCCGTCATCGTCCTGCTCGCGGCGGTGCTGACGCTCTCCGGGGCCAGCACCGCCCGGGCTCAGGACGAGCCCGGTGACCCGGCCTCCACGTCGACCACGCTCGACGACGGCACGCTGCCCCACATCATCCCCCAGCCCAACTCGGGCCGTCCGCCGACCGAGGCCGGCGACCGCGGTGGCGCGCTCCAACTCGGGCTCCTGGCGCTGATCGTGGTCGCCGTGGGGACGATCGTGGGGCTGGCCGTCCGGGAGAGCCGCCGGGCCAGGGGCCGGAGCTCGAGCCGGACCGACTGACGCGGGTCCGGCCGCTTCCGGCAGCTGCAGATCGCAGCCCGCAGGCTGTCAGCCGAGGGGAGCGAAGCTGCTACAGGTCTCGACGCCGTCCACGAACCCGTCGCGGAGGGCACTGCTGCGCTCGAACACCGTGCCGGTCTGCTCCTGCAGCTGGTTGCCGAAGGTCAGGAAGCCCTGGATGGCCTCGTCGAGGTCACCGGCCGAGAGCTGCAACGAGACACCGGGGTCCTGCCGCTGGGTCTCGTCGGCCTCCTCGTAGAGCTGCGTGGTCGTGGTGCCGTCGTCCTGGGGGATGGGGAAGCTGGCGCTGGCCCACACGCCGGTCAGGCAGTCGGCCTGCAGGCTGGAGGCGGGCACCTGGTCCACGTCCACGTCGAGCTGGAGCTGGGCCGCCCGGGCCCAGAGGCGGGCGATCTCGGCGGCCACCGCGAAGTCCCCGAGCTCGCCGTTGAGATCATCGGTGAGCTCGCGGCCCAGCACGGCGACGTTCTCGTCCTCGCAGTAGCCGCTGGCGAGGCCGTAGTCGCCACCGCTGAGGTCTTGACCGTCGCACGTGATGTCGCTGTCGGGCTCGATGATCTCCAGGTCCTCGACCGGCTGCCAGGTCCCGAGGCCGGCCTGCTCGAAGAGCAGGTCGTAGAAGATGTTGAGGTTCGAGACGCTGAGGCTCAGCAGCCCGGGGTCGTCGGGGCCGTTGTCGTCGAGGTGCAGGTTGCCGCCGGTTGCGGCCTCGTCTTCGGAGAAGGGGATCTCGACGATCGGCAGGTCCTGGTCGGTCGGGTACTCCGCGCAGCGCGCGGCGCCGTTCTCGTAGCCGTCCCCGAACGAGCCCACCCGGTCGAAGGCCAGGCCGTGGGCCAAGGGGTCGTCGGCACCGGTCCCGGGCAGGTCCCGGATGTCGGTCATGCCGGCCACGCTGCTGTCGAGCTCGCTCTCGGTCACGGCGAAGCTGTCGCTGTTGCCTTCGGCGATCCAGCGGACCCACGCCCCCGCGAAGCAGTCGGCCTGCATCTCCATGATGATCGTGGGCGAGTTCATCTCACCCGCGCGGGCCTGGATGGCGTGGCCGAACTCGTGGGCGAACACGATGCCCACGGTGAAGTTCCCGAAGCGATTCGCCAGGTCGGGGATGAGCTGCGCGGCATCCCAGGCGACGAGGTCGTCGCTCGGGCAGTAGAAGGCGTTGTTGGCGATCTCCTCGTAGCTGATCGGATCGGGACCGCACGGCGGCATCTCGGTGTCGGGGCCGTAGGGATAGAAGCCGCCGGCGATCTCCTCGTACGGCCCGCTGTAGATCTGGGGATAGGTGTCGCGCCAGAAGGTCTGGACATCCTCCAGGGCCGCGGTCACCAGGTCGTCGAGGTTGTCGGGGGCCGTGGGCTGGTCTCCGCCCCCACCGGGGCTCGTGACGATCAGCGAGTGGTCCGACGACTCTTGCGCGCACGCCGACACGACCAGAACCGTGACGGCCAGCAACGCCGTGGGGAGGATTGCTCTGGACAACCTGCCTTCTCCTGTCGTGCCTGCATCCGCCGGAGGCATCGGGCAGCACAACCTATCGCCGCGTTCGGCCGCTCTGGCGTCGCGTCCCCCGTGGCCAGGGGCTGCCCGCAATAACCTTGGCATGGTGCCGGAGAAGGTAACCACGAATGCCGGCGAGGGCGTACTCCCGTCCGCCTATCCGGCACGATGGGACGGCGACGCCGTGCTGGCCGACGGCCAGACGGTGCGGGTGCGGCCCATCCGCCCGGACGACGGCGGCCGCATCCGCGACTTCCACGCCCGGCAATCGCCGGAGTCGATCTACTACCGCTACTTCAGCCCGCACCCCGAGCTGTCCGAACGCGAGGTCGAGCACCTCACCCATCTCGACTACCAGGACCGCATGGCCTTCGTCGCCCTCCGCGACGAGCAGCTGGTCGGCGTGGCCCGCTACGACCGGTGGCCCACCCGGTCCGAGGCCGAGGTGGCGTTCTTCGTGGATGACGCCCATCGCGGCCGGGGTGTCGCGACCCTGCTGCTGGAGTACCTGGCGGTCGCGGCGCGGGAGGTCGGGATCAGCCGCTTCACGGCTACGGTCCTGCCCGGCAACCGGCGCATGGTGTCGGTGTTCCAGCAGGCCGGGTTCGTGGCCTCCAGCAGCTTCGAGGAGGGGGTGATCGAAGTGCGGCTCGACCTCCAGCCGACGACCGAAGCCCAAGCGGCCATCGACGAGCGGGCCCGGCAGGCCGAGGCCCGGGCGGTGAAGCTGCTGATGGCGCCGCGGTCGGTGGCGGTGGTGGGTGCCAGCCGCGAGCGGGGCAGCGTCGGCCACGCCGTACTTCGGAACCTGCTGGCCCACGAGTTCGCGGGCCCCGTCTACCCCGTGAACCCGGCCACCGAGCACGTCGCGGGCGTGCGGGCGGCGCCGAGCCTGGACGCCATCGACGGGCCGGTCGACCTCGCGGTGATCTGCGTGCCGGCGGCCATCGTCCCGGAGGTGATGGAGGAGTGCGGGCGCAACGACGTCCGGGCCGCGATCGTCATCGCCTCGGGGTTCGCCGAGTCGGGCCCGGAGGGGGAGGCCCTGTCCGCCGCCACGCTCCTGGCGGCCCGCCGGTTCGGCGTCCGGGTGCTCGGGCCCAACTGCCTGGGCGTGATCAACACCGACCCCGACGTCCGGCTCCACGCGACGTTCGCGACGCCGCAGGCCCGGCGGGGCCGGGTGGCCCTGCTCAGCGAGTCCGGGACCATCGGCGGCGTCGTCCTCGACCACATGGGCGCCGTGGGGCTGGGGTTGTCGTCGTTCGCGGCCATCGGCAACCGGGCCGACGTGTCGGCCAACGACCTGCTGCAGTACTGGGCCGACGACTCCCGGACCGACATCGTGCTGGTCTACCTGGAGTCCTTCGGCAACCCCCGCAAGTTCAGCCGCATCGCCCGCCAGCTGTCCCGCACCAAGCCCGTGGTGGCGGTCAAGAGCGGGCGCTCGGCCCGGGCCTACCCGGACGCCGACGGCGACGACCTGCCGTCCACGACGGTGGGTGCGCTGCTGCGGCAGACCGGCATCATCCGGGTCGACACCCTGGCCCAGCTGCTGGACGTGGCTCGGGTCCTGGCCGGCCAGCCGCTCCCGCCGGGCCCCCGGGTCGCGGTGCTCGGCAACACCGGCGGGTCGTTGGTCACGGCCGCCGATGCCTGCGTCGATGCGGGCCTGGTGCTGGCGGACCCCGATCCCGCCGTGGCCGAGGGGATCGGTGCCGCGGGCGGGAAGTTGCGCCACAACCCGGTCGACCTCGGCTACCTGGGCAGCGCCGGCGACCTCGACCGGGTCCTGGGTCGCCTCCTGGCCGACGATGCGGTGGACAGCGTCCTGGTGGTGTGTGCGCCCTCGCCGCGCCACCCGACCGAGGACTGGGTGCGGGCCATCGAGGCCGCTCGCCCCGTCGCGCCGGACAAGCCGGTGGTCGCGAGCGTCCTGATGCCCCACCCGCCGGTCATCGCCGACGACGGCCAGCAGGCGGTGCCGGTGTTCGACTTCCCGGACGCGGCGGCCTACGCGCTGGGCAAGGTCACCCGGTACGCCGCCTGGCGGGCGGTTCCCGAGGGCCACCTCGTCGAGCCCGAGGGTGTGACGGCGGCGACGACCCGGGCCGCGGTCACCACCGCGCTCGCCGAGCACGGCCCGGGCTGGCTGCCGCCGCTGGCGGTGGGCGAGATCCTGGATGTGGCCGGGCTGGATTCGATCCCGTCACGGTTGGTCGACGACGTCGAGGCCGCCGTGGCTGCGGCCCGTGAGCTGGGCTACCCGGTGGCGGTCAAGGCGCTGGCCCGGGATCCGATGGCCAAGTCCGAGGCCGCGGGCCTCGCCCTCGACGTCCACGGCGATGCGGACCTGCGCGAGAGCTGCGCTCGCTTGGTCCACATGCGCGGTCCGGCGGCCTTCCCGGCCCTGGTCCAGCCGATGGTCATGCCGGGCGTCGACGCCGCGGTGACCGTCGCTCAGCATCCCCTGGTCGGGCCGGTGCTCACCCTCAGCGCCGGTGGGGTCGCGACGGCCCTGGCGGCGAGCTCGGGCGCCGTACAGGTGCTGCCGCTCACCGACCTGGACGCCGAGCGGTGCGTCGCCGAGTCGCCGGTCGGGCCGATCATGGACCCCGTCGGTGCCGCGCGGTTGCAGGACCTCCTGGTGCGGGTGGGCGCCCTGGTCGAGGCGGCGCCCGAGATCGTGGGTCTGGAGCTGAACCCGGTGATCGTTTCCCCGGAGGGAGCCGCGGTCGCCGACGCCCGCCTCGAGGTGGCGCCGCTCGAGCGGGATCCCGTCCCTCCCGTCCGCCGCCTCTGAGGGCGGTCAGCGGGGCTCGCGGGGGAGGCCCAGGGTCCGGTCGCCGAGGATGTTGCGCAGGATCTGGCTGGTGCCGCCCATGATCGTGTAGGCGGGGGCGTAGCAGATGTTGCGGCTCACCCGGTATGCCAGCCCGGGCTCGGCGAGCGTCGCCCCGGCGCCGAGGACCCGGCCGCAGAACCCCGCGACCCGCTGCTCCAGCTCGGTGCAGAAGGTCTTCGTCGCGGCCGAGAACTGGCGTGGGGCCTGGCCCAGGGTCTCCCGGAGCACCAGCAGCCGGCCGATGCGGTAGCCGGTCTCGATGGCCGCGATCTCCTGGCGGATCAGCGGATCGCCGCGGTCGGCGTGGGGCAGGCAGTCCTGGTACAGCCGGCGGTTGGAGACCAGGCGGTCGATGCCGCCCCGCTCGTGCTCCATCTGCCGCATGATCTGGCGGAACGAGCCGTTGAGCTCCCCGACCAGGTTCTCCCGCGGCACCCGGACCTGGTCGAAGAAGACCTCGCAGAAGTGGCGGTTGCCCGTGGCGTCGACGATGCGGTTGACGGTGATCCCCGGGGAGTCCATGGCCACCACCAGGTCGGACAGTCCCTCGTGGGGCTTGGCGTCCGGATCGGTGCGGCAGACCACGTAGCACCAGTCGGCGTCGGCCGCGCCGGAGGTCCAGATCTTCTGGCCCGTCACCACGAGCTCGTCACCGTCGGGTGTCGCGGCCGTGCGGATGCCGGCGACGTTGGACCCGGCGTCGGGCTCGCTCATGCCGATGCACCACATCGACGTGCCGGCGACGATGCCGGGCAGCCATCGCTCGCGCTGGGCGTCGGTCCCGTACTGGAGCAGCGCCGGGCCCATCTGCCGATCGGCGAACCACGAGGCCGCGATCGGCGCACCCGTGCTGATCAGGGCCTCGAACACCACGAACCGCTCCAGGGCCGTCCGCCCGCCCCCGCCGTGCTCCGCCGGCCAGGTCATGCCCAGCCAACCCCGCTTGCCCAGCTCCTCGGCGAAGGCCCGGTCGTGGCCGACGATCCAGCTGTCGTCGGGCGCCTCGCACCGGTCGGCCGCCGCCAGCCCAACCTCTCGGGCCTCGGCCTGCAGGTCCTCCAGCTCGGCCGGCAGCACGAAGTCCATGGCCGATGACGGTAGTGGGGGTGGCTCGCAACAGAACGCGGAGATCGACGACCCCCGACGCCGCGTGGCGGCGGCATGCCGGCGCTGCCAGCGCTCCCGGGCTCTCGGTCGGCCTGGCCGTCGTCGCCATGGCCCGGCCGATTTGCAGTCGAGCATCACGGGGCGTCCCACTACCTTGCCGGCCTGATGGAGGTGCGAGTCGCCCGACCGGAGGAGTACGAGGAGCTCGGCGCGGTGGTCGCGGCGGCCTACGCCGCGATCTATCCGACCGACCTCGGCAGCTACGAGACCGAGCTGCGGGCGGTGGGCGAGCGGGCCAAGGGCGCCGACGTGCTGGTCGCCGTGGACGGCGAGGGAGCGGTCCTGGGCGGCGTGACCTACGTCCCTGGTCCGGACTCCCCGTGGGCCGACTTCCGCGAGGCCGACGCCGCGGGGATCCGCATGCTCGCCGTAGCGGCCGGGGCCCAAGGGAAGGGCGTCGGGGAAGCTCTGGTCCGAACGTGCCTCGAGCGGGCCCGAGCAGCGGGCCGGCGGAAGGTCGTCCTGCGCAGCACGGACTGGATGACCACCGCCCACCGGCTGTACCAGCGCCTGGGCTTCGAGCGGGTGCCGGCGGAGGACCGGTTCTACGACGAGCGCTACTGGCTGCGCTACTTCCGCCTCGCCCTGTGACCGCGCCTCCCGTTCCTCGTCAGGTCGGCGGCGTCCCGGAGCCTCACTACGGTAGGGCCGTGCTGGAGGACCCGCTGGTACCGCTGCCCGCCGTCGGCCGGGTCTTCCGGGCTCGGCGCCGCGTGCGCCTGGCCGATGCCAGCCCGTCGCGCCGGCTCCGACTCGACGCCTGCGCCCGGTACCTCCAGGACATCGGCAACGACGACACCGCCGACAGTGGCCTGGACGCGCTGGGCGGCGTGTGGGTGGTCCGCCGGGCGCTGGTCGACGTCGTCGCCTCGCCCCGCTGGACGGAATGGCTCGACCTGGCCACGTGGTGCAGCGGGACCGGCGGCCGTTGGGCCGGCCGCCGCCTCTCGGTGACCGGCGACCAGGGCGGCCGCATCGAGGTGGACACCCTGTGGGTGCACCTCGATGCCGCGACGCTGGGTCCGGCCAAGCTCCCGGCGCTGTTCACCGAGGTCTACGGCCCGGCCGCTGCCGACCGGCGGATCTCCGCCAAGCGGTGGCTGGCACCGCCGCCGACGCCGGCCACCCTGGACGGCCAGGTCGAGCAGCGGATGGCGTGGCCGTTGCGGGCCACTGACTTCGACGTCATGGGCCACGTCAACAACGCGGCCTACTGGGTGGCCATCGAGGAGGTCCTCGCGGCCCACCGGGGCCACCCCGCCCATCCGTCCGGTGGTGGGGCGGTGCGGGCGGTGCTGGAGTTCGGCGCCGGCATCCCCCACGGCGCGGTCGTCGAGCTGGTCGTGCACCCGACCGACACCCGCCTCGACGTCTGGTTCGTCGTCGACGGGGCCCCGACGGCGTCGGCCCGCCTCTTCCCCCACCCGAGGCACTAGGTCTCGTTTCGCCGAGCCCGAGGCAATGGCACCCGGGGGCTGGGACTCATCGCCTCGGGCTCCGAAGGTTGGGACCTCTTGCCTCGGGTGAAGGCCCCCGGTCGGGCGGGGACCCGCCGGGCCGGGCGGGGATCGGGCCTAGAGGGTCGGGTCGATGAGGACGATCTTGCCCAGCTTGCCGCCGGCCTCGAAGCGCTGGTAAGCGTCGGCGACCTCGGGGAAGGGGTAGGTCGCGGCGATCGGCACCGTGACTGCGCCCCGCTCTGCCAGGGGCAGCACCGACCTCTCGACCTGCCGGGCGGCCTGGGCCTTGTCCTCCAGCGGCCGGGCCCGCAGCGTCGAGCCGTGGATCCGGCCCCGGGCCGCCATCAGGCGGTACAGGTCGATCTCGGCTCGCGCTCCCGCGCCGACGCCGATGACCGCGATGCGCCCGCCGGTCTGCAGCGCGGCCAGGTTGGCCGGCATGTTGACGCCCCCGACCAGCTCGAGGATCACGTCGAAGCCGCCCGCCGCAGCGACGTCCTCCGGAGCGACCACCGTGGCCCCCAGGGCGGCCACGCCGTCCCGCAGCGCCGGGTTGCGCACCGTGGCCACCACCTCGGCCCCGGCGGCCACCGCGAGCTCGACGGCCGCCGTGCCCACGCCGCCCGCCGCGCCGTGGACGCACACCCGCTCGCCCATCCGCAGCTGGCACTGGCTGAACAGCGCGTCATGGGCGGTGGTGTAGTTCTCGGGGAAGCCCCCGGCCTGAGGCCACGACAAGGCGTCCGGCACCCGCAGCGCCACCATCTCCGGGACCACGGCCAGCTCCGCCTGGCCGGCCCCGGGCACGACCGCCATCACCCGGTCGCCGACCGAGAAGCGCCGGACGCGTTCGCCGGTCGCCACGACCTTGCCCGCCAGCTCGAACCCCGGCTGGTCCGGGGGAGCGGTGCCCGGCGGCGGGGGATAGAACCCGTCCCGCTGCATGAGATCGCCCCGGCAGATCCCGGCGGCCCGCACCCGCACGAGCAGGTCGGCGGGCCCCGGCTCGGGATCGGGCTGCTCCTGCCAGACGACGGCGCCGTCGACGATGGTGACTGCGTGCATCACGGAGGCTCGGGGTGGCTCAAGGTGGCTCGGCGAGGCCCGGGTGGTGGGTCGTGCCCGATCGCATGGCCTGGGCTGCTACTTGCGCTGCTCGATCGGCACGTACTCCCGCTTCTCGTGGCCCACGTAGAGCTGCCGGGGACGCACGATGCGCTGGTCCTGCTCCAACAGCTCGACCCAGTGGGCCAGCCAACCCGCCGTCCGGGGGATGGCGAACAGCACGGTGAACATCTCGATGGGGAAGCCCATCGACTGGTAGATCAGCCCCGAGTAGAAGTCGACGTTCGGGTACAGCTTGCGCTCGATGAAGTAGTCGTCGCTCAGGGCGACCTCCTCCAGCTTGAGCGCGATGTCCAGCTTCGGGTTGCGGCCGGTGATGGCGAACACCTCGTCGGCCGCCTGCTTGATGATCTTCGCCCGGGGGTCGTAGTTCCGGTAGACGCGGTGCCCGAAGCCCTGGAGCCGGACCTCGCCCTTCTTGACCCGCTCGACGTAGCGGTCGACCTCGTCCAGCGACCCGATCTCGCCGAGCATGTGGATGACGCCCTCGTTGGCGCCGCCGTGGCGGGGCCCGTAGAGCGCGGAGGTCGCGGCGGCCACGCAGCTGTAGGGGTCGGCGTGGGCCGAGCCGACGGTGCGCATCGCGGTGGTACCGCAGTTCTGCTCGTGGTCGGCGTGCAGGATGAACAGCACGTCCAGCGCCCGGGCCAGCGCGGGGTTGGCGTCGTAGCGGGGCTCGGCCACCTTCCAGAGCATCGACAGGAAGTTGGAGCTGAAGTTCAGCGAGTTGTCGGGATAGACGAACGGCATGCCCACGCTGAACCGGTGGCACGCGGCGGCGAGGGTCGGCATCTTGGCGATCAGCCGGACGATCTGCCTGTAGCGCACCGCCGGATCGTGGATGTCCTTGGCGTCGAGGTAGAAGGTGGACAGCGCGGCGACCGCGGACACCAGCATCCCCATGGGGTGCGCGTCGTAGTGGAACCCCTCCAGGAAGCGCTTGCGGACGTTCTCGTGGATGAACGTGTGGTACGTGATGTCGTGGGTCCACACTTCCAGCTGCTCCTGGCTGGGCAGCTCGCCGTGGATCAGCAGGTACGCCACCTCGACGTAGGACGACTTCTCGGCCAGCTGCTCGATGGGATAGCCCCGGTAGCGCAGGATGCCCGCGTCGCCGTCGATCTCGGTGATGCTGCTGGCGCAGAGCGCCGTGGTGCTGAACGCCGGGTCGTAGAACCAGATGTTCGGGAGCAGCTTGCGCCACTCGGCGGCGTTGACGCCGCCGTCGGCGATCGGGATCTCCACGGAATCACCACTGCGATTGTCCGTGATCGTGATGCTGTCGGGCACGGTCGCGTTGCTCCTTGTCCGGGTCACGTCTCGATCAGGCGAGCCGTTGGGGAGGCTACAGCTAGGAGCGACCTACGGGTAACGGTCGGTAGCAGGCGCGATCAGGCCGGCGCCGTGGGATGGATGCCCGGCACGTCGGCCTTCTCCACCAGGCTCAGGACCGCCTCGCGGACCGCCCGCGCGGGCGCCGACAGCCGGGCCCGATGGGCTCGGGCCAGCCCGACGGACCGCGGTTCGAGGCCCTCGACGGCGATGCGGCGACAGGCGGTGTCGACCCAGGGCGGCGCGGCCGTGGTCGGGACCACCGCCGGCCCGAAGCCCTCGAAGGCCAGCATGGTCAGCAGGCGGATGCCGTCGACCTCGGCCTTGGGCCGCAAGGTGACACCGGCCTCCGCGGCCTGGGTGTCGAGCTCGTCCCGGAACGGGGTGCCCTGGGGCTCGAGGAGGAGCTCGTGCCGGGCCAGCTCGGCGAGGTCGATGCACCGCTGGGTCGCGAGCGCGTGGTGGGTGGGCGCGATCACCACCCGGTCTTCGTCGAACAGCGCCTCGGTGGCCAAGTCGGGGTCGGTGATGGGCAGGTTGACGATGGCCATGTCGAGGGTCTCGGCCACCAGCTGGGGGAGGAGAGAGGTTGTCGTCGCGTCGACGATGACCACCTGCACGTCGGGGTGCTGGTCCCGGACCAGCCGGAACAGCCGGGGGACCAGCCAGCGGCTCACGGTGCCCATGCACCCCAGCCGGACGCGGCCCGACACCGTGTGGAGCATCGAGTCGACATCCGCGTGCAGCGAGTCCAGCTCGTGGCGGATGCGGCGGGCCCGCTCGACCACGACCTCGCCTTCCTCGGTCAATGCGCCGCTGGCCCGGTCGATGAGCACGGCGCCGAGCTCCCGCTCGAGGCGGGCGACGTGGGTCGACACGTTGGACTGCACGGTGTGCAGAGACCGGGCGGCGGCGGAGAAGGATCCCTCCTCGGCCACGGCGACCAGTGCGGCGAGTTGGCGTAGGTCCATCGGTGTCAGAGATGTTACCCATCGGTCACAACTGTTTGACAAATGGGTCAGAGGCCGTATCATGGGCGGCGCAAAGAGCGGTGACGGTATCCCCCCACCAAAGCCGCTCGTTTACAGCGTGCGAACCCCAGGTCCCCCCTCTGGATGTCGCACTCTGTTGGAGCCGACCGATCCACCCGCGGTCGGCTCCACTCGTTTTGGGCCTTCGGCTACTCCCTTCGCCTTCGGCTCGGGGCCTCCGGCACTGCCGGAAACGACACGCCACCTCGGCGGCTGCTTCGTTCCGCGGCGGTGCACGTGAGCCGGGTCCACTGCTGCGCCACCTCGGTGGGTCGTTCGTTCCGCGGCGGTGCACGTGAGCCGGGTTCACTGCGGCGGCGGCTGGCGGCGGCGCCTTGTGTGACCTGGGCGGCTCTGGGGCTCGGCGGCGCCTTCACTGACGTGGGCGTAGCTTGGGGCTCATGAGGGGCGCTGTGTTCTTCGATCTGGATCGGACGCTGGTGCGGGGGGCCAGTGGGCCCGTGATCAGCCAGGCGCTGCGGGACGTGGGGGTCATCGACCAACGGGCCTTCCCCGGCGAGGGCGTCCTCTACCGGATCTTCGACCTGATCGGCGAGACCCGACCGTCGCTGCTGCTGGCCCGCCACGCCGCTCGCATGGCCAAGGGGTGGTCGCAGGCCGAGGTGCGTGAGGCGGGGAAGGTGGCCGCCGACCACCTGGCCGAGGCGGTGCAGCCCTTCGCCCATCCGCTCATCGAGGACCACCGGGCCGACGACCGGCTCGTCGTGCTGGCGACGACCACGCCCGACGACATGATCCGCCCGCTCGCGGACCGGCTGGGCTTCGACGACGTGGTGGCCACCCGCTACGGGCTCGCTGCCGACGGCCGCTACGACGGCCGGATCGACGGCGAGTTCACCTGGGGGCGGGGCAAGCTCCGGGCGGTGGAGGAGTGGGCCGGCGACCACGACGTCGACCTCGGCCAGAGCTGGGCCTACAGCGACAGCTTCTACGACGCCCCGCTGCTCGGTGCGGTCGGGCACCCGGTCGTCGTCAACCCCGATCCCCGCATGGTGGGGCTGGCGCTGTTCCGGCGGTGGCCCATCGTCTACCTCGACGTCCCCGAGGGCGTGCCCAAGCTGCCGCTGCTGGGTCTGGAGCCCCAGAAGCTCCTGTTCAACCTGGTACGGCCGGAGCTGTTCCCCTGGGTGCGGATGGACATCGACGGCGTCGAGCACATCCCCGAGGTCGGCCCGGCGATCCTCGTGTCCAACCACCGCAGTTACTTCGACCCTCTGGCCCTGGGCTTCGCCTTCGCCCGCCGCGGCCGGCCGGTGCGGTTCCTCGGCAAGCGCGAGGTGTTCGACGCGCCGGTCGTGGGGCAGGTCGTGCGGGCGCTGGGTGGGATCCGGGTCGACCGGCAGGGCGATGCGGGCGACTCGCTGATCGAGGCGGCCAAGGCGCTGGCGGCGGGTGAGCTGGTGGCCATCCTCCCGCAGGGCACCATCCCCCGGGGGCCGGCGTTCTTCGACCCCGAGCTGGCGGGACGCTGGGGGGCGGCGCGGCTGGCCGCGCTGACGGAGGTCCCGGTGATCCCCTTCGGCCTGTGGGGGACCGAGAAGGTGTGGCCGCGGTCCGAACGGCTGCCCCGGATGTGCGCGGTGCTGCACCCGCCCCGGGTCACGGTGCGGGGTGGGCCGCCGGTCGCGCTGGAGCACACGTCGCCCGACGCCGATACCCGGCAGATCATGGGCGCCATCCGTGCCCTGCTCCCACCCGAAGCCCAGGAGCACCACGAGCCCACGCCCGAGGAGCTGGCCCGGACGTACCCGCCCGGCAAGTCCCCCCGCCCGAGGCAATAGGTCCCGTTCCGGCGAACGTGAGCAATGGGTCCCGGGGGCCGGGACCCATTGCCTCAGCCCCGCCGAACTGGGACCTATCGCCTCGGGTTGTCTCCGGGCCCCGCCCCCCTTGACGTCGAAACTTCGGCAGAAGACGCCGGAAACCCGCGCTTTCTGCAGAAATTTCGGAGCGGGAGGGAGGAGCCCCCGTGACCTCGAAACTTCGGCAGGAGACGCCGGAAACCCGCGCTTTCTGCAGAAATTTCGGAGCGGGAGGGAGGAGCCCCCGTGACCTCGAAACTTCGGCAGGAGACGCCGGAAACCCGCGCGTTCTGCCGAAATTTCGGAGCGGGAGGGAGGAGGCGCGAGGGGGAGCGAGGCGAGGGAGGGGCGGGTCAGAAGGTCAGGCGCGGACCCAGCGGCCGCGGCCGTCGGCCTTGGCCTGGCGCATGGCCTCGTCGGCCCGGGCCAGAACCTCGTCCACCGGCTCGTCGCCGAGGACCTCGGCGAGCCCGATCGAGACGCCGAGGTTCACCTCGTGGCCGCCGGGGATCAGCAGCGGCTGGCGGATCAGATCCAGTAGCCGCTCGGCAACCCGCTCCGAGCCGTCGGGGGTCCCCAGGCGTTCGCACAGCACGGCGAACTCGTCGCCGCCCATCCGGGCCACGAGATCGCCCG
>Ga0075428_100002603_pt1 | contig 19620 bp, 15 predicted proteins | sample RhiMetdeltSRZDD2_FD_75291 | JGI IMG/M metagenome (GOLD analysis project Ga0075428, IMG submission 75291) | Populus rhizosphere microbial communities from Tennessee, USA - Rhizosphere MetaG P. deltoides SRZDD2 | ecosystem: Host-associated > Plants > Roots > Rhizosphere > Soil | place: USA... | reverse complement strand
GGTACCGGCTCCGCGGGCAGCTGCGCTCGAACGCGGTGATGGCCTTCTCGAAGCCGATGAGCGACGAGCTCGTCGCCGGCGACAAGCGGCTGCGCCTGCTGCGCTCCCGCGAGGGCCGCGTCGAGTTCCCGGTCGTGATCCGCACCCGGCAGGAGCGGATCGCCGTCGAGCCCGACCTCGCCTACATCGCGAACTCCGCCTCGCGCGAGGTGGCGGCGGACCTCGTCGACGGCGCGATCCACGGCAAGCAGAAGCTCGAGAACGGCGTCGAGGCGATTCCGCCCGCCTCGGCCAAGGAGCTCGGCCGCGACCTGCTGCGCCGCGGCCTCGGCGGCCTGCTCGGCGGCGGCAGCGGCAAGGACGAGGGGAAGTCCGAGTAGGATCCGCTCGTGGAGATCCGGATCCATCCGCTCTGGGTGCAGCTCACCCTGGCGGCGCTCGGCGCGCTCGCGGGCCTCGCCCTGTGCGCGCTGCGCCGGCGTCCCGAGGCCCCCGCGCGCGCGCGGGCGCTGCGCGCCGTCGACCGCGCGCTCCCGGCGCTCGCCGCGGCGAGCGCGATCGGCTTCGCGCTCTCCGCCAGCCCGCAGCAGTTCGTGAAGACCTGGGACGTCGAGCACAGCGTGCTCGGCGCGAAGTACGCGCGCGAGCTCGGCTACTTCCGGATCTACCGCTGCGTGCTCGCCCTCGACGCGACCGGTGCCGGGCACTTCGCCGCGATCGCGTCGGCGAGCGATCTGCGCCAGCCGACGGGCACCCTCCCGCGCGCCGAGCTCCTGCGCGGCGAGGACTGCGCGGCGCGCTTCACGCCGGAGCGCCGGCGCGAGTTCCTCGCCGACCTCGACTTCTTCCAGCGGCTCCCCGACCAGCCGCTGCGCCAGCTCTGGTTCGCCGACAACGGCTACAACCAGACGCCCTTCTTCACGCTCCTCGTCGGCCCCGCGCTCGGACACGCGCCGCTGCGCTACGCGACGCTCCTCGGGCTCGCGCTCGTCGACCCGCTCCTGATCGCGCTCGCGCTCGGGATGGCGCTGCGCGCCTTCGGCGCGCGCGTCGGGCTCGTCGCCGCGGCCTTCTTCCTCACCGAGGTGCCGAACCAGTGGAACGTGATGGGCGGGTCGATCCTGCGCTTCGGCTACGTGTCGCTCGCGGTGCTCGGAGCCTGTGCGCTCGCGCGGGGGCGCGCGCGCAGCGCGGGGGTGGCCTTCGGCGCCGCGACGCTCTTCCAGGTCTTCCCGGGGATCTACCCCGCGGCCCTCGCGCTCTGGGCCGGCCTGCGCCGGCTGCGCGGCGAAGCCTTCCCCGCCTGGCTGCCGGGCCTCCTCGGCGCGTTCGCGGCGACGCTCGCGGCGGGCGTCGCGCTCTCCGCCGCGGTCGTCGGTCCGGGCGCGTGGGGCGAGTTCGCCGCGAAGATCGCGCTGCACACGCGGATCCTCTCGCTCTACCGCATCGGCCTCGAGCCGGCGGTCGTCCTCGACCACTTCCTGTCGCCCGCGCCCGACTACGACTACGCCACGGCGCTGGCGGACCTCGCCGCGCGCGCGCCGCTGCACGCGGCCTGCGTGGCCGTCCTCGGCCTCGCCGCGCTGGCACTGGCGCCCAGGCGCGGTGCGCACGTCTTCGCGGGGACCGCGCTCGCGGTCGCGCTCGCCGCCTTGACGCCCGTGCACTACTACTTCGCCGCGCTCGTGCTGCTGCTCCTCGTCGACCGGGCCGACGCGGAGGGTCCCGCCTGGGCGGCGAGCGCGAGCGCGCTCTTCGCGTGGTCCGCGGCGGGCTATGCGTCGCTGCTCGCGACCGACTCGCGCGCCTTCACCAACAGCGCCGTGCTGAGCGCGGGCCTCGTCGTCGCGCTCTCGATCCATCTCGCAGCCTTCCACGCCGAGCGCCGACCCGCGCGCGCCGGCGAGCCGCGGCGCCGGCCTGGTCCGGACGCGGCCGCTCTGGTATAGAGCGGGGCCATGCGCGCCGTCCTCGTAGAGCGCCACGGCGAGCCGGGCGACGCGCTCGCGCTCGCGGAGATCGCGGAGCCCACGCCCGGGCCGGGCGAGGCCGTGCTCGAGGTCGAGGCCGCGGCGCTGAACCTGCCCGACGTGCTGCTGTGTCGCGGCGGCTACGTGCTCCGCCCGCCGCTGCCCTTCACGCCGGGCCTCGACGCGGGCGGGCGGATCGCGGCCGTCGGCCCGGGCGTCGACCCGGCGCTCGTCGGCGCGCGCGTGACCAGCGTCCCCGAGCTGCCGCGCGGCGGGCTGGCCGAGCGCTGCATCGTGAAGGTCGACCGGCTGTATGCGATCCCGCCTGCGATCGCGATGGGCGACGCGGTCGCCGCCCAGATCGTGTTCCAGACCGCGCACCTGACGCTTCACCACCGCGGCGCGCTGCGCGCCGGCGAGACCGTGCTCGTGCTCGGGGCCGCGGGCGGCGTCGGCACGGCGACGCTGCAGCTCGCACGCCTCGCCGGCGCGCGCGTGATCGCCGTCGCGGGCGGCGCGGAGAAGATCCGCCGCTGCCTCGAGCTCGGCGCCGACGCGGCGATCGACCACCGCGCCACGCCCGACGTCGCCGCGGCGGCGCGGGAGCTCACCGACGGGCGCGGTGCCGAGCTCGTCGTCGACCCCGTCGGCGGCGAGAGCTTCGAGCAGGCGCGGCGCTGCGTCGCCGTCGACGGGCGGATCCTCGTGGTGGGATTCGCCTCCGGCGGCGTGCCGAGCGTCGCGCTGCACCACGTGCTGATGAAGAGCTACTCCGTCGTCGGCGTCTACGTCGGCGCCTACGCCGGCTCCGACGCGGGGCGCGCCCTGGTGCAGCACACCCACGCCGCCGTGATGGAGCTGCTCGCGAGCGGCCGCATCCGCCCCGTGATCGAGCGACGCATCGGCCTCGACGGCGTCGCCGCCGCCCTCACCGACCTCGCCGCCCGCCGCACCATCGGAAAGATCGTCGTCCTGATCTGACTCCGCTCGCCTCGGCTGGCGGGGACGGTCTTAAGAAGTTAAGGAAATTCAGATTCGTCCCGCGGGGCGGATCTGAATTTCCTTAACTTCTTAAGACCGTCCCCGCCCCCGCGTTCGCGTTCCGGTCGCTTCGCTTCCGGCTCCGGCGGCCGTGGAGTCGAGGAGGAGGTCGAACTCGGAGCGGACGAAGGGGTCCGCAGAGAGCATCGCGTCGCGCAGCTGCGCGACGGCGCTGCGCCAGGCGGCGAAGGCGCGGGCGGCGGCGGGCGCGTCCCCGGCGGCGGCCTCGACGCGGGCGAGGCCGAGGAGCAGCTCGGCGCGCAGCACGGGCGAGGGCGCGTCCGGGGCGCCGGCGGGGAGCCGCGCGATCGCGTCCTCGAGCTCGCGCGCGGCCTCGGGGAAGCGACCTCGCGCCGCGTACGCGACCGCGAGGTGGTAGCGGCGCAGCGCCGAGTCGGGGTGCGCAGCGACGCCCTGGCGGTAGCCGGCGAGGCGCTCCTTCGCGAAGGAGTCGGGGACGAGGAGCGGGTGGAGCAGGCTCGCGTCGGCGAGCGGCGAGGCCGGAGAGAGCAGCGCGACGACGGCGAGCGCGACGGCCGCCGCGGCGGCACTGCGCCGCACGGTCGACGGCGCCTGCCCGCCGGCGTGCAGCGTCTCGGCTTCGCCCGCCGGCGGCGCCCCGCGGCGCGCCCCCCGCAGCGCGCCCGCCGCGGCGCGCGCGGCCGCCGCGAGGCCGAGCGCCTGCAGGGCGCACGCGGGCAGCACGACGGGCAGCGCATACTGCATCCGCACGATCGGAATCCACGACGCGATCCCCACCGCGAGCACGCCCGCCCACGCCGCAACGGAGACCGCCGCCTCGGCCGGCGCCGCGCCGCGCGCCGCTCGCGCGATCTGCAGCGCCGGCGCCGCGACGCGCGCCGCTCCCGCGATCTGCAGCGCCAGCGCCGCGACGCCGAGGCCGAGGAGCGCGAGTCCCAGCCAGCGGCCCGCGGCGCCGAACGCGCGCACGAGGGCGAGGTCGCCCGAACGCAGCACCGCGTGCGCGACGAACGCGACCTTCTCCGGCGCCGCATGCAGCGCGCCGCCGGGGTCGAGCTGCTGCTTCACCATCCAGTCGCGCCAGGCGAGGCCGCCCTCGACGAGGCGCGCCCACGGCGCGTCCCAGAGGTACGGGTTGCTCGCGACGAAGAGCCCGAAGGCCAGCGTCGACGCGGCCGCCGCGACGCCCGCCGCCGCCGCGAGGCGCCGCGCCGCGCCCGCGCCGGCCGCGGGCAGGAGCGCGGCGGCGGCGAGCGCGAGCGCGTACGCGACGCCGAGCAGGGCCCCGTTCGGCTTCGTCCCCGCGGCGAGCGCGACGACGAGCGCCGGCGCGAGCACCGCTCGCAGCAGCAGCGCCCCCGGCCGCCGGCCCGGCGCGCCCGACCACGCGCCGCGCAGCGCGCGCAGCGCCGCGGCGAAGACGAGCGGCGCGAGGGCGATCCAGAGCAGCAGCAGCGAGTCGGTGAGCGCCCGGCGCGACACCGTCGCGAAGACCGCGTGGCCGAGCAGCAGCAGCGCCGCGGCGAGGCCCGCGCCGAGCCCCCCGAGCGACGCCGCGACGAGCGCGAGCGCCGCGCAGGCGAGCGCGCCGAAGCAGGCGCTCGCGCGGCGCCCCGCGCGCAGCGCCGCGTCGGGGACCTCGCGCCGCAGCTCGGCGGGCGCGCGCCAGAGCGCGTCGAAGCGACCCTGGAGCCCGCCGTCGGGGCGCTCGCCCGCGAGCGCGAGCGCCGCGCCGAAGACGAGCTTGCCCGCGGCCGGGTTCGTGCGCGCGTAGAAGTGCTCGGACCACGCGGGGTCGCGCCAGGCGCCGCGCCCGGCCAGCGAGAAGAAGCGCGCGTCGGCGAGCTTCGCCGCCTCGTCGGGGTTGAAGGGCGGCGCGTCGCCCGCGGGCGAGACCGCGATCGGCGCCTCGAGCGCGCCGAGCGCGAGCGCGAAGACGAGCGCGGCGAGGAGCGCGCTCCGCAGCGGTCGCGGCGGCGGCGACGCCATGCGCCGCGGCCTAGCGCACGCCGTCGGGCGCGGCGATGCGCAGCGCGACCAGCTCGCGCGACGCGCGCCGCACCGCCCAGAGCACGTCGGGCTCGGCGGGATCGAAGGCGATGCCCTGCCCTGCGATCGGGGCCGGTACGATCGCGACGAGCTCGAGCGCGTCGCCCGCCGCCGGCGCGCGCAGCACCCAGAGCTCGGGCGCGTCGTGGCCGGTGGCGAAGAGCAGGCCGCCCGGGCCGAAGCTCGCGCCCGAGCTGCTGCGCGTGCCGAAGCGGCGCACGACCTCGGGCGGGAAGCGCAGGCGACCGAGCGACCGGAGTGCTGTGTCGAGGCGCGCGACGAAGCTCGCCTCGGGCCCGCGCCCGGGTGCGCCGCCGCGGCCCGCGTAGTTCGCGAAGGCGACCCAGTAGCCGCCGCCATGGGGCAGCGCCCAGGTCGCGGAGCCGTCGCCGATCTCGAGCGGGCGCGACTCGAGGTGCGCGAGCGAGCCCGCGTCGAAGACCTCGAGCGAGCTCCGCATCGGGAGCGCCGGGTAGTTCGAGTGCGCGCAGACGAGGCGCCCCGCGACGACCACGCCGCCGTTGAGATGCGCGATCCCCCCGCCCTCGGGCGCGCGGAAGGAAGCGACGCGCCGGCCCGTCGCCTTCGCGTACTTGCCGATGCGCCGGTCGTCGATCGCGTAGACGTGCAGCGCGTCGACCGCCACCGCCTGCCGCGCCTCCTCGGCGGCGAAGCGCCGGATCTCTCGCGCGCGCCAGCCGCCGGCGTCGGCGCCTCCCGCGGCGACCGCCGCCGCCGGCGCGAGCGCGGCGAAGGCCAGCGTCGCGGCCGCGAGCCGGCGCCTAGCCCGCATGCGCGGCGGTCACTTCGGCGGCTTCACCTTGGCGTCGGCCAGCTGCCAGTAGCCGCGCAGCGCGACGAGCTTCCCGGCCTCGTTCACGCGGTAGGTGAAGATCCCCTCCACCTCGAGGCTCCCGCCGTTTGGGAAGGTGCTGGTGAGCTTCATGTGGTGCGCCGACTCGAGGCCCGCCGCGTGCGAGCGAAAGGTCTCGATGCGGATCGAGTTCGGCTCGATCGTGCGCTCCCAGAAGGCGCGCACGGCGGCCTTCCCGCAGTGGCCCTTGCCGATCGGATCGAGGGGCGAGACGCCGATCGGGTCCTCGATGCAGATCTCGTCCGCCATCAGCGCGAGCCACTCCTCCTTCGCCTTGCGCTGCACCGCGCTCCAGGAGCTGCGCGCCGCGACCAGCGCCGGGTGATCTCCACTCATCGCTTCCTCCTCAGATCGAGCAGGCGACCCGGGTGGCGTCGTCCGTCGCCTTGCGGATCAGGCCGAGGCCCGTGCAGTCGCCGATCGCGAAGACCTCCGGCACGCGGCCGGCGAGCGCCTCGCCGAGCCCCGGATCCGGCTCGAGGCTCCCCGCGAGCACGACGGCGTCGGCGGGCACGAGCCGGACGGGGCCCTCCGCGGCGGAGACCCGGACGCCGTCGCGGACGATCGCATGGTAGACGACGCCCACCTGCACCGACACGCCGAGGCGGTCGAGGCGCTCCATGTGCTCGCTGCGGCGCTTGCCGCCGACCTCGGGCGCGATGCGCGGACCCGACTCGAGCAGCGCCACGCGGCGCCCCTGCGCGGCGAGGAGCTCCGCGGTCTCGACGCCGGCGAGGTCGGCGCCGACCACGGCGACGCGGCGCCCGAGCGGGGCGAGCCGCGCGAGCGCGCGCAGCTGGGCGGGGCCGAGCCACGGCTGCACGAGCGCGAGCGCGCGCGATCCGAGGCGCAGCCACGCCGGCAGGCGGCGTGCCGCGGCCTCGGGCGCGCCGCCCGCGAGGAGCGCGCGCAGGAGCGCCCCGGTGAAGACGTGCGGCAGCTCCGCGCCGGGGACCTCCGGCGCGCGCAGGCGGCCGCCCGTCGCGACGATCGCGACCTCGGGCGCGAGGGCGGTCACCGTCTCCGCCCCCGCCGCCGTGCCGAGCCGGAGCTCGACGCCGAGCCGGCGCACCTCGCGCACGAGGAACTCGAGGAAGGGCGCGTTCTCCGGGTGCACCGCCGCGGCGAGGCGCAACGCGCCCCCGAGCGCGCGCTCGCGCTCGAGCAGCATCACGCAGTGCCCGCGCAGCGCCGCCACGCGCGCCGCCTCGAGGCCCGCGGGCCCGCCGCCGACCACGACCACCCGCCGCGCCCGCGGCGCGCGCGCGAGCGGGCGCTCCGCCTCGCGCCCCGAGCGGCCGTTCACGGCGCAGCTCATCTGCATGCGCTCCATCGAGTCGATGCAGTGCTCGCAGGAGATGCAGCGGCGGATCTCGCGCACTCGGCCGGCGCGCGCCTTCGCCGGGAGCTCGGGATCGGCGAGCAGCGGGCGGCCCATCATCACGAGGTCGGCGTCGCCGCGGCGCAGGATCTCCTCGGCGAGGGCGGGATCGTGGATCCGGCCGACGACCATCACCGGCACGTCGACGGCGCGGCGCACCGCGGCAGCGAGCGCCGCATTGTGCGCGTCGGGCCACTGCGAGCCGGTGACGATCTGGCTGACGTAGCGGTCGATCGAGCCGCCGGAGACGTGGAACGCGTCGACGCCCGCGGCCACCAGGCGCGGCGCGATCCGCGCGGTGTCGCCGAGGGGGCGGCCGCCCTGCGCGCGCTCGTGGCCCGAGATCCGCAGCACGAGCGGGAACCCCGGTCCGGTGGCGGCCTTGATCGCCCGCACGACCTCGACGACGAGGCGCAGGCGGCCGTCCTCGGTGCGCCCGGAGTACTCGTCGCCGCGCCGGTTGCGCAGCGGCGAGAGGAAGGAGCCGAGCAGCATGTAGCCGTGCGCGGCGTGCAGCTCGAGGCCGTCGTAGCCGGCCGCGCGGATCCGGCGCGCGGCGTCGGCGAAGCGCGCGACCAGCCCCGGGATCTCGTCGCGCGCGAGCTCGCGGCAGGGGAGGCCCGTCAGGTAGGAGGTCGCGACCGAGGGCCCGACGGAGGGATTCGCGTCGAGCAGCGGCGACATCGAGTCGGGCCCCGGGTGGACGAGCTGCGGGAAGACGCGCGCGCCGTGGGCGTGCACGCGCGCGACGAGCTCGCGGTGCGGTGCGACGACCGAATCGTCGCCGAAGTGGAGGCTGTGGACGACCTCGCGCTGGCGGCGCTCGACCGAGGAGGCCTCGAGCACGACGAGCCCGACGCCGCCGCGCGCGCGCTCCTCGAGGTAGTCGACGAGCCGCGGCGACGGCAGCTGCTCGTCCGTCGCGTAGTCGGTCGTCATCGGCGACATCGCGATGCGGTTGCGCAGCTCGAGCGAGCCGATGCGCACGGGCGAGAAGAGGCGCTCGAAGTGCTTACTCATGCGAGCGGCGCCGCCGCCGCCGCCGAGCGGCCCGCGAGGCGGCCGAAGAAGCTCGCATCGCCGATCGAGAGCCCGCTCGCGTAGGTCCGCCCCTCGCGGCAGAGCCCCGCGGTGCAGCGCCCGGCCGCGAAGAGGCCCGGGATCGCGCGGCCGTCGACGTCGAGGACCTCGCCGCTCGCGCGCGTGCGCAGGCCGCCGAGCGTGAAGCCGCCCCAGATCGAGCCCTGCGGGCTCGTGTCGAGCGCGGCGTAGGGCGGGGTGCCGAGCGGGCGCAGCCAGCGGCGCGCCTTGTGGAACAGGGGATCCTCGCCCCGCTCGGCCGCGCGGTTGTAGGCCTCGACCGTGCGCACGAGCGCGCCCGCCGCGATCCCGAGCGCCGCCTCGAGCGCCTCGAAGCTCTCCTCGACGGCGGCGACCTTGTGGCGCGCCTGCGTGCGGCCGTAGAGCGCGTCGTCGACGACGAGCCAGGCGCGCGCGTCGGCGCGCAGCGCGATCGCGTCGCTGGTGCGGCCGATGCTCGCGTCCTCGTTCACGAAGCGCTGGCCGTGGGCGTCGACGAGGATCCCCTTCAGGTGCGCCGAAGGCGGGTACCAGGAGTTGAGGAGCAGCCCCTCGCCGAGGTTGTCGACGTCGGCGCCGGCGCCCATGCCCATGCGGATCCCGCGACCGTCGTCGCCCGCCGTCCCGGTCGGGTAGTTGATGTGCAGGAGCGCCGGCGCGTGGCGCGCGAGCATCGCGCGGTCCATCGCGAAGCCGCCGGCCGCGAGCACGACGCCGCGGCGCGCGCGCACGCGCAGCTCGCGGCCCTCGCGCCGCGCGACGACGCCCGCCACGCGGCCGTCCTCGCGCTGCATCAGCCGCAGGGCGAGACAGTCGTTCACGCTGCGCGCGCCGGCCGCCGCCGCCGCCCGCATCACGACCTCCATCAAGTAGCCCCCGGCCTCGCCCTCGCGCGCGGGCTTGTGGCCGCGCGGCACCGGCGGCGTCGCCTCGCGGCAGGGCCACGCCTCCTCGTTGCCGGTGAAGAGCAGGCCGTCGGCCGTGAGCGGGTGCGTGACCTTGTCGTCGCAGAAGGATGCGTTCCACTCGACGCCGAGCGCAGAGAGCCACGCGAAGTGCTCGAGCGAGCCCTCGCAGTAGAGGCGCACGCGCTCCTCGTCGGGCCGGGCGCCGGCCGCGAGCCGCACGTAGGCGGCCATCCCCTCGACCGAGTCCTCGAAGCCGCAGGCGCGCTGGACGCGGGTGCCGCCGCCGAGGTAGACGAGGCCGGTCGAGAGCGCGGCGGCGCCGCCGCCGCGCGACGCGCGCTCGAGCACGAGCACGTCCGCGCCCGCGCGCGCCGCCTCGATTGCGGCGGGCCCGCCGGACGCGCCGAAGCCGACGACGACGACGTCGGCCTCGAGGTCGAAGCGGCCCGCCTCGCGCAGCGGAAGCGCGCGCGCGCCGGCGTCGCCGGGCTCGCCGCGGCCGGCCGGCGCCGGGGCCTGCGGAGGCATCGACTCCACCGCGGCATCATGGCATTTCGTGGATTGAAATCGAATTATTTTTGATGTAATCTGATGTCGACCCAGCGGAGGACGCCCGATGAGCCTGGCCGCCCCGGCCCCCGAGGCCCCCGCCGCGCCCGACGGCCTGCGTCCGCCGCCCGTGCTCGGGCGCGGTCTGCCCGGCCTCGGCCACCTGCTCGCGCTGCGCCGCGCGCCGATCGCGCTGATGCAGCGCGTGCGCGACGAGTGCGGCGACGTCGGCGAGATGCGCTGGGCCGGGCAGCGCGTGGTGCTCCTCTCCGGCGAGAAGGCGCAGGAGGCCTTCTTCCGCGCGCCCGAGGAGCAGCTCGACCAGGCGCAGGCCTACCCGTTCATGAAGCCGATCTTCGGCGCGGGCGTGGTCTTCGACGCGCCGGTCGAGCAGCGCAAGCAGGCGATCAAGAACCGCTCGCTGCGCGACGAGTTCATGCGCGGCCACGCCGAGGTGATCGCCGCCGAGACGGAGCGGATGACGGCGCGCCTCGGCCACTCGGGCACCTTCGACCTGCTCGACTTCTTCTCCGAGCTCACGATCTACACCTCGAGCTCGTGCCTGCTCGGCCGCGAGTTCCGCGAGGAGCTCGGGCCGGACTTCGCCGTGGCCTACAAGGAGCTCGAGCGCGGCACCGACGCCTTCGCCTACGTGAACCCGCACCTGCCGCTGCCCTCGTTCCGCACGCGCGACCGCGCGCGGGCGCGCCTCGTCGGGATGGTGAGCGAGATCATCGCGCGCCGCGAGCGCGAGCGGCGCGAGACGGGCGACCTCCTGCACGCGCTGGTGCGGCTCCGGCAGCGCGACGGCACCCCCCGCTACGGCGCCGACCAGATCACCGGCATGTTCATCGCGATGATGTTCGCCGGCCACCACACGACCTCGGGCACCGCGGCGTGGACGCTGATCGAGATGCTGCGCCACCCCGAGGTGCTCGCGGGCGTGGCCTCCGAGCTCGACGCCCTCTACGCAGACGGTCGCGAGGTCTCCTACCAGGCGCTGCGCGAGATCCCCGGGCTCGAGAGCGCGATCAAGGAGGCGCTGCGCCTGCACCCCCCGCTGATCGTGCTCCTGCGCAAGGTGCTGCACGAGTTCCGCTACGCGGGCTTCCGCATCGACGCGGGCAAGCTCGTCGCCGTCTCGCCCGCCGTCTCGAACCGCATGCCCGAGAACTTCCGCGACCCGGAGCGCTACGACCCCTCGCGCTACGGGCCGGGCCGCGAGGAGGACCGCCAGTCCTTCGCCTGGATCCCCTTCGGCGCGGGCCGCCACCGCTGCGTCGGCGCGGCCTTCGCGCTGATGCAGCTGAAGGCGATCTTCAGCGTGCTGCTGCGCGGCTTCGAGTTCGAGATGGCGGAGCCGCCGGAGAGCTACCGCAACGACCACTCGAAGATGGTCGTGCAGCTCCAGCACCCCTGCCGCGTGCGCTACCGGCGCCGGGGCGTCTAGGTGCGCGTCCGCGTCGACTTCGACCTCTGCCAGGGCCACGGCGTGTGCCGGAACGAGGCCCCCGAGGTCTTCGGCCTCGACGCGGAGCGCCAGCAGGTGGTGGTCCTCGACGAGCAGCCGCCCGAGTCCCTGCGCGAGAAGGTGAAGGCCGCCGTGCGCTTCTGCCCGACGCAGGCGCTCCAGATCGAGGAGGATTGAGCGATGCCCCGGACCCCCCGCGCCGAGCTCGAGGAGATGATGCGCCGCTGGGTCGCCGCGAATGACGAGGCCGGGAGGACGGGCGACTGGTCGAAGATGCCCGGGTTCTTCACCGAGGATGCGATCTACAGCTGGAACAACGGCCACAAGTACGAGTTCGTCGCAACCGGCCGCGAGGAGATCGCGAAGCACGCCTTCGGCTCCGAGATGGCGGGGCTCGAGCACTGGGTCTACCCGTACGTGCGCGTCCTGATCGACGACGAGCAGGGCGAGGTGATCGGGATCTGGCGCCAGATCGCCCCCGTCGAGCGCCCGGACGGCACGCCCTACGAGATCGCCGGCACCGGCGGCTCGTGGTTCCGCTACGCGGGCGGGTTCCAGTGGTCCTGGCAGCGCGACTTCTTCGACCACGCGAACGCCGGCGTCGTCTTCGGCGAGCTGATGCAGGCCGGCAAGCTCTCCGCGACGATGCAGGAGCGCCTGCGCCGGGGCTCGCGCATGCCGGGCTGGGTGAAGCGCGAGGCCTTCGACTGGTACGCGACGCTCCCGCCGGCGTCGAAGTAGGCCGCGGCGTGGCGCAGCCGCGCCCGAAGGAGAACGTCCGCCGCGCCCGCGAGGGGCTCTACCGGCAGCTCGTGCTCGAGGCCGCGGAGCGCTGCTTCGCCGCGAAGGGCTTCGACGCGACGAAGATGGAGGAGATCGCGGCGGAGTCGGGCCTCTCGCTCGGCACCGTCTACGCCGTCTTCGCGGGCAAGCCCGACCTGCTGCGCGCGGTCCAGGAGGCGCGCAACCGCGAGATCCTCGCGCTCGCCGCGGCGGCGGCGGGCCGCGCCGAGGGGCCGCGCGAGCGCCTGCTCGCCGCGGTGCGCGCCTACGTCGAGTTCTTCGCGAGCCACCCCGAGTACCTGCGCATCCACCTGCGCGGCGGCCACGCCTGGGGCCTCGCCGGCGCGGGCAGCCGCAGCCGCGCGCTCGTGCACGCCTGGGACGAGGGCATCGACCTCTACGCGCGCCTCTTCGAGGAAGGCATCGCCGCCGGCGTCTTCCACGCGGGCGAGCCCCGCCTGCTCGCGCGCATGATGATCGCGATGCAGCAGGTGCAGCTCGCCGACTGGACCGAGCGCGGCATGCTCGCCGACCGGGACGCCCTGCTCGCCGGGATCGAGACCGCGCTCCGCCGCGCCTTCTGCCGCTGAGCTCGCGGCGCCCTCCGGCTTCCCGCCCGGATCCGGGCGCAGGGCCTCGAGCTCGGACAAGAGCGCGGCGACCTCGGCGCGCTCGAGCCGCCGGACCTCGAGCTGCGGGCGGGCGATCCGGAAGCGCTCCGCGCGAAGGCGCTCGACGGGGAGCGGCTCCTGCGCGACCCAGCTCGCGAGCTCCTGCTGGAGCGTCGCGAGCGGGACGCCGAGGCCGGCCTCGAGTGCGGGCACCGCGGGGCGACCCACGCGCACCTCTTCGAGGTAGAAGGCGAGGCCCTTGCGACCCTGCGGCCGGCCCAGGCGCAGGTAGTGGAAGAGGCCCCAGGCGGTGTCGTGGAAGCGGCCGATCAGCGTGGGATCGCCGTAGTACGTCGAGCTCGGATCGCCGGCGACCAGCGCCGGGAGGGGCATCGACGCGCGGCCTCGAAGCAGGTTCGCGCGCAGCGGGCCCGCGTCGCCGATCTCGATCCAGCCGTCCGCGATGCGAGGGGTGGCCAGGTACTCGGCGAGCCCCTCCTGATACCAGGCCGGGTACGCGCCGTGCAGCGCCAGGAAGTGGTGGACGTACTCGTGCAGCACGATGCGGCGCGTCTCGCTCGACAGACCCGACGCGTCGACCATCGCCAGCGATCGCGCGGACGCGAGCGTGTGGTGCCCGGAGAAGCGCCGATTCGGCGAGTAGTGGCGATAGGCGTCGCGCGACTGGAACAGCACGATGCGGACGGGGCGCGACCGGTCCGGCTCGAGGCCCGAGACCTCCGCCACGAGCGGGACGAACCACGCGAGCCGCCGGGCGAGATCCTCGGCGCCCGCGGGCTCCCCGTCCGTGAGCAGCGCGATCTCGGCGCTGCGCACCTCGTGCCAGCGCCGCTGCTCGAGGGTCCAGGGGACGGAGGCGCAGGCCCACGCGGCGGCGGCCGCGACGAGCGACGCCGCGAGCCGGAGCGCCGGGCGGGAAGCATCGGGAATCGGGAGCATCGACTCGCTGCGGCCTCGGGACGCCGAGTCTACCTCGTGGCAGACTGCCGCGATGGCGCGGGCGACGCTCGTCGAGGAAGCTCGCGCCGAGCGCGCGATCCCGCCCGGCGCACTCTGGAGCTACGCCCTCCCCGGCCTCGGCGTGAGCTTCCTCTACAGCCTGATCCTCGTCACCTACCTGAACTTCGCGACGGACCAGCTCGGCGCGTCGGCCTCCGTCGTGGGGCTGATCTTCGCCTGCGCCAAGGTGTGGGATGCCTTCGCCGATCCGACCGCCGGGTACCTCTCGGACCGCACGCGCTCGCGCTTCGGCCGGCGCCGCTCGTGGATGCTCGCCTCGAGCGTGCCCCTCGCGCTCTTCACGGCGCTCGCCTGGGCGCCCCCGGCCTCGCTCGCGGGCTGGCAGCTCTCGCTCTGGATCGGCGTCGCGATCCTCGGCTTCCATGCCGCCTACACGGCCTTCGAGGTGCCGAACCTCGCGCTCGGCGCCGAGCTGACCCAGGAGCGCACGGCGCGGACGCGGGTGTTCGGCCTGCGCCAGGCGGCGCGCACGCTCGGGCTCTTCGGCGCCTTCGGCATCGGCTTCCCGATCGTCCAGAGCGGGCGTGCGGAGGCGGCGGGGCTGGGCGCGGTGACGGGCATCCTCACCGCGGCGATGATCGTCGCCTTCACGCTGCGGCTTCCGCCCGAGCGCTCCGACTACCAGACGCGTGGAGGTCGGAGCCTCTGGCGCTCGTTCGCGGACGTCTGGGGCAACCCGTATGCGCGACTGCTCCTGATCGTGTTCTTCGTCGAGTCGCTCGGCCTCGGGGGCCTGTCCGTGCTGGTCCCGTACGTGACGAGATACGTGATGGAGCGTCCCGACCTCGGCGCCCCGATGCTCCTGGTCTACACCACCTCCAATCTCGCAGGGATCCCGCTCTGGCTCTGGCTCGGCCGCCGCTTCGAGAAGCGCAGGCTGTGGCTGGTGGCGATGCTCCAGGGCGGCCTCGGCTTCGGCCTGCTGCTCTTCCTCGGACCGGACGACTGGGGGATCATGCTCGCGTCGTCGGTGATCGCGGGCGCGGCGAACGCCTGCGCCGTCACCCTCGGACAGGCGCTCAAGGCGGATCTCGTCGACGTCGACGAGCACCGCACCGGCGAGCGCAAGGAGGGCGCGTACTTCGCCGCATGGAGCTTCGTCGGCAAGCTCGCGAACGGGATCATGATCGCCGTCGTGGGCATCGTGCTCGACCTGGTCGGCTACGTCCCGCAGGCGGATCAGACCGATCGGGTGCGCTTCGCGATGGTCTTCCTGATCGGCGGCATGCCGCTCATCGGGTACGCCATCGGGAGCCTGCTCTTCACGCGCTTCTCGCTCTCGGAAGCCGAGCACGACCGCATCCGGCGCGAGCTCGACGCCCGCGCCGCGGCCGCCGGGACCTAGCGGACCCCCGCGAGCGCCGCGCTCGCGGCCGGGCTCAGCGCTCGCGCCGCCCCGCGGGAGCGTTCCCGATCGCCTCGCGGTTGGCGGCGAGGTCGGCGCGCAGGGTGCGGGCGGCGCGCAGGTACAGGGCGATCGCGCCCAGGTCGACCAGCGAGACGGCGACGAGAGAGGTGCGGATCGCGTCGGGGCCGAGGCGCCTCGCGAGCCGGTCGTTCAGCAGGCCCACGAGCAGCGGTCCGCCCGTCGAGCCGATCGCATTGCAGGTGAACTGATAGGTCGCCGAGGTGAAGGCCCGCATGCGCGGCTGGACCAGCGCCTGGGACATCGCGACGCTCGGGCCGAAGAAGAACGACATCGCGGCGACCAGCGGCGCGAACCAGGCCAGCGCCGCCGCCGAGGAGGCCGAGAAGGCGAAGCCCGCCGCGCACGGCAGGACGAGGAGCGCCGCCAGCGCCGGCAGCCACGCGTAGAAGCGCGCGTCGCGCCGGCCCAGCCGGTCGCAGAGCGGCCCGCCCGCGAAGGTCCCGGCGCCGCCCGCCAGGCCGATCAGCAGGCCGAGGGCGAGCCCGACCTCGCCCGGGGCCATGCCGTGCACGCGCATCAGATGGGTGGGCGCCCAGTTCGCGATGCCGGCGTAGACGAGCGCGTTGAGCGCGGCGCCGAGCAGCACGTAGCGCAGCGCGGTCCGACGCCGCAGGTAGTCGAGCAGGGCGCCGAGCGGCGGCGGAGCGGCCTGCCCGTGCGCGGCGTCCGACTGGCCGCGTGGCGGCTCGCGCAGCGCGAGCCTCACGACGACGGCGAGCAGCAGCCCGGGCAGGCCGAGCACCAGGAAGACCGCGCGCCAGCCGAGCGCCTCGGCCAGCACGCCGCCGAGGAGCAGCCCGCACAGCGTCCCGATCGGAACGCCGAGCGCGTAGATCGAGAACGCGCGGCCGCGCCGCTCGGCGGGGAAGTGGTCCGAGAGCAGCGAGTGGGAGGCGGGGACGCAGCCCGCCTCGCCGGCGCCGACGCCGACGCGCGCCAGCAGCAGCTGGGCGTAGCTGCCGGCGAGGCCGGAGAGCGCGGTCATCCCGCTCCAGACCGCGAGCGCGAGCGCGATGATCGTGCGCCGCGTGCCCCGATCCGCCCAGCGCGCGATCGGCAGGCCGAGCAGCGTGTAGAAGAGGGTGAAGCCGAAGCCGACGAGCAGGCCGAGCTGCGCGTCCGAGGCGCCGAGGTCGGCCTTGATCGGCTGGATCAGGATCGTGAGCACCTGGCGATCGATCGAGGAGACGGCGAAGACGAGCAGGAGCAGCGCCAGCACGCGGCGCGCCTCGCGCGCCGCCGGAGCGGAATCCGCGGCAGGTGTCCGACGATCCGCCGGGTCCGGGGACGGCTGCCTAACGCTTCACCACGAAGCCCGCGCGCTCGCGGTCCCAGGTCTCGGGCGTGACGCCGCGCTCGCGCAGCTTGAACTTCTGCACGCGGAGCGTCGGCGTGCGCGGGAGCTCGCTCACGAACTCGACGTAGCGCGGCACGAAGAAGTACGGCGCGGTGTCGTTCACGAAGCGCGCGAGCTCCTCGGGCGCGAGGGCCGTGCCCGGCTTCAGCACCACGCAGACCTTGATCTCGGCCTCGTGCTCGAGCTCGGCCGCGCGCACGCCGTGCGCCGCGCACTCCGCGACCGCCGGGTGGGCCGCGACGGCAGCCTCGACGGCGAAGGAGGAGACGTTGCGGCCCTTGTAGCGGATGAAGTCCGACTTGCGGTCGACGAAGAACCAGTCTCCGTCCTCGTCGCGCCGGCCGAGATCGCCGGTGTGGTACCAGAGGTTGCGGCAGGCCGCGAGCGTCGCCTCGGGCGCATTGAAGTAGCCGTTGAAGATCACGTGCGGCTCGGTGGGGCGCACGCAGAACTCGCCGACCTCGCCGGGCGCGACCTCGCGGTCGTCGTCGCCGAACAGCCGCGCCTCGAGCCCGGCGAGCGGCTGGCCGAGCGAGCCCGGCTTCTTCGGCTTGCCGTCGTCGGGGCGGTGCAGGAGGCCGAGCACCTCGCTCTGGCCGTAGCCCTGGTCGAGCGTCTCGATGCCGAAGCGCTCCTTGAAGGCTCCGATCAGCGCCTCGGGCAGCGGGATCATCGTCGCATGGCGCACCGAGTTGCGGCGGTCGTCGGGGCCGGGCGGCGCCTGCCAGAGGTAGATGTGCATCGCGCCGAGCGTGAAGACCTGGGTCGCGCCGTAGTGGCGGCAGCGGTCCCAGAAGGAGTGCACCGAGAAGGCGGCGTCGACCGCGACGGGCAGCGCCGTCACCAGCGCGCGGTAGACGAGCGCCGACCAGGCCGCGGAGTTGTACATCGGCAGGCAGCAGTACATCACGTCGCCCGCGCGCGCGCCGGAGTTCCCGGCGCCCGAGAGCGCCGAGCGCACCCAGGCGTTGTGGCTCTGCATCACGCCCTTCGATCGCCCCGTGGTGCCCGAGGTCCAGAGCACCGCCGCGGTGTCGCCGTAGCGGAGCTCGGCGTCGTCGGGCTCGGGGCCGGGCTTGCCCGCGACCTCCTCGAGCGCGAGCGTGGCGAGGCCCGGCGCCGACGCGGCGCCGCCGCGCACGACCACGCGCTCGAGCGGGAGACCCTCCGCCACCTCGGCGACGCGCGGCAGCAGGTCCGCCTCCACGACGAGCACGCGTGCGCGGCTGTCCTCCAGGCTCTCGCGCAGCCAGGTGCCCTTGTAGTCGACGTTCGTCGGCACCCAGATCGCGCCGAGCTTCATCGCGCCGAAGGTCGCGAAGACGAAGTCGGGCGAGGAGCGCAGCAGGAAGGCCACGGTGTCGCCGCGGCGCACGCCGAGCTCGCGCAGGCCGCGCGCCCACGCGTTCGCCGCGGCGTTCGCCTCGGCGTAGCTCCAGCGCCTCTCGTCGGCGAGCACGAAGGGCGCGTCGGGCGCCGCCTCGGCCTGGCGGCGCAGCACGCGGCCGAGCAGGCGCTCGGCGGGGTCGCGGAGGTCGAGGGCGTTCACGAGTCCTCGCCTAGCGCCGCTGCAGGTCGGGCACGGCGAAGAGCCGCGCGACCTGCTGCGAGCAGAGCGCCGTGCCCGGCACGGAGACGCCGAGCCGATAGGCGACGTCGAGCGCCAGGTGCAGGTCCTTCTCGGCGAGGCGCATCACCGCGGTGAAGCGCTCGCGCAGCGGCGCGTTCCCGGGGTCGCGCTCGAGGGCGCTGCGCGAGGCGAGGAAGACCTTCGCGTTGTCGTTCAGGATCCAGCCGAGCACCTGGAGCAGCGTCTCGTCGGCGAGGCCGGAGGCGCGCGCGATGCGGAACGCGTCGACGTAGCCCTGCCAGGCCTGGAACTGCACCAGGTTGTTGCAGAGCTTCGCGACCGCGCCGGCGCCGACGTCGCCGCAGTGCGTGATCTCCGCGGCCGAGCACTCGAGCAGCGGGCGCACGCGCGCGAGCGCGTCGGCCGCGCCGCCCACCATGTAGCGGAGCTTCTTCTGCTCGGTGAGGGCGCGCCCCCCCGTCATCTGCGCGTCGACCACCTGCACGCCGCGCGCGGAGGCGGTCGCGGCGAGCTCGCGCGCCGTCTCGGGGTGGATCGTCGAGTGGAGTGCTATGACCGTGCCCGGCTTCGCGCCGGCGAGGATGCCCTCCTCGCCCGCGACCACCGCGCGCGTCCCGGCGTCGTCGAGCACGCAGACGCCGATCGCCTCGGCGCGCTCGCCCACCTCGCGCGCGCTCGCCGCCGCGCGGGCGCCCGAGGCGACGAGCCGCGCCACCGCCTCGGCGCGCAGGTCGAAGACCGCGACCTCGTCGAAGGCCCCGCAGAGGTTCCGGGCCATCGGCTCGCCGATGTCGCCGAGGCCGATGAATCCGACCCGTCGCACGCGCTCGCTCATGGGGCTCCCCCGTCGCACTCCGGCGCGATTCGCGGCGCCGTCGCCGCGGGGCGCATGGTATCATCCCGCGACGCCCGCAGAGCCGCCGATCCCCCGGCAAAGGAGCCCCCATGTCCGTCGTCGTCCTCGGAGCGAGCGTGTCGCCGTTCGTCCGCAAGGTCCGCACCCTCCTGTCCGAGAAGGGCGTCGCCTACGAGCTCGACCCCGTGAACCCCTTCACTCCGCCCGACGGCTGGCGCAGCGTGAGCCCGCTCGGGAAGATCCCCGCGCTTCGCGACGGCGAGCGCACGCTCGCCGACTCGTCGGTGATCTGCGCGTACCTCGAGCGGCGTTTCCCCAGCCCGGCCCTCTATCCGAGCGAGCCGTACGAGTACGCTCGCGCGCTCTGGTTCGAGGAGTTCATGGACGGGGGCGTCGTGCCGGTGATCGGCCCGAAGGTCTTCATGCCGCTCGTGCTCGCGCCGCTCTTCAGCGGCAAGCCGGTCGAGGCCGCCGCCGAGGCCAGCGCGCAGCAGACGGTCGAGACGGACCTCGCGAAGTTCTGGGAGTACCTCGAGCGCGAGATCGGCGAGCGCGAGTACTTCGTCGGGTCGAAGCTCTCGATCGCGGACATCGCGATCGCGTGTCCGCACGTGAACCTGCGCCACGCCGGCGTCGCGCCCGAGCGC
>Ga0075428_100002601_pt1 | contig 19625 bp, 18 predicted proteins | sample RhiMetdeltSRZDD2_FD_75291 | JGI IMG/M metagenome (GOLD analysis project Ga0075428, IMG submission 75291) | Populus rhizosphere microbial communities from Tennessee, USA - Rhizosphere MetaG P. deltoides SRZDD2 | ecosystem: Host-associated > Plants > Roots > Rhizosphere > Soil | place: USA... | reverse complement strand
GCGGCCTGCGCGTAGTGGGCGCCAACGCCGGCGGCAGCAAGCACGGTGTCTTCACCAGGAAGCCAGGGACGCTCACCAACGACTTTTTTGTGAACCTGCTCGACATGGACACGCAGTGGAAGGCGGCGGGTGACGTGTTCGAAGGCCGCGACCGCAAGACCGGCACACTGAAGTGGACCGGAACGCGCGTCGATCTGGTGTTCGGCTCGAACGCCGTGCTGCGCGCGCTGGCCGAGGTCTACGGCAGCGCGGATGCGAAGAAAAAGTTCGTCACGGACTTTGTGGCGGCATGGAACAAGGTGATGAACCTGGATCGATTCGATCTGGCCTGATATTGCCGAGAACATAGGGCAGCCTCAAGCCGCGGGCCGCCTTTGAACCCCTGAGAAAGGAAAGACAGACATGCCATCGAACAACAGGAAACTCATCGCCGTCTTCGGCACCACGGGCCAGCAAGGAGGTGGGGTCGTGCGCGCCCTGCAAGCCCAAGGCCAATTCAACGTACGCGCCCTCACTCGCAATCCGGGCAAGCACCGCGGGCTCGGCGATGAAGTCGTCGAGGCCGATCTCGATCGCCCGGATACGCTCAAGGCTGCATTTGCGGGAGCCCACGGCGTTTTCCTGGTCACTAATTTTTGGGAGCCGGGCACAGACGAGCTCAAGCAGGCAACCGCGGCTGTGCGTGCGGCCAAGGATGCCGGCGTCAAGCACTTCATCTGGTCGACGCTGCCCGATGTGGCAGCGATCAGCGGCGGCAAGTTTCACGTTCCTCACTTTACCGTCAAGGCGAATGTCGATCGGATCGTGAAGGAAGCCGGATTTGCGCACCACACGTTCGTCATCGCTCCCTGCTTTTACCAGAACTTTGTGGGCATTCTTGCTCCGCAAAAACAGGAAGACGGAACCTTGGGCTGGGCGCTTCCCATCGATCCCACCGTGCGCTGCATTCATATAGGCGATATCCGCGAACTCGGCAACATCGTGGCCAGCGCATTCGCACACCCGGATCGGGCGGGCAATGGGCAATATCTGCCGCTGGTCGGTGATTTCATGAGCTTCAACGAAATCGTCGACACGCTGAATCGGCAGGGACATGAACTGTCATTCAAACAGGTTCCGAGGGAGGCTTTTGCTACGGCCTTCCCTGGGGCCGCCGAGTTGGCAGAGATGTTTGCCTACTTCCAGGCGCATACCTATTTGGGTGCGGATTTGCGTGACGGGATTGCGCTCGCGAACAAAGTATCGGGCCGGAGACCGACCAGGTTCTCCATCTGGGCACAAGTGAATATCCCGGTCCGCGCGACCGCCTGAACAAATACCCCGGATTCCTGTCTGCGAGGGGCACCACATGATCGAGCTGGTGATAGAGGAACGCCCGCGCAGCATCGGTCCCTTCGAAGTGGGGCGGGTACTGCCCTTCGCTAAGCGGCGCATGGTCGGTCCTTTCATCTTTCTCGATCACATGGGGCCGATGGAATTGCCAAAGGGAGTCAGCCGGGATGCCGACGTGCGGCCGCATCCACACATCGGGCTCGCCACGGTCACGTATCTTTTTGCCGGCGAGATCACGCACCGGGACTCCATCGGCGTCGAGCAGGCCATCCGACCCGGAGAGATGAACTGGATGATTGCAGGCCGGGGCATTACCCACTCCGAACGCTTCGAGCGCGCGCGTCGCGAGGGTGGGCCGCTCCATGGCATCCAGTCCTGGGTGGCGCTGCCGGAGAGCGACGAGGAGGCCGAGCCGGCTTTCGCCCACCACGGAAGCGCCGATCTGCCGGTTCATCGCGACGGCGGCGTCTGGCTGCGCCTGCTCGCCGGCGACGCTTTCGGCCTGCGTGCAGCGGTCAGGACGCACTCGCCGCTCTTCTACGCGCACGTCGCACTCGAACCCGACGCGCGCATCCCGCTCCCTCATGAGCCCGCCGAACGGGCGGCGTACGTCGTCTCCGGCGCTGTCGAGTCCGACCACCACGTGCTCGACGCCGGGCAAATGGCCGTATTCAGCGGCGGTGCCGAAGCGGTGTTGCAGGCGCGGACGCCGAGCGTGCTGATGCTGTTGGGAGGGGCGCCGATCGGGCCGCGATTTATCGAATGGAACTTTGTTTCCTCCTCCAAAGAGCGCATCGCCCAGGCGAAAGCCGATTGGAGGGCGGGCCGGATGAAGCTTCCCGACGGAGACAGCGAGGAGTACATCCCTCTGCCGCCCGATCCTGCCGCGCCGCTGCCCGCGATGTCTTGACCGTGAGAAACGCATGGCAAAGGCAAGAGTGCCAATCGGCACCATCGATTCTCGGCTTGCCGACGTCGCCGAGCGCACGCCGGTGACGCTGACGCTCAAGCGCGGAGCAAGGATCACGACCACACCAACTCTTGTCCAACCTGTAGCCCGACCATGACCACCAAAGCCGTTACAGTAAAGATGAACGAAGTGAAGAAGGAGCTCGCCGAGTTCGGCGACAGCGCCACAAAGCTGGTTCGCAAGAATCCCTGGACCGCCGTTAGCACCGCCGCGGCCGCCGGCGTGCTCCTCGGGCTCCTGCTGCGCTGGCGCACATAGGTCCGCGCCCATGAGCGCGCCGCGCGGCCTTGTCGCATCCTCCGTGCCCGGCACGCTCGGGAGCCGTGCGACGCTCGACATGGCCGGCGCGCTCCTGTCTTTCGGGCTGCGCGTGCTGCGTGAAGAGTGATTTCGTCCAGACCGTTCTGCTCGCGGTCGGCGCCCTGCTGCCGATCGTGGATCCGCTCGGCAGCGCGCTCATCTACCAGCGCCTGACGGCCGGCCTGCATCGCGACGCGCGGCCGGCACTCGCGCGCCTCGTGTGCTTCGACAGCTTTCTGCTGCTGCTCGGCTCGGCCCTCATCGGGGCGTACGTGCTCGACTTCTTCGGCGTTTCGGTGCCCGCCGTACAGGTCGCCGGCGGCATCGTCGTCTGCGCGCTCGCCTGGCCGCTCCTCACCGGTCCGGAGACGCCCGAAGCGGCCACGCGCACGAGCGCCGCGCAAGCGGCGGCGGTCGAATGGCGGCCGCGTGCCTTCTATCCCCTCACCCTGCCGCTCACCGTGGGCCCGGGCGCGATCTCCGTGGCGCTCGCGCTGGGGGCGAATCCCGAGAGTGGCGTGCGCTCCATGCTCATCACCACGGCCGCGCATGCCCTCGGCATCCTTATCGTCGCGCTCGTCGTCTACGTCTGCTACCGCTACGCCGACGCGATTCTCAGCCGGCTCGGCACCACGGGGGCCGCCGTGCTGACTCGCCTCTGGGCATTCATCCTGCTCGCCATCGGCGTGCAGATCGCGTGGAACGGTATCCGCGCGCTGCTGGCGACTTTGCCCGGCTCCCCATGAGTCTCGCGACGCTCATCGCCACCCATGGCTATTGGATCCTCGCCTTCGGCTGCATGCTGGAAGGCGAGACGGTGCTGCTGCTCGCGGCGTTCGCAGCGCATCGCGGCTACCTCGATCCCGCGACCGTAGTCGCGATCGCGGTGGCCGCCACCTTCGCCAGCAACCAGTTCTTCTTCTGGCTCGGACGGCGCCACGGCACCGCGTTCCTCGCGCGCTGGCCCGCCCTCGCCAGCCGCTCGGTGGAAATTCGCCGGCTCATCGAGCGCCATGCGTCGGTTGCCGCCGTCGCGGTGCGCTTTGCCTACGGCGCGCGCGTTGCCGGCCCCATACTGATCGGTGCATCGTCGATGCCGCCGCTGCGCTTTGCCGTGCTGAATGCGCTGTCCGCCATCGCGTGGGCGTTGCTGGTGGGCACCGCGGGCTGGGTCTTCGGAGAAGCGGCCCTGGCGATCCTCGGCCACCTTGCCCACGTGGAAGGCTGGCTGCTCGGCATCCTGATCGCCGCGCTGGTGGCCTGGCGCCTGCTCCGTCGCCACTCGGCGAAAGCCTGATCCACCGGTTTCTGCAGGCCCGTGGCGATCGCCCCGGCGTTAACGGCGTTCGACATGGTCCCGTAGTCGCACCAGTGGCGTCCGGCGAGGTCCAACTGTCTGTCGTGAGCTTCGACTTCTATATCCCCCATTCGGGGGACGGAGGTGTGTCTCCACGTCGGGGGGATATGTCGAGCGGCCCCTTCAACGCAAACTTCAGCGAGGACATGTCAAGCGACTCGGGAGGCTTCATGACAACGACCCTGACAGAGCACAGGCTCGCCGCTGAAGCGCTGGCGCGTATCAACCGCGCGACGACTTTGGGAGTGCTCGGCGCTTCGATCGCGCATGAATTGAATCAGCCGCTAGGCGCGATAGTCGCGAGCGCCGCCGCCTGCTCGCGCTGGCTCTCGGCGCAGCCGCCCAATCTCGAGAAGGCACAGCGTGCGCTTGAACGCATCGCCAACGAAGGCAGGCGGGCAGGCGAGATCATCGAGGGGCTCTGCGTGCTCGTAAAGGGCCAGGCGCCGCGGAAGGACCGGTGCGACCTCAACGCAGCGATTCTCGAGGCGCTTACGTTTACCCACGACGAGGTGCAGCGCAACGAGATCTCGCTCGAGACCTCGCTCGCCGATGATCTGCCGCTCGTCGAATGCGCGCGCACCCAGGTTCAGCAGGTCATCCTCAACCTCGTCGTCAACGCCATTCAGGCCATGCGCGCGGTCGCCGAGCGCCCCCGCCGGCTCGCCGTCGCCTCTTCGAGGGAGGGCACCAACACGGTCCGGGTCGAGGTGAGAGACTCCGGGCCGGGTGTCGACCCGAGCCAGGCGGATCGGCTGTTCGAGGCGTTTTATACGACCAGGGCGGAGGGCATTGGTATGGGGCTTTCGATCAGCGGCGTCATCGTCGAGGCCCACGGCGGACGGCTGTGGGTGGGCCCGAACGAGCCCCGCGGCGCTACCTTCTCCTTCTCGCTGCCGATTGAAGCGGCGGTGGCCTAGAGGCCGGCTTTCTAGGCCACGAGGAGCGCGAGGTCCTTCGCGCGCGCGATGGCCTGCGCGCGACGCTCGACGGAGAGCTTGCCGTAGACGTGTTCCAGGTGCGTCTTCACGGTCTCCGGCGAGATGCCCAGGGTCCGTCCGATCTCCTTGTTCGACTGACCTTTGGCCACCAGTTCCAGGATCGATCGCTCGCGCGCGGTTAGGGCGAGGCTGCCGACCGCTGCCGGAACATCCCTGGAGCGCCGTACGCGAGGACGCAAGTCGAGCGGAGCGGCGCGCGGTGGCAGCGGTGGGGTGACGACCACGTGCCAGGGCATCGGGTCCCCGAGGCGGGTGAGCCTGGCCAAGCCGTCGCCGCCTTTCGAAGCAAAGAGCGACGGTGAACGATAGAAAAAGCGCCACAGGGACAAGCCCGCGGCGAGCTGCCGGTCGGCAATGTCCAGGGCCGTGCGCGCATACCGATCGGCGCCGACAACGCGTTCGTCGTTCTCGATCGCGAGCAGGATCGGCTGTGAGAGCGTCGGCGCGATGGCCGAAAGGATCCAGGCATGGCGATGGACATGCCGGAAGAGCCGCTCTTCGATGGAGCGCGCAGCCTCGACGGTCAGCGCGAAAGCGAGCGCGTGGGAATGTTCGGAGAGGCCGGGCTCGCAAGAGCTCACGTCGACCACTGCGACGAGGTTCTGGTTCGGGTCGAACACCGGCGCGCCGCAGCAGCTGAGCGTTGCGTGCCGCGCCCGGAAGTGGTGGCTGCAATGAACCGTGACGGGCGCCTTTTCGGCGATACACGTACCGATGCCGTTGGTGCCCTCTACGCTTTCCGCCCAGACGGCTCCTTGCCAGATGCCCCAGTGCTGGAACTGCTGGATCCTCGCAGGCTCACCGCGCACGTCGACGACCACGCCGTCGGCAGCGGTGAAGAGGAGCGCGTATCCGACCTTGCCGACGGCGGCGAAGAGCCGGTCGTTCTCGTGAGCTGCGATACCGATCAGCTCGTCCACCGGCGCGCGGCTCACGCTCAGCTCCTGTGCGGTCAGAACCCACGGCGCCTGCTGGCTGCCCTGCGGGATGTGGTAGCGGGCCACGCTCCGTTGCCAGGAGGCACGAACCGGCTCTAGGTCGGGCAAGTCGTCCGGAGGCTCGCTTGGAGCGGAACTCATAAGACCGGAGTGCTAGGTCATTTCCTTCGTAGAGCGCCTCACAGAATGAGCGTTAGGCGCCCTGATGCAGGGAAGCATGAGGGGAGAGCGCCGCGAGGGGCCATCCCCTCATTCGTCAGGCACTCTTAAATTACCGCGAGAGGGAGGCTTGCACAAGTGCAAACGATTTCCCCCATTTTCAACCCCCAGTCGGGAGCAGATGCGTGCGCAGGAGCGAATCGAGCGTGTCCGTTGCTTCGACGAGGCCGTCGATGATCGCGGCGAGCGGGGTGCCGCGCGACACCGGCTGGATCCCGCGCAGCGCGGGAATCTCCTGCGGCGGGCGCAGCCGGCGCAGGGCCGAAGCGTGGCGGTCGAGTGCGCTCGCCAGTGCTGGACTGAAGTCGCCCGCGTCGATGACCGGTCGCTCCGGCGACAGGACGAGCGCATGGAGCGCCAGCCCGGCACGCGCGAAGCGCGCGACGGCCGCATTCATCTGGCGGGCGAGCTGCGGCGTCATCGGACCGCAGCCAGGCTCGTCCGCGAGCCTGGCCGCGGCCGCCTCGGCGTCGCTGCGCACCTGCCCTGCCGCCGTTTGCAGGCCGCGCAGCACACCGGCATTCGCGGTGCCGGGATCTCCCATCGCGGCGAGCAGCGCTTTCACGTAGTCGCGATGCGCTTCGACCAGCCGCGCGAGCTGCTCATGCGCCGTGGACGCCGCCCACGTCGGCCAGGCAAGATACCCGGCGAGGGCGAGCGCGGCCCCGAGGAACGTCTCCAGGATGCGCCCTTCCGCAGTCGGGATGGCAGGCATGCCCATGAGTGCGAGCAGCGCGACGATGAACGCGGTGAGGAAGACGCTGAAAAGAAAGTACGTGGCATCGACCACGGCGTATGCCGCAGCGATGAAGATGCCGGCCGCCGCAATCAATCCCCCGAGGTGCGCGTGACCGAGGTACGCCGCCACGGTGCCCAGCATCGCCCCCAGCGCCGTGCCGAGCGCGCGCTGCGCGCCGCGCGTAACCGTCGAGGCGTAATCCGGCTTCAGCACGATGAAGACGGTGAGGGTGGCCCAGCGGCCCTGATAGAGACCCGTAGCCTGGACGAGCACTTCCACGAGCGCCGCGACCAGTGCCAGCCGTAGCGCGTGGCGCCCGGCCTCCGTCCCGGTTGTCAGGTTGGCGCGCAGGGTGGCGAAAGCAGACAGGATGCCGGCCGGAGCCCGCGTCATCGGAGCAACGCCACCTTCGCGTTGCGCGGCCGGCTCGATCACCTCGGCGAGAATGCCGGCGACCGCGCGAAGCTGCCGGGAGAGGGCTTCGCCGGCCCATCCGCGGTCCGCGTTGGCGGCGATCGTCAGCTTTGCAGTTTCCTCGTCGAGGGTGGAGACCAGGGCGGCCTGCTCGGCGCGCCTCGCAATCAGGGCATCGGCGATGCGATGGAGGATTCGGGCGGCGTCGGCGGCGAGGGGCCGTGCATGCGGCTGCGAAGCAAGGGCGGCGAGCGCGGCGCGAAGGCGTTCGGCTTCCTCGAGCAGGTCGACGTAGGCTCGCCGCAGCGCCGGCTCCAGGAGCGGATTGGGGTCCTCGAGCACCGCGCGCGCGGGGAACGCTGCAGCCGCAGGCGGCTCCATGGTCCCGGCGGCGAGGCGCGACGCATAGTCCGCCAAGGCCCGGTACGAGGCGGCGAGAGTCGTTCGTTCCCGTAGACCGGGGCGGAAGGTCCAGGAGACGGCGACGAACACGGCGTGCAGAAGGCCGCCCGCGAGCACGAGACCGGCGCGCAGTGCCGCTTCCGCGGGATCGGCGGGCAGCGCCATCGAGATGAGCAAGGCGATCGGCCACTGGAAGACGGCGATGCTCGTCCGCGTCCCGAGGGACACGGCAAGCCCGGTGACACAGGCCCACAGGGCGATGATCGGTGCCAGGAGCCACGGGGCGGCGGCGGCCGTGGCGGCGCCGACGAAAGTCGACAGGGACATGCCGACGGAGGCGAGCACGACAGCCGACACGCGGCTCCGCGTCTCGCCGTGAAAGGAAGCGAATCCGGCGGGAAGCGCGCCGAGCGCCACGTACGCACCGTACTGGATGTGGCCGGTCGCCGCACCGACGACGAGCGGGAGCACGACTGCCGCCGCGCCGCGCAGGCCGCGCGCGAGCGCGACCTCGTCCCGGCGAAACGTGCCGAGCCCGGCGAGCATCCTGGACGCGACGGCTCTCATGGTCGCTGCTGCGCCATGCGCGGCATGAAGGCGTCGAGGGGCCTGGTGCGCCACACAGGAGAAGGAACGCCGAGAGCCGGCTGAGCATGGGGCGCGCCGGTCCGGCCGACTACCATCAGCACGGCCTCGAGGAAGTAGCGGTCATCTTCGAGGATAAGCCCAGGGCGAGCGCGATGAGCGCGAGAGCCGTCGGCAGCAGGAGTGACCGCAGACCGAGCGCCGCCTCGCCCCCCGCACCCAGCACGCAGCCGAGCAGGAAGCCCGCGATCGCCGGCCAGGTATGTCGCACGCGATCGCGGGCCTTGACGATGCGGTCCGCGTCCCGGCCCAGCAGCATCTCGCCGAGGTCCATGGTAAGGAGCGTGATGTTGGTCGTGAGCACCGCGGTCGATGGCGCGCCGGCGAGCCCGATGCGCACGAGCGCGTTCTGGACCGCCATGGCGCACACGCCCAGCATGCCGGCGACGACCATGGCCGGCGCATTTGACTCGACGCGAGAACCGGCGGCAATGGAAATCGAGGCGAACGCACAGAGGAGCGCGAACTGCAGCAGGAGCAGCGGCGCGAGCGGCGCCACGCCCGCGCGCTCCAGCGCCGCCGCCAGCACTCGCGTGAGGGCGAGCGCCGCGACGAAGACCGGAACCGAGAGCATGAGCGGCAATGGAGCGCCGGCGCCTGCCACGACGTGAGCGGCGAGGATCACGAGATTGCCGGTGATGTGCGCTACGAACAGGCCGTCCAGGCCGAGGAAGCCGATGACGTCCACGCTGCCCGCGACCAGGGCCAGCACGAAAGGCAGGAGCTTTGTGGAGGGCGACTCGTCGACGGACGGGATCCGGACCGCGGGAGCTTCCAGCATGAGCGCGGCTACTTGTGTAAACGGTCCTCGGGATTGTGGCAATCGGCACAGGATTTCTTTATCCCCCGAAGGGGGCAGCGATCGACGACGATCCGCCGAATGCTGCAGGTGATCGCTGACTACCTCGCCGACAACGACCTTCGCATCACCACGCTTGCGAGCAGCCGGGACATCGCCTGAGGTCGGGTACACCCAGGCGACGCGTTGTTACAGAGAACCGTGTCCCCCGTCGGGGGGATGTTCGAGCAGTGCCTTCAAATGCAGACTCCAGCGCGATGGGGTGCCCGTGCGAACGCAGCGACCGTAATCCCACATCAACTCTCACAGATCGAGGCTTTCCATGATTGGTAACCGGTACCTGATCAGAATCCTGTTGCTGGCGTCGCTCCTGATGACCGCGTCGAACGCCACCGCGAAAGATCCCGCACAATCGCTCACGCCGCCGGTCGGCGTCGGAGCGCAATACGACACCACCCACGTCTATGTTGCGCCGGATGACGTAGACAAATTTGCGGCCAGTTTTCTCGCGACCTTTGGAGGCCAGAGCACGAAGCAGGTCGTTGCCACGGTGACTCCGACGCCAAGCAGCACGACGTCGCAGCTCCTGCAGACACCCGTCGGCACCGTCTCGTTGTTCGGCTTCAAGACGCCGATCCCCTATCCTTTCAAGGCCGAGCGGACCGGTTACCTGGTGACCGACATGGACAAAGCGATCCGGCTTGCGAAAGCGTGCGGCGCCGACGTTCAGGTCTCCCCCTTCCCGGATCCGATCGGGCGGGACGCCGTCATCCAGTGGCCGGGCGGGATCAACACGCAGCTGTATTGGCATACGACGAAGCCATCCTATGCCGCGTTCGACTCCGTTCCGGAGAACCGTGTGTACGTCTCGCCGGGACGCGCGGACGCTTTCACTCGAAGCTTCCTGTGCTTCTCGGGCGGCAAAGTCGTCTCGGACGATCCGCGGGCCCCTGGTGTCGAAATCGGTCGACCCAACGATACGTATCGCCGAATCCGTATCGGATCGGCCTTCGGCAGGATGACGGTGTTCGTTACTGACGGTCACCTGCCATACCCGTACGGGCGCGAGCTTACCGGCTACCAGGTCGCCGACCTGAAGGACACGTTGTCGAGGGCAACCGCATCCGGAGCAACGGTGCTCGTCGAGCCGTTCACATCGCAGCGCAGGGAATCCGCGATGGTGCAGTTTCCCGGCGGGCATGTTGCGGAGATTCACGCCTCCGCAAAGTAATCGACGCAGTCCGATCGGCTGTTGTCGCCATTCGTGACGGGCTGGAGACCGGCGTCAGGGCACATTCGACATGCGGTGGATTTCTCTTCTGGCAGCAACAGTCGCGTGTGTCGCGGCGCACGGGACCCGTGCCGACGACAGCGCCAAACCGCTCCAGGCTCACGAGCGGCCGGAGATTCATCTCAATCGCTGGCAGGAAGACTGGTCCGTGCTTGCCGATCCGGCGCTGCGAACGCAGCCGCTCGACAATCTGAAGTACATGCCGCTCTGGAGCGGCGATCCGAACAGCTACGCCTCACTCGGGCTCAATCTGCGCGAGCGGGTTGAATCGACGCAGGTCGCACCCTTCGGGGTCGGAAATCATCAAACCAATACATACCTGATCCAGCGCCTGGAGGTTCACGCCGATATCCGGCCGAACGCCAACTGGCAGATCTTCGTGCAGCTGCAGGACGATCGAGCTTTCCGGAAGGACATCATCACGCCCGTCGATGAGAATCCACTCGATCTCGAGCAGGCGTTCATTGCTTACAGCACCGACCTGGCAGGGGGGAAGTTGAAGGTTCGAGCGGGACGCCAGCAGATGGCGTTCGACCTGCAGAGGTTCGTCGGGGTGAGAGATGGTCCCAACGTGCGGCAGTCATTCGATGCCATCTGGGCGGATTGGGAAAAATCGGCGTGGCGATTTATCGGATTCTGGAGCCAGCCCGTCCAGAACGTCCCAGGCAAACCCTTCAATGACTACTCCAACCACAAATTGCAATATGGTGGTTTGAGGGTGGAGCGCAATGATGTCGGCCCTGGAAAGCTATCTGCTTACTATTCCCGCTACGATGCGGACGGAGCGCACTATCTGGATGGTAGCGGCAACGAGCGTCGCGACAATCTGGACGTGCGCTATCAGATCGCCCGAGGGCCGGTCGAATTGGATCTCGAGGGGATGTGGCAGACGGGTGAAGTCGGCAGCAGCCGGATTCGAGCCTGGGCCGTGGGATCGGCCGGCGGATACACGTTCGAGAATGCCCGCTGGAGGCCACGCGTCGGGCTGCAGTTCGATTTCGCTTCGGGCGATCGGCGACGCGGAGATGGGACAATCGGGACGTTCAACCCACTGTTTCCCAACGCGTACTACTTCACCCTGGCGAGCACTCCAACGTACGTAAACCTGATTCACCTGCACCCATCCCTGGAATTGCGACCGCGGGAAAACCTCAAGCTCATTGCGAGACTCGGCCTGCAGTGGCGTCAGACCACGCAAGACGCAGTCTACGTCATACCGAATCGATCGGTGCCGGGCACGGCCGGGCAGCCAGGGCGTTGGACCGGGGTTTACGAACAGCTGCGTGCGGAGTGGCAGATCAACCGGAACTGGGCGGCCGCGTTCGAAGGGGTGCAGTACCAGGTAGGCGATGTGATCCGGCGAGCCGGCGGCGTCAATGCGAACTACCTGGGAGTGGAGCTTAAATTCGGATGGTGATCCTGCGAGTCGTGCTTCAAGTCCACGACGTGTCGTCGCTGGAGTCGTCGGCGCCGTCGACCGGATCGAATGTGTCGCCTGCGGCCAGATCCGCCGGTTCGTGGTCGCTGCCATAGTTGTTGACGGTGACGTTCTCGACCATCCCGGGCGGCACGTTAGCACCCGGAAATCCCCCGTCGTGGCCAAATAGATGCTCTAACCCCTGGAACAGGAAGGCGCCGCCGGCGACGCCGGCCGCCGTGGCTGCAGCGTTGCCAAGAAAGGAACCCCATGGGCTGCCTGGCGCCGCGCTACGCGGTGTGGCCTGCGCCGGCGCGTAACCCGAAGTGGACGCCGTGCCGGGAACAGGCGTGGGCTCCGGGTTCCAGGGGCGAGTGCCGACAAAGCTGGAGCTTTGCTGCTGCAGCTGTGCGATCTGGACCTGAGCCTGCTTCAGCGCCTGCTCGAGCAGCACCGCTCGCTGCACTACCAGGTAAGCGGCGTCCGGCTGTTGCGCAAACGCTCGGGTGATCAAGCTCTGAGCGTCGTGGTCCTTGGTGCCGACCTGCGCGCGAGTGAGCTGGTCGAGGAAATCCTGCAGCAATTGGGTGTCTTGCGGTGTCATTGGTTGCCTCTCATGAAGAATCGAGTCGACGTGTCGGTCAGTGCTGCATCTACCGCGTCAAATTCACTTTCACCAGGTCGATGAGCTGGCCGCCGCGTCCGTCGAGGACTGCCTTGAGCATGAACATGCCGAACTTGTGCGCCTCGTCGACGGTTGTCGCGGGCGGCATCACCAGCTCCTGACGAGCGGTGACGACATCGAGAAGGGCAGGCCCGTCGTGCTCGAGCACTTCCCGGACCGCGGCGTGAAGGTCCTGCGGTTTCTCGACGCGCACACCCTTGATGCCAATTGCACGCGCCATCTCGGCGAAATTCGGGTTCGTCAGGTCGACGTTGGTATCGAGAAAGCCCGTTGCCTTCATCTCCATTTCCACGAAGCCCAAGGTGCCGTTGTTCAGCACGACGACCTTTACCGGCAACTTCGTCTGAAGCAGCGTCACGAATTCGCCCATCATCATGGTGAAGCCGCCGTCGCCCGAAAGAGAGATGACCTGGCGTCCGGGGAACGCGGCCTGCGCGCCAATGGCCTGCAGCATGGCGTTCGCCATCGACCCGTGGCTGAACGAACCGACCAGCCGCCGGCGCCCGTTCATTTTCAGGTAGCGGGCCGCCCAGGCGACCGGCGTGCCGACGTCGCACGAGAAGATCGCGTCATCGGCTGCCAGCTCGCTGATGACCCGGTTCACGTACTGCGGATGGATGATCTTGCTGCCGGGTCCGCTTTCCGCCAGGGCGTCGAGGTCGGCGCGGGCCCTGCCATAGTCCGCGAGGGCTTCGTCGAGATGGCCGGAATCCGTCTTCGCGTGGACCAGCGGAAGGAGCGCGCTTACGGTGTCCCTCACCGTCCCGACGACGCCGAGATCGAGAGCGCAACGGTTGCCGAGCGCGGCGGCCCGGATATCCACCTGGGCGATGCGCGCCTTCTCCGGGAAGAACTGGCGGTACGGAAAGTCCGTCCCGAGCAAGAGCAGCGTGTCGCAGTTCTTCATCGCCCAGTATCCGGACGCGAACCCAAGGAGCCCGGTCATGCCGACATCGAACGGATTGTCGTATTCGATGAGCTCCTTGCCGCGCAGAGCATGGACAATCGGCGCCTTCAGCTTGCGGGCAAGCTCTACCACGTCGTCATGCGCGCCGATGCAGCCGGCTCCGCAAAACAACGTCACGCGGCTGCCGCCATTCAGCAGCTCAGCCAGGCGGCGCAGATCGTCATCGGCGGGGCGCACGGTGGGCGCCGAGGGCAGCAGCCACGTCGGGACCGGCTGTGCCAGGGGCGCCAAAGCTATGTCGCCCGGAATGACGACGACAGCCACGCCCCGCTGTCCAACGGCAACGCGCATGGCGCGCAACAAAACCTGCGGCAGCTGATCCGGGTGGCTCACCACCTCGGCGTAATGACTGCACTCCTTGAACAGATGCTCGGGATGCGTTGCCTGGAAGTAATCAATGCCGATCTCGCTGCTCGGAATGTGCGCCGCGATCGCGAGCACGGGCACATTGTTGCGATGCGCGTCGAAGAGACCGTTGATGAGATGAAGGTTGCCGGGCCCGCAACTGCCGGCACAGACCGCGAGCTTTCCCGTCAGGTGGGCCTCGGCGCCCGCCGCGAAGGCCGCGCCTTCTTCATGGCGAACGTGAATCCATTCGACGGATTTCAGACGCCGCAGGGCATCGGTGAACCCGTTCAACGAGTCGCCAACAACGCCATAAATGCGCTTGACACCCGCCTGGGCGAGGGCTTGCGCCATGTAGTCCGCTGCGGTTCTGCTCATGCCGGTACTCCGGTGGAGGTGTAGGGGGCTCGCGGGATTGTGGCCACCGGCGCGGGATTTCGTTATCCCCCGAAGGGGGCAGCGTCGCTCGCGCGGACTTCGCGTGCGAGTGAGCGGCGAACGGTGTTCTTCGGCGGGCTTTCCCCGAACAGGACGGCGTCCTTTCCCCTGTCCGGGGGATTTGTCGAGCAGCGCTTTTAACCCAAACTTCAGCGAGACAACAGAGGTTCCCCTGAAATGGAGATCCGAATGCGAAGCATCATTTGCACACTGATTCTCGCAACAGCGAGCCTGGCGATCGGGCCGACGAAGTCGTCGGTCTGGCCAAAACTAATCTCTGGCGGTGAAGCGTTCCGCCGCACGCACTGCAGATAACTTATGCGCATCGTTCATTTCGAAACACGTGGAGTCCCTGGAATTGCCGCGGATGAAGGCTCGGGCTGGCATGGCCTCACGCAACGGGACAGTGGATTTCCAGGCACTCTGCCCGAGCTGATCGCACAAGGCGCAGACCTGTTGCGCATCGGCAGAAGCCTCGGGCAATCGCCGGCAATCGACCTGAATGCTGTCCGGCTGCTGCCGCCGGTGCCGCTACCGCCGAAAATTCTGTGCGTCGGTCTCAACTACGATGATCACCTGGAGGAAAGCGGGCTGAAGAAGCCGGCCTATCCGGAAATCTTCGCCCGCTTCGCGACGAGTCTGATTGCTCATCAAGAGCCGATCCGGCGGCCCCGCGAGTCAAAAGCGCTCGACTATGAAGCCGAGCTGGCCGTGGTGATCGGCAAGCCGGGGCGGCGCATTCCCCGGGAGCAGGCCCTCGATCACGTGGCGGGCTACTCCCTGTTCAACGATGCGAGCGTGCGTGATTTTCAGCTCCGCACACCGCAATGGACGATGGGCAAGAATTTCGATGCCACCGGGTCGTTCGGCCCGTGGCTGGTGACGCCCGACGCCGTGCCGCCGGGGGCCCGCGGATTGCGCATTGTGGGCCGTCTGAATGGCCGCGTGATGCAGGATGCGCGCACCGACCAGCTCATCTTCAGTGTTGCAGCGCTGATTGAAATGATCAGTGTCGCGATGAGTCTCGAGCGAGGTGATGTGATCATCACCGGCACGCCGGGTGGCGTCGGAGCGGCGCGTAAGCCACCGGTTTACATGCAGCCCGGCGATATCTTCGAAGTGGATATCGAGGGGATGGGTGTCTTGAGCAACCCCGTCCAGGACGAGTGACAAAATACCCGAACTCGACAGTGCTCAAGTCATCCATTGACTTGGGCTGGTCCTTCCTAACTGCCGAGCTCATCACGCCCGGGATCTCGTACGGTTTTGCGGGAAGCATGGCTTGATGATGATCACGGTGGCGGACCTCGCCCGATATCGATTCCACAACGAAGACGAAAGGGTCCATGAACGGAACGTTCACGGCCTTTCGGTGGCGGAGTACGTCGCCTAGAGGTGCGCGTGTGGCGTCCGACACGTTCGCCCAGTGGCTCACCCGGCGACACGAGCCACGCGTAAAGCTGCACTGATCAACCCAATTCAAGGATATATCGACCCGCGGCGCCCCGTCAGGCTCGCCCAAGGTCATACGAGGACGCTGCGATGATGAAAAAGCTATTTTCCGCGAACCCGGCGCGCATAGGACGGTTCGACGGGCCGCCAATGAGCGATGCAGTCCCGGCCTCTCTGGTCGACGGGACACCAGGTGACCTGAAGGCCGATCTCATCGCCCTCCTGGGAAAAGAGAAGGTCCTCCATAGAGCAATCGATCTCGTACGGTATGCCTCCGATGCGAGCCCGTACCGGCTCGTCCCTCAAGTGGTCGTGCTGCCTCGAACGACTGATGACATCGTCAAACTCTTCCGCTATTGCCGTGAGACCGGGCGGCACGCGACATTTCGGTCGGCCGGCACGAGTCTCAACGGTCAATCGCAATCCGACGACATCCTGATCGATGTGCGCCGTCACTGGTATGGCGGCAAAGTGGAGGATGACGGCCGACGCGTGCGGGTACGCCCCGGGATGATCCTCGGCCACATCAACTCACTGCTGCAGCGGCACGGTCGCCGGCTGGGGCCGGATCCGGCCAGCTCGCATGCTTGCACGATCGGAGGCGTGATTGCGAACAACTCCGGTGGCATGCGGTGCACCGTGCAGAACGATGCCTACCATACCGTCTCCGCGCTCAAGTTCGTAACGCCATCCGGCGCTGTAATCGACACGTCGAGACCCGATGCGGAGAAGGAGTTTGCGCTGGCAGAGCCGCGGCTTGCGGAAGGCTTGCTCGATCTGCGAAGAGAACTCCTGGCGGATCCGGCGCTGGCGGATCGTGTGCGTCGCAAGTACTCGATCAGGAATACGCACGGATTGCGGCTCAATGCACTTCTGGACGGTGAAACGCCGCTCGCGATTTTTCGGCGCCTCCTCGTCGGCTCGGAAGGCACACTCGCGTTTATCGCTGAAGCGGTGATCGAGACGCTTCCAGCACCCCGCGCGACGAGTGTGGCATGGATTCCCGTCCCCACGATCGACGAAGCGATGGCCCTTGTTCCCGGCCTCGTCGGCCTCGGTGCCTCCGCGGTCGAGCTGATGATTGCTCCGGCGCTCACCGTGGCCGGTCAGGCCTTTGCCGGAACGCCCTCCTACTGGAGAACCCTCGATCCCAAAGCCGCTGCCCTGCTCGTCGAGTTCGGCGCCGCGGACTCCGACTCGCTCCAAGCAAAGCAACACCAGGTGATTGAGCTCGTGAGTTCCGCCAGGCTGATCAAGCCGGTCGACTTCACGAGCGTCACCGAGGCCATCGAGCTCGCCTGGCACGTGCGCGAGGGGCTTCTGGGTCTGGTCGGCAAGAATCGCCCGGAAGGCTCGACGCTCATCACGGAGGACGTGTGTTTTCCGCCGGAGCGTTTGGCGCAGGGTGCGCACGACGTACAGGAACTGCTCGCCAGGCATGGGTTCGTTCCCGGTGTCGCGGGACATGCAGCTCATGGGAATCTTCATTTCACTCTCGTCGCGAATCTCGGCAACGCCGAAGGACTATCCCGGTACTCCGCTTTCATGACCGAGCTCGTGGATCTCGTCGTCAGGAAACATGACGGCTCTCTGAAGGCCGAGCACGGAACCGGCCGGAACATGGCGCCGTTCGTCGCATCGGAATGGGGTGAGAAGGCCACCGCCATGATGTGGCGCATAAAACAGCTCGCCGATCCTCACGGGATCCTGGCACCGGACGTGATCCTGACGCGCAATCCCAACCTTCACCTGGAAAATCTGAAGTCCTTCCCGCAAATCGAAGGGATTACCGGTTCCTCACAATGCATCGAATGCGGATTCTGCGAACCGGTCTGTCCCAGCCGCAATGTCACTATGACACCGCGTCAACGGATCACCGTGCGGCGGGAGATGGCGCGCCAGAAGGATGACTCTGCCATGCTTGCACAACTGCAACGCGAGTATCAGTACGACGGCATCGAGACCTGCGCGGGCGACGGCACCTGCGCCATTCCCTGTCCGATCGGCATCAACACCGGGGCGTTGATCAAAGAGTTCAGGGCGCGTGAGAACGGCGCGGCCGCGGAGGCCGTGGCGCTGCGCCTCGCAAAGCACTGGAAAGCGGTCGAACGCTTGTCGCGCGTGAGCCTGAAGGGAGCGCATGCGGTTTCCTCTGTGCTTGGAGTGAAGCCGCTCACGGCTCTTAGCGCTGCCGCGCGCAGCGTTGTGAGTCCGGACCTCATGCCCGCGGTGCCAGGCCCAATGCCACGGGGCGCTGCCGGCCTGCCCGAAACTGACAGGAACGGTGCCACGGCCGTCTATTTCTGCGCATGTATCAATCGCATGTTCGGTCGCGATCCCGCCGGGCCGACCGGCCCCTCACTGGCGGAAACCTTCGTCACTTTGTCGCGGCGCGCCGGTAAGCCGCTGTGGATTCCGCAGGATGTCGCCGGCCTGTGCTGCTCGACGCCCTGGAAATCGAAAGCCTATCGGCAGGGACACAAGTACATGGCGCAAGCCATGGCCGAGGCGCTGTGGCGCTGGAGCGATGGAGGAGCTCTTCCCATCGTCGTCGACGCCGCCTCGTGCAGTCTTGGTCTCAAAGAGGATATCGCGACACAGCTCGAAGCAGAGCAAAGAAAGCAGTACGAGAGCCTCGAGATCATCGACTCGATCGCGTGGTGTCGTGACCTTCTGGCGAACCTGACAATCTCGCGCACGCTGCCGCGAGTCGCAGTGCATCCGACGTGCTCGACGACGCACCTCGGTCTGGCTGGCGCGCTCCAACAGATCGCGGGCCGCCTGGCTGACGAAGTCGAGGTCCCGATTGGCACAACGTGCTGCGGCACCGCCGGCGACCGAGGGCTATTGCATCCTGAGCTGGTCGTTTCAGCGACGCGGGAAGTGCGAGCGGTGCTGGATGCCCGGCCGGCCGACGCGTATCTCTCGGCGAACCGAACCTGCGAGATGGGTCTTCGGCACGCGACCGGGCGGCCGTATGAGTCGTTCATTTACCTGCTCGAGGAACTGAGTCGTCCGGAGGCGGGCTAACAGTCACCGAAATGGAGCCACTTGCATGCCGTATTCTGAGTACAAATGTTTTCGGTTCGGGTTTGATGCTGGCGTCGCATTCGTCAGCATCGATCACCCGCCGATAAATCTCCTGGATGAAGTTCTGTCGCAGGAGTTCGACAAACTCGGCAGGGAACTCGAGGCCGATGAGAGTGTTCGCGTTGTGGTCTTGCAGAGCGCGCTTCCTGATTTCTTCATAGCCCACTCTGGTTTGGGCCGGATTGGAAGTGCTTCCCAAACGGTGTCCCATACGCGCAGCTTTCGTCTTACGCAGACGATCGGCGAGCGTTTCAGGAACATGCCCAAGGTCACCATTGCCAAGATCGAAGGACGGGCCCGGGGCGGAGGAAGTGAGATCGCGCTGGCCGTGGACATGTGTTTTGCTGCCGTTGGCAAAGCGATATTCGGCCAACCAGAGGTGGCGATTGGGCTTGTTCCGGGTGGCGGCTCGACGCAAAGATTGCCACGGCTCATCGGGCGGGGACGAGCCCTGGAGGTGCTCCTGGGTTGCGATGATCTCTCGGCGGAGCTGGCAGAACGTTACGGCTATATCAATCGAGCGTTGCCGGCGGACGAGCTGACGCCTTTTGTCGAGAAGCTGGCTCACCGCATCGCCTCATTTCCCGCGCATGCCATCGCTCACGCCAAGGCGGCCGTGGACAAGGGAGCATTTAGTTCCCTGGCAGAGGGGCTTCTGGTGGAAGCCCATGAGTCCGATTTGTGTGTCGCGAGCGAGGTGACGCAAGCGCGCGTGAGGGAAGTATTGAAGGTCGGCGCCGAAACGTATGAAGGCGAGCTGGAGATGGGTTTTTTACCGAGACTCTCCCCGACGAGATAACCTTCGCAACTGCGGATGCCATTTG
>Ga0075428_100002600_pt1 | contig 19628 bp, 19 predicted proteins | sample RhiMetdeltSRZDD2_FD_75291 | JGI IMG/M metagenome (GOLD analysis project Ga0075428, IMG submission 75291) | Populus rhizosphere microbial communities from Tennessee, USA - Rhizosphere MetaG P. deltoides SRZDD2 | ecosystem: Host-associated > Plants > Roots > Rhizosphere > Soil | place: USA... | reverse complement strand
GCCTGCTGCCGATCTTCCTCGATCGCGTAGAGCCGCGCGATCACCCGTTCGACATTGCCGTCGATCGCGGCTGCGCGCCGGCCGAAGGCGATCGCCGCGATGGCGGCGGCCGTATAGGGGCCGATGCCCGGCAAGGCGCGCAGGTCGTCCACCTCGGCGGGGAAACACCCGCCATGGCGTGTCGCCACCGTTCGCGCGCAGGCATGCAGATTGCGCGCCCGCGCGTAGTAGCCGAGCCCGGCCCAAGCCTTGAGCACGTCTTCGAGCGGTGCGGCGGCAAGCGCCGCGACCGTCGGCCAGCGCGCGACGAAGTCCTGAAAATAAGGCGCGACCGCCCGCACCGTGGTCTGCTGCAGCATGATCTCGGAGAGCCAGACGCGGTACGGGTCGGCCGCTTCGCCGGCGCCCGCGCGCCAGGGCAGGCGGCGCCGATGCCGGTCGTACCAGGCCAACAGCGCCGCCGGGTCGGGCTGCACCTGCGCAGCCGCAAGCGCGACTGACCCCCTCCGCCGATGCGGGGTTGCCGAGCCGACGGCCTTGGATGCCGCTGCAGTGGCGCGCTTTCCCCGCCTCCGCCCTGCTGCTACCGTCATGCTGCAGCGATGGCAGAGCGGCCGGCGATGAACAAGCGCAAGAAGACTTATCCACGGCCGCTGGCCGATTTCATCGGCACCTGCCTCGGCGACGTGTTCGCGCGCCAAGGTTTCGCGTCGGGCGAGCTCGTCACCCACTGGCCGGAGATCGTGGGCGAGGAGATCGCCGCCCACGCCGAGCCGCTCAGGCTGCAATGGCCACGCGCCGGCGAGGCCGACGGCGCGGAGCCTGCGACCTTGGTGCTGCGGGCCGAGGGCCCGGCCGCGATCGAGATCCAGCACCTTGCGCCGGTCATTCTCGAGCGGGTCAACCGCTTTCTCGGCTGGCGCGCGGTCGCCCGCATCGCGCTTCGGCAGGCGCCGCTGGCCCGGCGCCGCGCCCGGCCGGCGCCGCCGCCGCCCGATGCCGAGGCCGCGGCCCGCATTGCGGCCGGCTTGGGAGATGTCGGCGACCCCGATCTGCGCGCGGCGCTCGCCCGCCTCGGCGCCGCCGTCAATAAGAGTTGAGGGCGCCGGCCCCCTGGCGGGGGCGTCCGTCATTGCCACATCGGCGCTTTCGGGCTAGCCAGCAGGCCTCGGGGCTGAACCCAGTCGAGGATTGTGCCGTGAACATCACCCGTCGCGAATTCTTGCAAAGTACCGCAGCCCTGACCCTGGCGGCCGCCGTCCTCTCGACCGACAGCCGGCAGCCCGCACACGCGCAGACCCCCTCGCAGCAGGACCTGATGGCGCCGAGCTCGCTGCCCGACCAGGCCCAGGGCTCGCCCGGTGCGCCGGTGACCCTCATCGAATACGCCTCGATGACCTGCAGCCATTGCGCGTCGTTCCACGCCACGACCTATCCGGAGCTCAAGTCGCGCTACATCGACACCGGCAAGGTGCGCTACATCCTGCGCGAGTTTCCGCTCGACCCGCTGGCCGCGGGCGCCTTCATGCTGGCGCGCTGCGCCGGCGACGGGAAGTATTTTGCCCTGGTCGACACGCTGTTCCGGGAGCAGAAGAACTGGGCATTCGCCCAGAATCCGATACCGCCCCTGCTCAAGATCGCGAAGGACAACGGCTTCACCGAGCAGAGCTTCGAGCAGTGCCTGTCGAATCAGAAGCTGCTCGACGGCCTCGACGAGGTGCGCCAGCGCGCGCAAACGAAGTTCGGGGTGAACTCGACCCCGACCTTCTTCCTCAACGGCAAGATCATCCGCGGCACCATGTCGATCCAGGAGCTCGAGAAGCAGATGCAGCCCTTCCTCAAGGGCTCGTGACGCATTCTGCCTTCGTTTGCCGCGGATCTTTCCCGGGACCGCATTCGAGGCCCCGCAGCATTCTCCATCGATCGGCTGTTGCGGTCGGGCTTGCGTTGATTCATTTTCCCCGCTGATGCGGGACCTGCAGGTGATTCGCGCCGGGGGCGGCTGCCAGACGGTGCGCGCAAGCCGATTCCTCCTGTGCCCCGTCATCACGTCCGAGGGGGCCCGCGCATGAAGCTCACCCGTCTCCGCCTGATCGGATTCAAATCGTTCGTCGAGCCATCCGACGTGCACATCGAGCCCGGGCTCACCGGCGTGGTCGGGCCGAACGGCTGCGGCAAGTCGAACCTGGTCGAGGCGCTGCGCTGGGTGATGGGCGAATCCTCGCACAAGGCGATGCGCGCCGCCGACATGGACGAGGTGATCTTTACCGGCTCGAGCGGCCGGCCCGGGCGCAACACCGCCGAGGTGCAGCTCACCATCGACAATTCCGACCGCACCGCGCCCGCCATCTTCAACGACCACGACACCCTGGAAGTCTCCCGCCGGATCGAGCGCGAGAAAGGCTCGACCTACCGCATCAACGGCCGCGAGGTGCGCGCGCGCGACGTGCAGATCCTGTTCGCCGACGCTTCGAGCGGTGCGCGCTCGCCGGCACTGGTGCACCAGGGGCGCATCGGCGAGATCATCGCCGCCAAGCCCGAGGCGCGCAAGCGCGTGCTGGAAGAGGCGGCCGGTGTTGCCGGGCTGCACGCCCGCCGGCATGAGGCCGAGCTGCGATTGCGCGCGGCCGACCACAATCTGGAGCGGCTCGAAGACGTGATCGGGCAGATCGCCGCCCAGGTCGATGGCCTCAAGCGCCAGGCCCGCCAGGCGGTGCGCTACAAGACCGTGTCGGCGCAGGTGCGCAAGGCCGAGGCGACGCTGTTCCACCTGCGCTTCCGGGCCGCCAAGGCCGAGGTGGCCGACGGCGAGCGCGCGCGCGATCTTGCGATCCGCGCGGTCGCCGAGCGCACCGAGGCGCAGGCCGCGGCCGCGACGCAGCAGGCCAATGCCGCCGCGGTGCTGCCCGGGTTGCGCGACGTCGAGGCCAAGGCTGCGGCGGCCTTGCAGCGCCTGGTGATTGCGCGCGAGACCCTCGACCGCGAGGAGGCGCGTGCGCGCGAGCGGATCGCCGAGCTCGAGCGGCGGCTGGCGCACTTCGCCGACGACCTGGCGCGCGAGAACAAGCTCGCCGCCGACGCCGAGGCGGCGCTCGCCGGCCTCGCAACCGAAGAGGAGGCGCTCAAACGCAGCGCCGAGGTTCTGGCCGAGCGCAGCGCCACCGTAGGGGCGCGGGTGACCGCCGCGGAGTCCGCGCTGGCGGAAGCCGAGCACGCCTTCGGCGAGCGCACCGAAGCGCTTGCCAAGCTCACCGCCCGGCGTGGCGAGCTCGAGCGCTCGCAGCGCGAGAATGCCGAGCGCCTGGAACGGCTGGCGCGGCAGATCGCCGAGGTCGAGGACGAGCGCACCCGGCTGCAGGCGGAAGGCAGCGGACCGGACGTCGCCGCCCTCGCGGCGGCAATCGAGGCCGCGCAGGTCGCGGTGACGACGGCCGAGGCGGCAGCGCAGGACGCGGAGGCTCGCCACGGCTCGGCGCGCCAGGCCTACGAGGCAGCCCGCATCCCGCTTGCGGCCGCCGAACGGCGCGCCGCCCAGCTCGGAGCCGAGGCCCAGACGCTGACCAAGCTGCTGCAAGTCGAAGGCGCCCGGCAGTGGCCGCCGGCGCTCGACCTGGTCACGGTCGAGAAGGGGCTCGAGGCGGGGCTCGGCGCCGCCTTCGGGGACGATCTCGATGCGCCGATCGAGGCCGCCGCGCCGGAGCACTGGGGCGGCGCCGCGGTCGACCCGGCCGACCCTGAGCTGCCGGCCGGCGCCGAGCCGCTGACGCGCTTCATGACCGCGCCGGCGGAGCTTGCGCGCCGGCTCAAGCAGATCGGGGTCGTGGAGCGGGCCGACGGCCCCCGGCTGGCGGCGCTGCTCAAGCCCGGGCAGCGGCTGGTATCGCGCGAAGGCGACCTCTGGCGCTGGGACGGCTACGTCGCCGCCGCCAACGCCCCGACCGTCGCCGCCCGGCGGCTGGCGGAGAAGAACCGGCTCGCCGAGATCGGCGACGAGCTCGCCGCCGCCAACGCCGAGGTCGCGGCCAGGCATGCGGCCGTCGAGGAGGCCGAAGCAATCGCGCTCGCGGCCGCCGGCAACGAGGTGCAGACGCGGGTCGACTGGCGGGCGCGCCAGCACGAGGCCAATGCGGCGCGCGATGCTCATGCGGCGGCCGAACGCGAACGCGCGCAGGTGACGGCGCGCTTTTCCGCCCTCGATGAAGCGAGCGCGCGGCTCGCCGCCAGCCGCGACGAGGCGACCGCCGCGATCGACGCGGCGCGCGAGACGGTCACCCAGCTGACGCCGGCCGCGGCGCTCGAAGCCGAGCTCTCGACCGCGCGTGCCGACGTCACCGACCGCCGCGCGGTCTTGGCCGAGACCCGCGCCGAGGCGCAGGCGCTGGCACGCGAGGCCGAGCATGCCGAGCGGCGGCTCAACGCGATCGCCGGCGAGCGCGCCGCCTGGCAGGAGCGCCAAGCCGGCGCGCAGGCGCGGATCGCGACGGTGGCGGAGCGCACCGCCGAAACGACGCGCGAGCGCGATCAGCTGGCCGATGCACCGAACGTGTTCGCGGCGCGCCGGCAAAGCCTGATCGGCGAGATCGAGGGCGCGCAGGGCGCCCGCCGCGAGGCCGCCGACCGGCTGGCGGAGGCGGAGAATGCGCTCGCCGAGGCCGACCGTGCCGCCCGCGCCGCGCTCGAGGCCATGGGTTCGGCGCGCGAGGACGCCGCCCGCGCCGAGGAACGATTCGAGGGCGCCAAGCGCCGGCTGACCGAGATCGCGCATGAGATCGTCGAGGTGCTGGAGGTCGAGCCCGAGCGGGTGCCGGCGCTGGCCGGCATCGCCGACGACGCCGCGCTGCCCGAGGTCGAGCAGGTCGAGGCGACGCTCGAACGGCTGCGGCGCGAGCGCGAGCGGCTCGGCGCCGTCAACCTGCGCGCCGAGGAGGAGCTGCGCGAGGTCGAGGCGCAGCACGCAAGCCTCACGGCCGAGCGCGACGACCTGGTGGAAGCGATCCGGCGGCTGCGCCAGGGCATCCAAAGCCTCAACCGCGAGGCGCGCGAGCGTTTGCTCACCTCGTTCGAGGTGGTCAACGGCCACTTCAAGACGCTGTTCACGACGCTGTTCGGCGGCGGCGAGGCCGAGCTCAAGCTGATCGAGAGCGAGGACCCGCTCGAGGCCGGCCTCGACATCTTGGCGCGCCCGCCCGGCAAGCGCTTCCAGACGCTGTCGCTGCTGTCGGGCGGCGAGCAGGCGCTGACCGCGCTGGCGCTGATCTTCGCCGTGTTCATGACCAACCCGGCGCCGATCTGCGTGCTCGACGAGGTCGACGCGCCGCTCGACGACCACAACGTCGAGCGCTTCTGCGACCTGCTCGACGAGATGATCCGGCAGACCGCGACGCGCTTCATCACCATCACCCACAACCCGATCACGATGGCGCGCATGAACCGGCTCTACGGCGTCACCATGGCGGAGCGTGGCGTCTCGCAGCTGGTCTCGGTCGACCTCGAGGCGGCGGTGAAAATCCGCGAAGTCGCCTGACGCGGCCCGCGTTCGGCGGCGCCGGACGCCCGCCGTCGAACGTTTCGCAAGGCGGAATTTGAAAATACAAATGATTTACAAATTCGCCCGCGTTTCTTGCGCGCGTGGCGTCGAGATCTGAGGGGGTCCGACGCTGATCCGCTGTTGCGAAATGCGACTCGGCTGCCACACCCGGCAACCCTCGGCATCGATCCCCACGGACTCGTTTTGCGAAATGCGACTCGGCTGCCACACCCGGCAACACTCGGCATCGATCCTCGCGGACTCGTTTTGCGAAATGCGACTCGGCTGCCACACCCGGCAACGCTCGGCGATTGCGCCCGCGAGTTCGTTTTGCGAAATGTGACTTTGTCGTCACGGCATCGCCTCCTGCGAGCGGGCTGGAGTTCGTTTTGCGAAATGTGACTTTGTCGTCATGGCATCGCCGCCGTCGAGCGGACTGGAGTTCGTTCTTGCGCTCCACCACTGCAGATACCTGCCGCCACGCGAGGGCCGCAACCTGCAGGCGCAGGCGATCACGCCTGCGGCGGCACCCATGCTTGCATGCGTAGGCAGCGACCGGGTCGATTGCTCCGTCCACGGGTACCGCTCCCACAGCCAATGCGGGCCGACGGCGCGCGGCCACTCGTGAGGCCCTTCTCGTCACCGCCCACCAGGTAGTGTCTCAGTCTGAATAAGGCAGGCGTGTTCGGAAGGGTTGAATGCCGGGCGGCCTATTTGGAATTGCCGCCGCTCTGCCCTTGGTCGCTACCCTGGCCGCCCTGGCTTGGTCTACCTTGTCCCCCGTCTTGACCGCCGCCTTGTCCTGGCCTGGACGGGACTGTTTGGCCATCACGTTGACTGCCCCCCTTGTTGCCAGGACTTGTGGTGCCGCTCTTCCGGCCCCGCTCTTGATCACTAGGAGCCATTGGCTATCCCCATGGATGATGATGAACGTAGGTCGCTGGCGACTGCGCTCGCCCGGGCAAAGGACCCGGCACTTATACGAGAGACGGTTCGGTTAGCGGAGTCGTTTTTAACGGCTCAATTGCAGGCGGGGTTGGCGGCCGACTTGCGCGCCATGACCCTTGCGGCAGTCTTGGCGGCAATAATCGGTGGTCTGCTCGGAGGTATTGCGACCATCGTGGCGGCTGCCGAGGTTAAGCTAGGTCTGCATCTCATATCAATTCTAGTGTTTACCACATGTCTAGTCGTGGCCTTGTTCAATGCGGTATATGCTGCGCGCCCGACATTTTTCGACTATGCGGGCAACAATCCCAAGTTTTTCGTTGAGGATGTCGAGCAAGAGAAGAATCTAAATCAAGTATTGGCGGAACAGGCGGCTTACTACGCACGAAGCATAGAAGCCAACAATGATTGCATTGATGAAAATCACCGCTGCCTGAAGCGAGCTTTAGACTGGGTATTGGTGGCAACTGTTCTAGGGATGGGGGCGGAGGTTGTTATCATATTGGGGTATGTGGGGCGCTCCGGTTTCGGCTTGGTTTTTTGATGTTTTGCGTTGCGGCGTGGTTTATTCAGCGGCCTCAAGCAGCGCTTGGCGCTTTGCTCGGATCATTGACAGCTCGCGTGCATCAATCATCGCAACCAAGTCAGCCATGTCGAGAGTAACGGGAGTGAGGCCCGCTGCCATGGCAGGCGTGAGTTTATGCGCCTTGTGGCTACGGACCCAATTGTACCAGAAGAAGTACAGCGCCAGCGCATGACAGTGGTTCTCGATTTTCTTCGAGAATGCATTTGTCAGCCGAGTGAAGCGCCGCATCTGCATTCGCATGGTGAGGTTATGGCGTTCGGCAAACGAAGTGTTGATATGGTCGGGGTCCGGGTTGCCCTTAACAGTCACGGTCTGTGTCCCGATTAACGTCGGCGGACTATAGCGGCCCTGGCCGGCGCTATCCGTTCCGAAGATCTTCACGAGCATTGCGTAGTCGGCGTCTAGATCGACCTCGCTCACGGCGCTGAGATAGGCGCGATGTCCATCCGTGGTGAGCTGGACCCTGTTCGCTAGGCGGTCGCGAAGATCGCTCATGAAGGCATAGGCGGCGCCGTGGTGGCGGTCGCCAACAAACCACGAGACAATCAGTTTGGTATCGGCATCGATGCCGGTCCAGGTCCACACGTCGCCAGCGCCCTCTGGGGCGGCCTTGGCATTCCGCAGGTTCTTGTTCTTGGCGTACGCAAAGCTCCAAATTTCGTCGCACTGGACGCTCTTGGACGTGACGTTGCGCACCTTGGCGTCGTGGAACTGAGCGCAGACGTAGCCGGCGTCTACGAGCAGCTTATTCACGGTGTTGATCGACACGTCGCACACGCGCGAGATTGAGCGCATTGACGAGCCCTCAACCAACATATTGAGGATTTGAATGCGCTTCTCGGTGGGGGTCTTTCTCATGGGGTGGATAGTATGGATAGATAGAAATGTTGTCAAGCATTTTTTTCAGTATTATAGGCAAGATTAAGCAACTCCTTGAGCGGACTCAAGAAAACAAACCCTTGCTGATTCAATGAGATATGCTATATTGAGGATGGCCCCGGCGACGGGGTTCGGACCCGTAACCTCCCGCTTAGCAAGCGGGTGCTCTGTCCAGTTGAGCTACGCCGGGGACGATCCTCAGGCCGTTACGGCCGTATTATGATGCGGTCGACATACCGCATTTAGCACCTAGCCTTTCTCCGGTTGCAGCCGGTGTTGGGTCACTCAGGGAAACACGGGCCGGAGGCGACCACCCTCCGGCCCAAACTTATTGGTGGGGCGAAAACTTGGTGAGGACCAGATCGGTGACGCGGAACCCCGTTCCCGTCACTTCCACATACCCGATATCTGGGGCCGCGTAGCTGTGCATACGATCTCGGGCATCCTTTGGTCTTAGAGCTATGCCCTGAAGGGCGGCGGCCTGAACAACATCTGCCTCAGAAAATCCCTCGGGATGGCCGGATTGCAGATCCACCAAGATCCGGCGCCAGGGGTGGGAGATTGCCCCCTTCTGCCGTCCGCCTCTGCCTCGCTGATGGGTCGGATTCAGAGCGAATCGGGCTACCACTTCTGGGGTCGGCCTGACCACCGCAGGCAGTGCCGTGTCGGTTGCGTCGGCGCTCATCCACCGAACTGCGCACTCAATACCGTTAGCCTCGGCATCTAGCAGTTCGGCTTGGCGGCGTAGTTCCGCCGCTTTCTGCCGCTTCGCGGCGGCGGCTGCCTTGGGATCGATTGTAACCATGGCTGAGGCTTATAAAGCCCGGCATGGATAGCGTCAATAGCTTGGTTGGAAATTTAACTGCCCCAACGCGCTTTAGTCGCGCGCAGGGAAATTTCCTTGCGTTTTTCTGGGGATAGCGTTTCAGAGCGGCGTTTCCCGCCGATCTTCCCGCCTTTGGCCCGATTTGGCGCCTTGCCGGGGGTGTCATCAGCCTCGCCCGTGGCGATTCGAGCCACCATAACGGCAGCGCCGATCACATCGGCCGGTCGTTTCTCGCCTCGGGGGCCTTTTGGCATCCCTTGATAATAATGTCGGGACCGGCAGTTAGCCAGCCTGGCTGCGCTTTGCCACAATTAGACTGAGACACTACCCGCCCACCATAGCGAACAAAACGAGAACAAGCAAGCCAAAAGCCCATGTTTTCCAGGCGGGAACCCCGATATCCACCGCCGCGTTGAATCCTCGATAGGCGCTGCGTCGCGGCAGCGGGCGGCATCCGCACCGCGGCACAAACAAGGAAAGGACAAGAACCATGCGGAACAGCTTGAAGATCACCGCGCTGGCGCTCGGCGTCGCCGGCATGACGCTGACGGCGTCGCTTCCCGCCGCAGCCGCGCCGGTTGCGTCGAACACGGCGCTCGTGAAGGCCACGGCGCCCGACGCGACCACCGACGTGCGCTATCGCTATTACGGCGGCTATTACCGCCGCAACTGGGCGGGCCCGGTGATCGCCGGAGCAGCGCTCGGCCTGATCGGCGCCGGCATCGCGGCCTCGACCTGGCCGGGATACTACTATGGCGGCCCGTACGGGTACGGGTACGGCGCCCCTTACGCCTACCGGTACAGCACCCCTTACGCCTACAGCTATGGGTATGGCCCGTCCTACGGCTGGGGTCCGTACCAGCCGCGCGAGCGTTGGTGGTAGGTCGATCTAGCGGCGGACCGGGAGGAGGCGCAGCCGGCCCGCGATTCGCGGGCCGGCTTTTTTGACTTCGTAAGGTGCGAAAAAGGCGCGCGCAAGCGCGCAGTGTGTAGCAGTGTGTAGCCCGGACGAGCGCAGCGAAGTCCGGGAAGCAATTCGACCGCAATGCCGCTTCGGGGTCGGTCAATCGGCCTTGAAGCTCGCAATGCTTTCCCGGATTTCGCTTCGCTCATCCGGGCTACGGCGTACGGCTACGGCGTACTACGGCGTACTGCTCTCAATCCTTATAGTCCGGCTCGGTGCGGTCGAGCATGCGCTTGAGCGCGTCGAAGTGCCAGGCCGACGGATCGCGCCCGCCATAGGTGCGGCCGCTCTTGAACTCGGCGATGGTCTTGTCGATCACCGGCTGCGGCAGCACCTTGAGCGGCCGGCCGGTCCACATCGCGTAGATCTGCACCTGCGCGGTGCGCTCGGTGTAGTACAAGAGGTCGTAGGCTTCGGCGATGGTGCGCCCGACGGTCGCGACGCCGTGGTTCGCCATCATCAGCACGCGCTTGTCGCCGATCACCTTGGCGAGCCGCTCGCCCTCCGCCGGGTCGAAGGCCGGGCCGTCGTAGACGTCGTCATAGGCGGTGACGCAGGCGATGCCGAGCTCGGTCTGGCCGATCGGCAGGATGCGCTGGTCCTCGAGCCGCGCCAGCGCGCTCGCATGCGGCATGTGGGTGTGGAACACCGCGACCGCGTTCGCAAGCAGCCGGTGCATCGGCGCATGGATGCAGTAGCAGGACTCCTCGACGTGCCCTTCGCCGGCGAGCCGCGTGCCGTCATAGCCGACCTCCATCAGCGAGCTCGCGGTCACCTCCGACCAATGCAGCCCGAACGGGATCTGGTAATAGCGGTCGTCGCGTCCCGGCACGCGCGCGGTCAAATGGTTGAAGATGCCCTCGTGGAAGCCTTCGCGCACGCACAGCCGGTGCGCGGCCGCAAGATCGACGCGCGCCTGCCACTGCGCCGCACTCACGTCGATGTCGGCTTTGGTTTCCATCAGCATGGCGCGCCTCCGTGGTTGTGCGGCGGAACAATCCAACGGCCCGACCCTGGCGTCAATGGCAACGTCTGCGCAAGCGCGGGCGCGCCCGAGCACATCATTGCGAGCGAAGCGAAACAATCGAGGCGGCGGTGCGGTTTCTGGATTGCTTCGTCCGCTCACGCAACTCGCAATGACGGCGCAGTGCATCAGCCGCTGAGGCGCTCGACCTCGGCGCCGCAGCGGCGAAGCTTGTCCTCCAGCCGCTCGAAGCCGCGGTCGAGGTGATAGACGCGGTTGACCATGGTCTCGCCTTCGGCGGCGAGCGCGCCGATCACCAGCGACACCGAGGCGCGCAGATCGGTGGCCATCACCGGCGCGCCCTTGAGCAGCTCGACACCCTCGACGGTCGCGGTGTCGCCGTCGAGCTGGATCTTGGCGCCGAGCCGCGCCAGCTCCTGCACGTGCATGAACCGGTTCTCGAAGATGGTCTCGGTGATGCGCGAGGTGCCGTTGGCGCGCGTCATCAGCGCCATCAGCTGCGCCTGCAGGTCGGTCGGGAAGCCCGGGAACGGCGCGGTCGCGATCTCGACCGGCGCGAGCCCGGAGCCGTTGCGCGTCACGCGCACGCCGGAATTGGTCGGGATGACCGCGGCGCCGGCTTGCGCGATCACGTCGAACGCGGCCTGCAAGAGCTCCGGCCGCGCGCCCTCGAGCAGCACGTCGCCGCCCGCCATGGCGACCGCCATCGCATAGGTGCCGGTCTCGATCCGGTCAGGCAGCACGGTGTGGCGCGCGCCCGACAGCCGCGGCACGCCCTCGACCACGATGCGTGGCGTGCCGGCGCCGGAGATCTTGGCGCCCATCTTGACCAGGCATGCCGCGACGTCGCCGACCTCCGGCTCGCATGCGGCGTTCTCGATCACGGTGGTGCCGTTGGCGAGGCTCGCCGCCATCATGGCCACATGGGTGCCGCCCACCGTCACCTTGGGGAAGGCGATCTCGGCGCCGCGCAAGCCGGCCGGCGCGCGCGCCACCACGTAGCCGGCCTCGATCTCGATCACGACCCCGAGCCGCGCCAGCGCCATCAGCAAGAGGTCGACCGGCCGGGTGCCGATGGCGCAGCCGCCCGGCATCGAGATGCGGGCCTCGCCCATGCGGGCGACCAGCGGGGCGATCACCCAGAAGCTCGCGCGCATGCGCGACACCAGCTCGTACGGCGCGGTGGTGTCGACGATGCGCTTGGCGGAGATCTGCAAGGTCTGGCCCTGGTAGGCGGTGTCGCCCGGGCGCTTGCCGCTCATGGTGACGTCGACGCCGTGGTTGCCGAGGATGCGCTGCAGCAGCGTCACGTCTGCGAGCCGCGGCACGTTTTCGAGCACCAACAGCTCGTCGGTCAAAAGGCTCGCGATCATCAGCGGCAGCGCGGCGTTCTTGGCGCCGGAAATCGGAATCGTGCCGTTGAGCGGCCGGCCGCCGACGATGCGAATGCGGTCCATGTGATTTGTCCTTCGGCCCCGGGGTCCAATCGTTGGCCGTCCGATCGATCCACACTCGCGGCTCGATTGCGGCGAAAGTCCGGTCGGCAACCCGCCGGAGCAAGGGATTATCCCCGGCGCAGCCGGGAAGGTGGCCAACCGCGGCGCTTGCGCCCACAGGCGCTAACCCTTCGTTCATGCGTTAACTATTGGCGCCCTGGACGTCATCCCGGCCAGGCGAGCGCGAGCCCGGACCCATGACCCACAGTCCGGCAGACAGGGATATATGGATCCCGGCTCGCGCTTCGCGCGGCCGGGATGACAGCCGGACGGCGCGAGCCGCCGATCCGGGTACGCGAAGCCACCCTCCCCTGTCACATCCCTTGTCACGGGGCCGACGGCCGAGCGATTGCGGCCTAATTCGCTCTTTCCTCGTCCCCCGTCACCGCGGGCGGCGGCTCCGGCGCGTCATCGGTTTCCGAGCGCTCGGCGCGGCCGCGCGCCTGCGCCTTGCGCCGCTTGAGATTTTGCCGCAGCGCGGCCTGCAGGCGCGCATCGCGCCGCGCTTTCGCGGAGAGTTTTGGGTCGTCCGCCATCGAGGCTAAGCTAGCGTTCGGGTGCAGCGAAACAAAGGGGCAGGCCTTGACCGATTTCAACGATCTGCTGCGCCGCTTCGGCGCCGCGGTCGCCGCCAACGACGGCGCCGCCCTTGCGGCCCTGTTCACGTCCGACGGCGTCTGCGACGACGGCTTTTTCGGCGAGTACCGCGGCCGCAAGGCGATCGCCGACATGCTGGCGCACTTCCACGACACCGGCGCGAACTTTCGCTGGGATTTCTTCGATCCATTGAGCGACGGGCGCTTGGGCTATGCCCGCTATCGCTTCAGCTATGCGTCGCGGATGCCGGGCGCGGAGGGAAGGCCGGTGGTGTTCGAGGGCATCGGCTTCTTCCAGTTTCGCGATGGGCTGATTGCGCGCTACGCGGAAGCGTTCGACCGCGGCATGGCGCTGGCGCAGCAGGATTTCGCCCCCGAGCGGATCAAGAAGGTGCTGCTCAAGCTCGCCGACCGGCAGAACGCGAGCCCGGCCGCGCAGGAGCATCGCAAGCGGCTGGCGTGAGGCGGGCGCGCTTGCGCGGTTTTCGCGCCTGTGGCAAGCATCGCCGCCGTCCGGCGGACACCCTATATCTCGCTCGTCCGCACAGGGGCGCGCTGCCGTAGCTCAGTGGTAGAGCACTCCCTTGGTAAGGGAGAGGTCGTCAGTTCAATCCTGACCGGCAGCACCAGAAAAGCTTGATAAATCAGAGCCACTTGCGCGTGCGACAAAGTGCGCATCAGGCAAGTATTGGCAGAACGAAACACGAATTTCCCCTTTCAATTATGGGAAAAATCCTGGAACTTTGTTCCACTGGCGTTCTCGCTCAGCGCTCAGCTTCAGATTGCTGCCAGCCCCGTCCAAACAGGCAACGTCTGCACGCGCTATGATCGGCGACCAGTGATGGTCATGCCCGGCATCAAATCCTCACCGGACTTTCCCCTTGGGCGAGCCGGCTCATCCAGAGGCACCGACATCGATCCCATACTGTTTTACCCGGCGAGCATTGATGGCTGACTCCTTACCTATTTTCCGCATTCCTTCTTCTGCGTTCTTTGTAACGGTCTTCATCTCAGCGTCCGCATTGCTGATGTTACGAAACATAAAGGCCCCGTAGATTACCCTGCGGAGCTCATCTCCTCGTCGCGCCTTGAATATCTTGAAGAAGTCATCTGCAGTTAAGATGCAAGAAATGTGACATCCTCGGGATCCCAGGCCTTTTCAATGCCAATTCGTTTGAGGACCGCGATTCGGTCACGTTTCTCGGCAATGGACTCGTGTTTCCTTTTGAAGGCCTCAATGACATCAGGATCTTTAACGTTGCGACGAAAAGTATTATTACTTAGGTCCCAGAAGCCTTGTCTCTCATCGCGAGCGTCGACATACGCTTGGACCAGCTCCCTAGCCTTAGCGCCTCGACCCATCTCCTTCAAAAGTACAATCGTGCCCGACAAGTTTACGGGATCAATGGCTGAAGCGTTCTTTCGAATTGCTTCCTCTAGTCCATCAAGCACCGCGTCGGCATCGTCATCGAACGAATCGTGATAGGCATCCCACGCTTTGCTGAATGATTGGTCTTTGTCCTTTAACTTGAATAGCCGATCTTGCTTTTCCGCGGCGGTCTTGAGCGCATCTCTATCGAAGTTCCCCTGCTCGAACCCTACAAGAATTACTGCATCGAACTCATCTGTATGAGTCCAACCAAATTGCCGAAGCAGTGCTCGCCATCCCGCGTCTGGATCTTCGTTGCCGTCTGGCCCTAACAGACCGTCATATGGATTGAAGCCCTTGATGAATTCCAATGAGGGAGCTGTGTCAGGCTGGTACTTGGCGAATATGAAAAGAGCCGCTGAATGGACAGCTTGCTGAAGAACGCGAGGATCAAACACCTTCAGCTCTTCCTCGAGTCGCCGTGCGAATCGCTCAATTCGCTTGATCAGCCGTATATTGACCACACCAAGACCGACGCAGTCTGTTCTCAGCCATTCGTGGAAGCTGGTCGATTTGTCGACACCTATTTCAGCGGCCTCACTGGGCGTTGGATCGAAGCGGAGTACCGTGTCCGCTACCTTTTCTAACTGCGAGCGAAAATCGGCCCCCGCCTGCGCTGGGAATGCCTCGTCATTTAACAAGAGCACGACCTTGCATTCTCGCTCCTCCTTTAGAAAGGACACAAGTCCCAACACGTCTTTTGGCGGCAGTCCTGTGCCGGCACGTTCCAAATCATCAATGCAAACAATCTGCTCCCGCACACCGATGAACCCCAGCCTAGCAAGGCTCATGGCGTAATCGCCCACGCGAGGGACGTACTGGACGTGTTTCAGCCAGCTGCGCCAACCGGCAAGGATTGTGTCGAGCGAGGTCTTCAGGGTTGTGAGGTCCGGCTTCGTGCCGATCCGCTCTCTAGGAATCGTATTCTCGAAGATCGCGTGCCGAATGTCATTCAGCGAGTTTTGGCCGAAGAGCGACACATATGCGTAGCGTGAAAGGGCTACCTGTCCACGTTGCTGCGCTTGGCTAAGGTACAAATTCCAGGCAAATGTTTTGCCGACACCCCACTTGCCGGTGATGCATAGGACCGACGGTTCCTCGTGCACGAGGAACCGGGCAATTTCGTCCGAGAACTGCTGGATGCCCATGTGGCCATTATGCATGTGCACCTCAAACGCCCAAGCCCCCTACGGCCTCCCGTCCTGCCCTGCGATGGTGGCGCGCGTAGACGCACCGTTGCCTCTGTGACTGGTCTCAGCGAATTCAACGACTGACTTCTCCCGAACTGTTTGCTTCTGCGAACGCATTAGTTCCACTCTCTATCAACGTCCTGATGACTTCAACTGCTCCTCAACACGTTCGAGCTGCTCACGCTGAGTTTGGATTACCTGTCTCAAGCGCTCTAGCTCGGCTTTCAACACCTGATTCGCTGAAACGAGTCCCTCCATTTGCTTGCTTACGGCTTGCTCCCGAGCCAAAACCTGATCGAGGCGATTCGCGCTAGCCGCAGCGAACTTTTCGTATCCAACCCAGATGAACGTCAGCATTGATACATTGACCGCAATCACTATAAGCAATAACAAAGCTATCGTCTCCTTTCTTTTTAAGAAGTGGGAAATGCCGTATCCGTTCATAGTCCGTGTCCTCGCGCGTCTACGGACAGCTGTCATTTTTTCCAGACATCTCGAGCAAACTTTACTCCGGCAATATCCTCGCTAAAGACGCGGTATCCTACCTCGTCGTTTTCGGCAAGTTTCTGGAACCCATCAAGTCCGCCCTGAACGGCACTCGCAGTGAAAACTATGTTCTGGGGCACTGGTGGAGGCCCACTTGGCTTTATTTCTCCAATCCCTAGCGGGCGATACATTCTCTCGATCGTGCCGTAACCGTTCATAGTCTCATTTTCCTTCTGTTTGCGGTGACAACCCCTTCGAGCTAAGGAGCGCGCCGTTGCCATCGGACCTCCATCGCGGAGCCGGGAAGCATAATGCCTTCGTACGAAAAATTCACCTCTCGACGATTGCCGATTTCCTGTTCGCTCTTAGCTATGCTTCCACCCCTCGGCACCAGCCGAGAAAATGAAACGAAGTATTCGAAATCACCTTCAACCAAAACTCGTACCTTCGCGCCGTTTAATAACCATGGCGCCGAGAATGTAAAGTGAGGAAGAGAAAACGGTACAATCGAGTTGTAATTTACTGCCAGCTTGACCTTCGTTCCAACCTTATTGTGCAAGGTCGGCGGCAGCGTGTATCTTCGCAATAGCCAGTTTGCAAACACACCCGCTAGCTTGGGCCAAACAAACTCGCCGTCTACCAAACGTTCCCGGTCTACCAGTAGAGAAACCTCCGGGAAGAAAAATGACCAAACCTCATCGGCGTTTGCCTTAACGAGCATGGAGTCTATGATCGCGCGTATGGCCTCTCTTTCGGTTTTGGGCAATAAGTTTAAGCCTATTTGATGAACGTAAACTGGCAACGGCGTACGCGCCCAAAGATCGTTTTCCCCAAAAGACACGCCAAATTCAATGTGGTCCTCTTCAAGCATAAAGTCGTATTCGCAGCTAGTTGCGCATTTAACGAACCCCTTCAATGACTTGCCGACGCTCCTATGATCGCGTATCGCAGTGGAAAACTCTAGACTTTCGCTTACGCGCGCAAAACGATCCCTCCAAACGTCTTGGCTGGCTCTCCAGACGCGGTCTAGAATCTGAGAATCGATTCGGCGTGAAATCTGTAGAAAACTCTTTGCGGCTAAATATCGTTTATCCTTCATCCCGTCGGGTTTGACTAGACTCAAGTGGCCACACGAGATTGGTTCCCAATCTATTGCCCCGTATACACCCTTGCCAGAAGCCTCTTTTACGGCAATGTCATCTTCACCCGTAATAACTCGGACAGGAAGCCACATCTTTTTGTCAGCCTTATCGTTACCACCATTTACCACTCGATATGCCCACTCGGTGTGGAGGCGCGAAAGAAACTCACTGCCCGTTGCCAGGTCTGTAATCTGACGCTGACTCCGCAAGAAGAGATTAGCGAGAGCTCTGACACCGGGAACCTTCAGCCCGATGCCGTAGCCCACTGCTTTGGCAACGTTGATGAGATCACTGCCCGTGGTTGGTGTCCCATAAAGCAAAAGGCCGGCTATCGGTGGTGGCGTTGGCAACCTTTGTAGCTCGTCGATGATATATTTCATACAAATAAGCCCGCCCATACTGTGAGCTATAAAAACCCATACTGTGAGCTATAAAAACGATATTCTCATAGCTTTGGGGCAGATGGGTCAGGGCAGCTCGAAGCTGCACTGCGGCGTTGTCGATGGGCGCTCCCCGCCAATAGCCGGTGCGGTACCCGAAAGTGAAGACATCATAATCCTGGAGCTCGTCATCATTCGCGATCAATTGGAAAAAGTTAGTCCTCGACTTCGGTTCAATCCATGTTGCGTACATGTTGCCCATGACTCCATGTACGAAAATTGCGCACCTTGTATTGTTTCTTTCGGAATGCTGATATCCCACGAGTGTGTTTCTAACGATTTCAGTTGGCTCGTCGCCGGAAACAACCATGGAGGTTCCCCTAGTGGCCAAGGTAGAATAGCCGGCGAGCCGCATAAACACAATCGACGATCGTGCCTCTGGTTCGGAGCCCTGAGTGGCGCAGTTCCGCAGCTGATGCATCGTGGGGGAGGTGCTAGACCATGTCGGGCCCTGAGAAAGGCATTGTCTGCTGAACCGGCGGCATGGGCTAGGGAGGCGACGCAATAATTGCTGCCTTTCGGCATAACTTCAACACTTATGTAGGCCGGTGCTTCGGTAATACACTGCAAGAATGGGGGAGCACTCACTCGTGCGCATAGGCCAAGTTGCTTTTCGTAATGATGTCAGCGGATTCGGGATTAGGCACGAGGATCGCTTTTTGCACGTATACCTGATAGGGGAGACAGGCACCGGCAAATCGACGCTGATCGAAGCGATGGCGCTCCAAGACCTGAAGCTTGGACACGGATTCGCCCTCATCGATCCGCATAGCGATCTTGTTTCTCGCGTTGCGAAGCGAGTGCCTACGTCGCGTTGCTGCGACGTGATCTATTTAGATGCTACCGACCAAAATCAACCGTACGGCTACAACCCTCTTCGTCATGTGAGAGACGACCGCATCGCCCTGGCGACTTCAGGCATGATGGATGTGTTTAGAAAGATGTGGCCGGACGCCTGGGGCGTACGCATGGAGCACATTCTGCGCAATGTGCTCATGGCACTGCTCGAACAATCGAACTCCACACTTCATGATGTATTGCGGATCTTTCTGACAAAGGGTTTCGGAGAAAAATTGCAGGCTCGCTGCGAAATCACACTGTCCGCGCCTTCTTGACTAACGAATTCGAGCGCTTTTCGTTCGGGCACCACGCAGATGGAACCGCCCCCATCCAAAACAAGGTCGGGGCATTTCTCGCCGATCCCTTACTGAATCGGGTACTCACGTCTCCCAAACAGGATCCGATCAGCAGCTGCTGATGCGCGATCAGCGCCTCGGCGCCCGACAGTTGGGCGCGCGTCTCAATCAGCGCAGCCTTGAGTACATCCGCATCGTCAAGGTGATCGGCGCCCTCGCCCATGCGCACCACTGCAGCACATCGCGCTGATTCGCGCGACCAAATCAGTGCTGCTGAGTCAACGCGCCGCAGCTCATCCCGCCGCCGTCGGCCGCCACGTGTGAATGGGATTGCGCCAATCGATGCCTTCCAGAAGATAACCGAGTTGTGGCGCTGTAATCGCCACCGTGCCGTCCGCCGCCGATGGCCAGATGAAGCGGCCACGCTCCAGCCGCTTGGCCAACAGGCACATGCCCTGGCCGTCGTGCCACAGCACCTTGATCAGTGAACCGCGCCGGCCGCGGAACACGAACAGATGCCCGTTGTGCGGGTCGCGCCGGAGTGTCTCCTGCACCAGCAGCGCAAGACCGTCGAAGCCCTTGCGCATGTCGGTATGGCCAGTCGCCAACCACACCCGCGTCCCGCTCGGTATCGCGATCGTCATCGCCGCGCGCTCGCCAGTGCCGCAACCACCGCTGATGCCGTCGCAGGTTCGACCGCCCCGGTGATGCGCAGCCGCGCTCCAGAGGCGAACTCGATCTCGATCACGCCAGGCGCTGCTGCGGCCGCGGGCGCTGCCAGCACCGGCTCCGCCGCCACCGTGACCGCAGCAAACGCTGCCGGTTCCCCAGATCCTCTCCGCGATGGCCGCGTGCCCACAGCTCCCGTGCGTGCCTGCCGGCGCCATCCATGCAGCAGGTTGGGATGAACATCGTGCCGCCGCGCAACAGCCGTGACGCTCGCCCCCGGCTGCAGGCTCTCCTCGATGATCCCCCGCTTCTCAGCCGACGTCCATCGCCGC
>Ga0075428_100002599_pt1 | contig 19633 bp, 31 predicted proteins | sample RhiMetdeltSRZDD2_FD_75291 | JGI IMG/M metagenome (GOLD analysis project Ga0075428, IMG submission 75291) | Populus rhizosphere microbial communities from Tennessee, USA - Rhizosphere MetaG P. deltoides SRZDD2 | ecosystem: Host-associated > Plants > Roots > Rhizosphere > Soil | place: USA... | reverse complement strand
CTCGTACAGATCTACGAGCAGGGCGAGCCCGACACGCTGGCGATCCTGCTGGGAGCGGAGTCGCTGGGCGACGCAGTCACCAACCTCGACCATCTGCACTCGGTGGCCGGACTCGACGAGAACATGCTCGCGCAGGCACGTCGTGCACGGGCCTCACTCGGCAGGCTGACGGCGTCGCTCGCCGCGCGTGAAGAGCGCCTGGACGCGCTCGAACAGCAGGCCTCGGCGGCGGCCGGGGAGCTTCAAGCCGCGCGCGCGGAACGCGAGAGCTACCTCGCCGACCTGGCCGGCCAGCGGCGGCTGAACGACCAGCAGATCTCCTCGCTCGAGCGCGAGGCCCGAGCCGCGAACGAACAGTCGAGCAAGATCGCCGCCCAGCAAGCGATCGCACCCACACCGGCGCCCGCCGCCCCCCCACCCGCACCCGAGCCGACTCCGGCGACGCCGTCCACGCCGGCTCACGGCCGAGCGCTCACTGTGGTGGCGACCGCCTACGCCCTCCCGGGTTCCACTGCGACGGGGCTTCCCGTCGGCCCCGGGATCGTCGCCGTCGATCCCACCGTGATCCCATTCGGCACGCACATGACCATTCCCGGTTACGGCGAGGGCGTGGCGGCCGACACAGGCTCGGCCATCGTGGGCGCTCGCATCGACGTCTGGGTCCCGACGGAGGCGCAAGCCAACCAGTGGGGCGTAAAGACGATCACGATCTACCTCCACTAGCCCGAGGTGTGGCTACACTGCCCGGCGCGCGCAACAAGGTGCGAGGTTCACAACTTGGGAGAGAACGGGAGAATCGGAACAGAGGTGAGCGCGGCGGGCGTCCGCGTGCTGCTCGTCGACGACCACGACCTGTTTCGAACAGGCCTGAGGACGCTGCTCGAGGAACAGGACGTCGAGATCGTCGGCGAGGCCACGAACGGTCAGGAAGCTGTCCAGCTCGTGCAGGAGCACGCGCCGGACGTCGTCCTCATGGATCTGGAGATGCCCGGAGGCCGGGGGATCGATGCCACCCGCGAGATCGCCACGTCCTCTCCTCTTACCCGCGTCGTCGTCCTGACCATCTCCGACCAGGATTCGGACGTAATGGACGCCATCGTCGCCGGCGCGTGCGGCTACCTGCTCAAGGACGCCTCGATCCAGGAGCTCCTGCGGGGGATCAAGGCGGCCAGCATCGGCGAGTCGCTGATCTCGCCGTCCATCGCCTCCAAGGTCCTGCAGCGCGTGCGTGCGGCCAGTCCCGACCTCGAGGCGGCGCAGACGCTGATCGGCCAGCTGTCCGAACGCGAGCTCCAGGTGCTGAAGCTGATCGCGAATGGGAAGGACAACGCCGAGATCGCGCGCGAGCTCTTCATCAGCGCGAAGACGGTCAAGAACCACATCTCGAACATCCTGCTGAAGCTCAGCATCGAGAACCGCATCCAGGCGGCGGTCTACGCGGTCAGGAGCGGGCTAGCCTGAGTCGCCGACGGAATGATCACCGCTGACCGAGCGTGGTGGGCGGTCGGCGGCTCTATGAAAGGCCGGGCTGCGGAACAACAGCGCGCAATTCGCGCGTGCGTTCCTTGAGGAGGCCGAGCCGTTCGCGCAGATGCCTCAGATCGCGATCAAGCTTGGCCCGCCGCTCCGCCAGCGAAGACAGCTCCTGCGCGCCCTGCGGATCAGCCTCGATCCCCGCGGCGACGCCGTCCATCTTTCGCTCGATGCGAATGCGCTCCCCCTCGAGCGCGAGCGCGGTTGCGTAGCCGTCCGTCAGCGTCCGCTCGAGCTCGACCACGGGCGGAGACCCGCCGAGCAGGGTCTCGATGCGCTCTAGGACCACGTTCAACTCGTGCAACACTTCCGAGCGATTATCTGGCACCACTCTTGCGGTTTCCATAGGCCGGACGGCCTATCTTTCCCCACTCGAAGACCCATGGTCATCCGAACCTTTTACGAGAATCGCCGCCTGATGCCGTCGCTCCGCCGGAGGCTCCTCGCGTGCCTGTTCGCCGCCACGCTGCTCGCGGCCGGCACGGCCGGCGCCCGCTCGTCGTCGCCGAGCCCGCTGACCCCGAAGCTCTCGCGCGCGCTGGCCGTGGCTGGACTTGGCGGCGCGCGGAGAGCCGCCGTCGCGGTAGACCTCGCTACCGGCGAGATCCTCTACAAGCAGCTGCGCTACGTCGGGCTGGAGCCGGCGTCGAACGAGAAGCTGCCCGTCACGTACGCCGCGCTCCGCCTCCTGGGCGGCACGTATCGCATCCCGACGGACGTCCTCGGCGACGGAGGGCAGGTCGGAAAGACCTGGCGCGGCAACCTCGTACTACAAGGCCACGGCGATCCGACTCTCTCCTCGCAGGATTTGAAGCGGCTGGCCTGGCTGGTGCGTGGAACCGGAATCAGGACGGTTCGCGGCTCGATCGTCGGAGACGAGAGCTACTTCGACTCGAAGCGCGGCGTCTGGGGCTGGAAGTCGTACTTCTACGGAGGCGAGTCTCCGCCGCTATCCGCCCTCACCGTCGACCGCTGCATCTTCAGCGGGAGGCTGGCGAACCGCCCTGCTCTGGCCGCCGCCGCGCTGTTCAAGAGGGCGCTGAGCGCCGCAGGAGTCAAGGTGACGGGCAAGTCGCGGCAGGGCGTGGCTCCGGCCGCCTCGGTGCCCATCGCCCACGTCAGCTCGGCTCGGCTCTGGAAGATCCTCCGCTACATGGACAGCTGGAGCGACAACTTCACCGCCGAGCTCTTGCTCAAGCACCTGGGCGCGCAGCAAGGGCATGGAACCAGCGCCGGCGGCGCGGCCGTCGTCCGCCGCGTCCTCATGCAGGCCGGCGTGCCCATGTCGGGCGTTCGTCTCGTCGACGGATCGGGACTGTCATCGAAGGACCGGCTGACGGTCGGCGCGCTCATCGCGATCCTCCAGTCGGCATGGACGGATCCGGCCCTGCGCAAGCCGTTCCAGGCGGTGCTGGCCGTCGCAGGCAGGACGGGGACGCTCCGCAACCGGTTGCTCGGATTGGCGACCAAGGGGCGCGTCGCGGCCAAGACGGGCACGACGGATGACGCCTCGGCCCTCGCGGGCTACGTCAAGGGGCGGTATGCCTTCGCGATCATCCACAACGGCTACCCGCTCGCGTCGTGGTACGCGAAGCAGGCGGAGGATCGCTTCGTCCAGGTGCTAGCCGCCGCGAAGTAGGCTTTGTAGCCCCGCCTCGTCCAGCACTTCGACACCGAGCTTCTGCGCCTTCGCGAGCTTCGAGCCGGGGCTCTCTCCGGCGATCACCGCGGTCGTCTTGCCCGAGACGGAGCTCGTGATCTTGGCGCCCGCAGCCTCGAGCGCGGCCGCCGCCTCGTCGCGCGTGAAACCTTCCAGGGTCCCCGTGATCACGTAGGTGCTGCCGCTGAGCGGGCCTTCGATCGGCTTCGCCTCCTCACCGACCTCGAAGTTGAGCCCCAGGCCGCGCAGCTCCTCGACGAGTGAGCGGTTGTCGTCCTCTTCGAACCACTCCGCGATCAGCTCGGCCCGGTCGGGCCCGATGCCCTCGACCTCGACGAGGTCTTCCTGGCTCGCATCCATCAGCCGGTCGACGGAGCCGAAGTGGCGCGCGAGGTGCTCGGCCATCACCCAGCCGGTCTTGGGGATGTTGAGCCCGAAGAGCACGCGTTGGAAGGGTTGCTCCTTCGAGCGGGCGATGGACTCGATCGCGTTTCGTGCGGAGATCTCCCCGTAGCCGTCGAGCTCCATCAGCTGCTCGGCGGTCAACCGGTAGAGGTCGGGCATCGAGCGCAGCAGGCCCTCGTCCCAGAGGCGGCGGACGAACTGCTCGCCCACACCCTCAATGTCCATTGCGGCCTGGACCCAGTGAATGAGGGTCTCCAGCCCACGCGAGGGACAGGCGCGATTCGGACACCGGTGCATGACCTCGCCCTCCGGCTTGACGATCTCCGCATCGCATAGCGGGCACCTCTCCGGCATCCGGAACGGCCTGGAGCCCTTCGCGTGCGGAAGCACCGGCCCGACGACCTGCGGGATCACGTCGCCGGCGCGCTGGACGATGACGGTATCGCCCTCGCGAATGTCCTTGCGGTTGATGTCCTCCTCGTTGTGCAGCGTCGCGTTCGAGACGGTCACACCGCCCACGACGACCGGCTCGAGCTGGCCCCACGGATTGAGCGCGCCGGTCCGCCCCACCCGAATGCTGATCTTGTTCAGTTTCGTCTGTGCGGTCATCGGCGCCCACTTGAAGGCGCGCGCCCAGCGCGGACGGCCGTGGAGCGCGCCGAGCCGGCGCTGCTGGTCGAGGGAGTCCACCTTGACCACGATTCCGTCGATCTCGTAGTCCAGCTCGACGCGGCGCGTCTCCCACGTTCGGCAGGCCTCCGCAACGGCTTCCAGCGACTCGTGGCGCTCCGCGAACGGATTGGTGCGGAAGCCGTGCTCGCGCAGCCACTGCAGCGTCTCCCACTGCGATCCGTGCGCGATGCCCTGGGTGGCGCCCACGCCGTAGACCCAGACCGCGAGTGGACGTGATGCCGTGATAGACGAGTCCTTCTGCCGGAGCGAGCCGGCGGCCGCGTTGCGGGGATTTGGTGCCACCTTCTGCTTCGTTCCGGCCAGCCGCTCGTTCAGTTCACGGAAGCCGGAGAGCGGCATGTACACCTCGCCGCGCACCTCCAGGACGGACGGCGCGCCGTCACCCAGCATGCGCAGCGGGATCGTTGGGATCGTCCGCAGGTTGACCGTCACATCCTCTCCCTGGATGCCGTCCCCGCGCGTCGCACCGCGCACCAGCACGCCGCCCTCGTACGTCAGGTTGATTGCGAGCCCGTCGATCTTCGGCTCGAGGACGTACGTGACCGGCTCATCCGAGTTCAGCCGCTTGCGCACGTCGTCGGCCCACTTCAGGAGCGCCTCGTCCGTCGTCACCTTCTCGAGCGAGCCCATCGCCTCGAGGTGCTGCACTTTCTGAAAGCGGTCCGAGAGGGGTGCCCCGACGCGCGCCGTCGGCGAGGTCGAGTCGCGTAGCTCCGGATGCTCCTCCTCGAGGGCCACGAGCTCGTCGTAGAGGCGGTCGTAGTCGGCATCCGAGATCTCCGGATCGTCGAGGACGTGGTAGCGGTAGAGGTGGTAGTCCAGCTGCCGGCGCAGGTCAGCGGCTCGATCCGCCACGGATTTCGTCTTCGAGGCCATCGATTCGATGCTAGCCACGAAGGCGTCGAGTGGCTGCGCATTGCTTAAACACAATGACTGTGTTAGGAGAAGCTATGCGAATCGTTACTCTCATCACAGTTGCCGTCGCTGCCGCAGCACTCGCGGCGGGCACGGCCACAGCCGCAGGAGCCAAGAGCAGCGGCTTCTTCAAGACGCAGAACGGGAAGATCTACTGCCTGTGGGTCACCAGCGGACGGGCCCAGGTCGTCTGCGGGATCAGGAACGGCAGCCTGAAGCCGAAGCCGACGAACAAGTGCAGGGTCACGGACCCGACCGGCGGCTGGCTCAACATCAACGCGCGGGGCAGGGCCAGAATCCAGGCCTGCTCGGGCGACGCCGGTCCGTTCGCCAATCCGGCGCAAACGAAGGTGCTCGCACCAGGGAGAACGTGGAGCGGCGCTGGAATGTCGTGCAAGGCGACGGCATCTGGAATGACCTGTAGGAACAAGTCGAAGCACGGCTTCACCATGACTACTCCCGGCCCGTACAAGAAGTTCTAAGACAAGGAGCGAGCGAATGCGAATCCCCTCCATCATCATCCTGGCCCTCGCCGCCGCGGCGCTCGCGGCGAGCACGGCCACGGCCACTGGCGCCAAGGGCAGCGCCCATTTCAAGACCCAGAACGGGAAGATCTACTGTCTGGGGAGCAGCGGCACCAGGGCTTTCGTCTATTGCGGGATCAAGAACGGTCACCTCAAGCCGATGCCGAAGCCCAACTGCCACGGCGATGACGACCCCACCGGCGGCTGGCCCAACCTCAACGCGCGTGGCAGGACCAAGATCCAGACCTGCTCGGGCGACCCCGGCCCACTCGCCAACCCGGCGAGTGCGAAGGTACTCGCACCGGGAAGGACGTGGAGTGGCGGCGGCATCTCGTGCAAGGCGACCGCGTCCGCCATGACCTGTCGGAACAAGTCACAGCACGGTTTCACCATGACTAGCTCTGGCCCATACAAGAAGTTCTAAAGCGAGGAGCAGAAAGTGAGAATCCCCTCCATCATCATCCTGGCCCTGGCCGCGGCGGCTCTCGCCGCGGGCTCGGCCACAGCCGGCGGTGCCAAGGGCAGCGGCTTCTTCAAGACCTCGAACGGGAAGATCTATTGCGAATGGGCTTCGAGCAACGTCGTTTGCGGGATCAAGAACGGCAAGCTCAAGCCCGCGCCGAAGAACAACTGCAAGGGCATCGACTACATCGGCGGCTGGCTCGCCGTGAATGCGCGGGGCAGCTCCAAGGTCCAGGCCTGCTCGGGCGACGCCGGTCCGTTCGCCAATCCGTCGCGCACCAGCACCCTCAAGTCAGGTGCCACCAAGCGGCTCGGCAGCACGTCGTGCAAGGCGACGACGTCGGCTATGACCTGCAGGAACGCGGCGAAGCACGGGTTCACCATCAATACCTCCGGCACGTACAAGAGGTTCTAGGACTAGGAACACCGGATGCGAATCCCCTCCATCACCATGCTGGCCCTCGCCGCGGCGGCTCTCGCGGCGGGCACGGCCACGGCCAGCGGTGCCAAGGGCAGCGGCTTCTTCAAGACCCAGAACGGGAAGATCTACTGCGAATGGGGCACCGGCGGACGGGGCTTCGTCGTATGCGGGATCAGGAACGGGACCCTGAAACCGAAGCCGAACAACAACTGCAAGGTCATCGACTACATCGGCGGCTGGCTCGCCATGAATGCCCGGGGCAAGCCCAAGGTGCAGGCCTGCTCGGGCGACGCAGGTCCGTTCGCCAACCCGGCCCAGACGAGGGTGCTCGCACCAGGAAAAACGTGGAGCGGCGGCGGCATGTCGTGCAAGGCGACGGCGTCGTCCATGGCGTGCAAGAACCGGTCCCAGCGCGGCTTCATTGTCACCAGCGCCGGCCGGTACAAAATCTCCTAGTACTCGACGTTCACGAGGTAGAGGCCCCACGGCGGCACCGTGGGGCCCGCCTCGCTCCGCGGCCGGCCCTCCACGAGCTCGGCAACGTGCTGGGGACTGCGGTCGAGCATCGTTCCGACGAGCGTTCGCACCATGTGCCGGAGGAAGCCGTCGGCCGTGATCTCGAACTCGAGCGCATCCGCGCCACGATGCCACGCGGCGGCCAGGACGACACGCGTGAAGGTCTCGTGCTGCGTCTCGGTCGGCGTGAACGCGCGGAAGTCGTGCTCCCCGAGGATCGCCTCGGCGGAGTCCGCCAGTTTCTCCTCGTCCAGCCGACGCGGATACCAGTAGCTGCGCCGGTGCTCGAACGGAGACGGCGCGCGCCGGCGCCAGATGCGATACCGGTAGCTGCGCGCGCGGGCCGAGTGCCGCGCGTGGAAGTCCGCCGCCGCTTCCACGACCTGAACCGCGGCGATGTCGTGCGGCAGCACGGTGTTGACTGCTTCCGTGGCCCGGTCGGGCGGCGGCCCTCCCTGCACTTCCACGCTCGCCACCTGCCCTAGCGCGTGGACGCCCGCATCGGTCCTTCCCGCCACCGCGAGCTGACCAACCGCAGGAAAGACCTCCTCGAGTGCGCGGCGAACCTCGCTCTCGACGGTGCGGAGCCCCGGCTGCGCCGCCCAACCGGAGAAGTCGGTGCCGTTGTACTCGAGGGTCAGCCGGAGCTTCATTCCACTTCGAGCGTGAGGTCTCTGATGCGCAGCACGCGCACATGTTCCCCGACCTCGGCGCCTCTCGCGCAGTGCGCGCGCCAGAGCTCGCCGAGCAAGCGCACGCGTCCGTCCGGCCGGCAGGCTTCGACCACCAGAGCGGTCTGCCCGATCAAACTCTCAGGGCCGGTGACCGCACGCTGGCGGCGCGTGAACCGGATCCAGAACAGGCTTTCCGCCACCTCGATGCCAAGGCCCACGACGATGGCGACGAGCCCCCACGGCGAGGGAAGGACGAACAACGCGAGCAGGATCGCGATGATCGCGGCCACACGGGTAGCATCACCGCGATTTGGCTGGCGCGCACGAGGGTCTCTGGGACTATATCCACGCGCTGTACGCCCGCATGGCTTCGGCGTCGCCGGCGGGTAGCCACGCGGTGGTCGAGCTCGAGACGAACGACGGCCGCACGCTCGAGCCACGCGCCGTTCAGGCCTACCCGCCGTTCCTGGTCTGCGACGTGAGCGAGCCCGAGGCCGAGATAGTCGCGATTCGCGAGACAGACATTCGGCGAATCCGCATCTACCACGCCGGCGAGGACGAGAAGGTGCCGGTCGGCTTCAGGGTCGGCGAGCTGGAGCTGGAGTGAGCCTTCCCGGGCGGGTGGTTGAGCTTTGCTGGAGGAACCTCCCGGTTCCCCCAGACCCCCTCCACCGGTCCGGCTTCGCCGGACAGGGCGCTATGCGCCCGGCGTGTAGTCGACGAGCTCGAGGTACGCCATCTCGGCCGCATCACCCTGTCGCGGGCCGATCTTGACGATCCTCGAGTAGCCGCCCGGCCGCTCTGTGAACCGGGGGCCAACGTCGGAGAAGAGCTTGTGGACGACGTCCTGGGAGCGGAGGTAGGCGAGGGCTTGACGGCGTGCGTGCAGGTCACCTCGCCTCCCCAGCGTGATCATCTGCTCCGCGATCGGGCGGACGGCCTTGGCCTTGGCCACGGTCGTCTTGACGCGGCCGTGCTCGATCAGCGCGCCTGTGAGGTTCGAGTAGAGCGCCTTCCGATGCGCGGAATCGCGGCCGAGCTTCTTTCCCGATCGTTGGTGGCGCACGTTCCTAGATCTCGTCTCCCCTCAGGCCGAGACCGTGGGTAGCGAGCGTCTCCTTGACCTCCTCGATCGACTTGCGACCGAAGTTCGGGATGGCCGCCAGCTCGCCCTCGCTCTTGGACACGAGCTCGCCGATCGTCTCGATGCCAACGCGCTTGAGGCAGTTGTACGAGCGGACGCCGAGCTCGAGCTCCTCGATGGGGAAGTTCTCCATCGCGTGCGTCGCCGGCACCTCTGCGACCTCCTGGGCAGCCTCGCCGAAGCCCTCGATCTTCTCCAGGTCGGTAAAGATCGCGAGCTGGCGGATCAGGATCTCGGCAGCCTGAGCAACCGCGTCCTTCGGGTTGACCGACCCGTCTGTCGTGATGTCGAGGCGGAGCTTGTCGTAGTCGGTGCGCTGACCGACACGCGCGGCCTCGACCTCGTAGGCGACCCGGCGGACGGGCGAGAAGATCGAGTCGACGGGGATGACCCCGATCGTGTGCTGCTCACCGCGGTTCAGCTCGGCCGGGATGTACCCGCGGCCGCGGCCGATGGTCAGCACGATCTCGAACTTGCCCTTGCCGGAGAGGTGGGCGATCTCGAGGTCCGGATTGAGGATCTCGAGGTCGGCCGGCGCCTCGATGTCGGCCGCAGTCACGGTGCCGGGACCCTTCTTCGAGAGGTAGACCTCGATCTCGGGCGCCTCGCCGTGCAGCGTGCAGATCAGGTTCTTCAGGTTGAGGATGATGTCCGTGACGTCCTCCTGGACGCCAGGGAGCGTCGTGAACTCGTGTGCGACGCCCTCGATCTTGACCGAGGTGACCGCGGCTCCCTCGAGGGAGGACAGGAGCACACGGCGCAGCGAGTTCCCGAACGTGTAGCCGAAGCCGCGGTCGAGCGGCTCGATGACGAAGACGCCGCGGAGGTCGTCGACCTCCTCGTGGACGATCTTCGTCTGTAGTTCCGTGGGACTCATCGTGCGAGTTGCCATACGTTCCTTTCGAGTTCGTGGCGGTGGAGATTCCGCCGAGTTACTTGGAGTAGAGCTCGACGATCAACGACTCCTGCACCGGAGTATCGATCTCTTCTCGCTCAGGCCATTTGAGGATCTTGCCGGTGAGCCCATCGTGGTCGGCCTGGAGCCACGGGGCAACAGAGGCAGTGAGGTCGGTCGCATCGCGGATGACCTGCTCGGCGGAACTGCCGGGCGTCATGGTGACCACGTCGCCAGGCTTCACGCGGTAGCTGGGGATATTGACCCTGCGCCCATTGACGTGGAAGTGGCCGTGCCGCACGAGCTGGCGCGCCTGGGCGCGCGAGGCCGCGAAACCGAGCCGGTAGACGACGTTGTCGAGGCGCGTCTCGAGCATGCGCAGGAGGTCCTCGCCGGTGATACCGGACCCCTTCGCCGCCTTCTCGTAGTACGTCCGGAACTGCTTCTCGAGCAGCCCGTAGTAGCGGCGCGCCTTCTGCTTCTCACGCAGCTGGAGCAGGTACTCCGACTGCTTGATCCGGCCACGGCCGTGCTCGCCCGGCGGATAGCTTCGGCGCTCGATCGCGCACTTCTCGGTCAGGCAGCGCTCGCCCTTCAGGAACAGCTTCATACCCTCGCGGCGGCACTGCTTGCACTTGGGAGACCTGTCGCGCGCCATCAGCGGTCACCTCCCGCCTGGATCGTGCGTGCCAGCCGCGAAAGGCTGCCGTCGGAAGGACGCTGCCGGCGTAGGCTCGACGGAGCCGGCCGAAAAGCGGAGGCGGTGGCTCCGCCACCGCCGGAGCGGGAAGCCCAGCGTTCGTAGCCGTAGGCTACGGGCGCGACCGAGGACGTAGCGAGGGCGAGCCTTGCAGCGCCCTGGGGCGTGCGAGACGGGTGGGAGGGGGCCGACATCAAACCCTCCGCCTCTTGCGAAGCCGGACGCCGTTGTGGGCCTGCGGCGTCACGTCGCGCACGCCGAGAATCTCGAGGCCGGCGGCCTGGAGCGAGCGAATCGCTGTCTCACGGCCGGAGCCGGGGCCCTTGACGAAAACTTCGACCTTCTGCAGGCCGTGCTCCATCCCCTTCCGCGCGCACGAGTCAGCCGTGACCTGCGCGGCGAACGGCGTCGACTTGCGCGAGCCCTTGAACCCGGCCGAGCCGGCGGACTCCCAGACGATCACGTTGCCTTCGGGATCGGTGAGCGTGACGATCGTGTTGTTGAACGACGTCTTGATGTGCGCCTGTCCTATGGCAATGTTCTTGCGGACGCGGCGACGGCTCCGGCCGCGACCGGCCTGACGACGAGGAGGGGCCACTACTTAGCCTTCTTCCCTCGGCCGACGGTCTTCTTCGGGCCCTTACGCGTGCGCGCGTTCGTCTTCGTCCGCTGGCCGTTGACCGGCAGTGCGCGGCGGTGGCGAATCCCACGGTACGCGCCGATCTCGCCCAGGCGCTTGATCGACTGCGAACGCTCGCGGCGCAGGTCACCCTCGACCTGGAGGTTGCCGTCGATGTAGTTGCGCAGCGCCGTGACTTCCGCGTCCGTCAGGTCGCGAACCTTCTCGTCCGGCGAGAGCTCGAGCGCGGCGAGGATGTCGCGCGACGTCGAGGGGCCGATCCCGTAGATGTACGTGAGCCCGACCTCGAGCCGCTTGTCGTTGGGGAGATTGACGCCGGCGATACGGGCCACTAGCGATCACCTGCCGAGCAGATCGTGCCCTCCGGCCGCGAAAAGCAAGCCAGGCGAGGACGCAGGGAGCGTTCGGAGCCGTAGGCTACGGGCGTGACCGAGGACGCCGCATGGCGTGGCTTTGCAGCGCCCCGAAGGGTGCGAGCTGTGAGGTAGGGGGTCGCCATTAACCCTGCCTTTGCTTGTGCCGGGGATTGGTGCAGATGACCATGACGCGGCCATGCCGCTTGATCACGCGGCAGCGCTCACACATCGGCTTGACTGATGCTCGGACCTTCATCGGTAGCGGTAGGTGATTCGCCCTCGGGACAAGTCGTAGGGGGAAAGCTCGACCTTCACCCGATCGCCCGGAAGAATGCGGATGTAGTTCTTGCGCATCTTCCCGGAGATCGTGGCGAGAACATCGTGACCGCCCTCGTCGAGCTGGACGCGGAACATGGTGCTGGGCAGCGCCTCGACGATCTCTCCTTCGAGCTCGATCTTGTCCTCTTTGGGTACTTACCTGCCTCCTTCTTCTTTCATGGAAACCGCGCTCTGGGAGCGCGGTCGAACGACAGAGAACACAGCACAGCACGGCTCGCGCCGCGCGAATTTCATGGTAGCAAACCTGCCGTAACCTCCGCCGGCGCGGTCAGGATGCGTGGGCCGTCGTCCGTGACGGCCACTGTATGTTCGAAATGGGCCGTCAACGAATCGTCGGACGTCGAGATCGACCAGTGGTCGTCGTGGACGTAGATCTCAGGTGAGCCGGCGCTGATCATCGGCTCGATCGCCAGCGTCATGCCCGGCTCGAGCTTCGGGCCGCGTCCAGGCTCGCCGTAGTTCGGGATCTGCGGTTCCTCGTGCATCGAGCGGCCCACGCCGTGCCCCACGAGGCTGCGGATGACCGAGTAGCCGGCGCCTTCCGCGGAGCGCTGAACGGCCGCGGAGATGTCGCCGACGCGATTACCCGAACGAGCCTGCTCGATGCCTGCCTCGAGCGCTCCGCGGCAGGCCTGCAGCAACTGCTCGGCCTCGGCGGAAACCTCCCCGACCGGGAACGTCCAGGCCGAGTCGGCGACGAACCCTCCGAGCGTCACGCCGACATCGACCGAGACGATGTCGCCGTTCTCGAAGGTGTATTCCCCAGGGATGCCGTGCACCACCATCGAGTTCGGCGAGACGCAGATCGAAGCTGGATAGCCGCGGTAGCCCTTGAACGTCGGGGCGCCGCCACGCGAGAGGATGTGCTCCTCGGCGATGGCGTCGAGCTCGGCGGTCGTGACGCCGGGCAGCATCCGCTCGGCCAGGAGCGCGATCACGTCGGCGACCACGCGGCCGGCCTCGGCCATCTGGTCGATCTCTGACGCTGACTTACGGATGATCACGGATTCAGCGTAGCCGGGGGAACCTGCCGGTTCCGCCGGACCACCTCCACCGGTCCGCTTCGCGGACGGGCGCTTCGCGCCGAATGATCACTGGCGCACGGCCGCCTGCTCCAGCGTCTGCTGGATCTCGTCGAACACCTCGTTCACCAGCCTGTCTCCGTGGATGACGACCAGGCTCCCCAGCGCGCGGTAGTGCTCCACCACAGGCTCGGTCTCACGTCGGTAGAGGTCGAGCCGGGTTCGGATCGCCTCGGGCGTATCGTCCTCGCGTCCCTCTTCGGCGGCGCGCTTGACGAGCCGCTCGACGCAGACGTCCTCGGGGACGTCCAGCTGGAGGACGACCGTGATCGGTCGCTCGATCTCGCGCAGCATCGCGTCCAGCGCCTCCGCCTGTGCGATCGTGCGGGGGAAGCCGTCGAGTATGAAACCGTCGTCGACGTCGTCGTGCTCGAGTCGCTGGCGGATCAACTCGATCATCAGGCCGTCCGGAACGAGCTGTCCGGCGTCGTAGATCGGCTTGACCCGGCGACCGAGGTCGGTTCCCTCAGTAATAGCCTCCCGGAGCATGTCCCCCGTGGCGATGTGGGGGATGCCGTAGCTCGCCGCGATGCGCTGGGCCTGGGTGCCCTTTCCGGAGCCTTGCGGCCCCAGGATCAAGATGTTCATCTACTTCAGGAAGCCCTCGTAGTGGCGCATCATCATCTGCGACTCCATCTGGCGCATCGTGTCGAGCGCGACGCCGACCACGATCAGAACGGACGTGCCGCCGAGCGCGCGCGAGTTGGCCTGAGAGAAGCCTCCGTACCTGATGAAAAGGCTGGGCGCGACCGCGATGATCGCGAGGTAAAGCGCACCGGGCAGGGTTAACCGCGTGAGGACGCGATCAAGGTATGTCGCTGTCGGCGGCCCCGGTCTGATGCCGGGGATGTACCCGCCGTGTTTGCGCAGGTTGTCGGCCTGGTCCACCGGATTGAACTGGACCGCGGTATAGAAGTACGTGAAGATCACGATCAGGGCGCCCTCTAAGAGCAGGTAGGTCAGGCTCGAGGCCTGGAAGTACCTGTTCACGAACCCCTGCGTCGAAGGCGCGAACTGGGCCAGGGTCGGGAAGAACGCCATCACTGCCGCCGCGAAGATGACCGGGATGACGCCGGCCATGTTCACGCGCAGCGGTAGGTACGTCGTGCCGCCCGCGACCTGGCGCCGGCCGACGACCCGCTTCGCGTACTGGATCGGGATGCGGCGCTGGCCCTCCTGCACGAAGACGACCGCGACGATGATCGCCAGACCAATGATCGGGAAGAAGAGCTTCTCGGTCGGGCCCCCGTTGACCCAGGCGACCACACCCGCCGGAGCGCTCGTCAGGATCGAGGCGAAGATCAGCAGCGAGATTCCGTTACCGACGCCGCGCTTGGTGATCAGCTCGCCCATCCACATCAGCAGCGTCGTGCCGGCGGTCAGCGTGACGACGATCAGAGCGAAACGGCCTGCGTTCGCGTCGAGGATCCCCTGCCGTTGGAAGAGGTACGCGTATCCGGCCGACTGACCGGCAGCGAGCGCGACCGTGAGGTAACGGGTGTACTGGTTGATCTTGGCCGTCCCGGCCTCTCCCTCCTTCTGGAGCTGCTCCAGCTTCGGGACAACGACCGTCAGGAGCTGGAGGATGATCGAAGCCGTGACGTACGGCATGATCCCGAGCGCGAAGATCGCGAAGTGTGAGAGCGCACCGCCCGAAAACACGTTGAGCAGGTTGAGGATCGTCCCTCCCTGCCCGCTGAAGTAGTTCTTGATCTCGTCCGAGTTGACGCCGGGCGCCGGCATCCACGAGCCCAGGCGGTACAGCGCGAGGATCATCCCCGTGAACAGGACGCGGCGACGAAGCTCGGGGACGCGCCAGGCGTTGGCGAGCCAGGCGAACACCTATTCCTCCGTCTCTGGCTCTTCGGGTTCTGCGGGCTGTTCCGCCTCTTCGGCGGCCTCTGCCTCGGGCTCGGGCTGCTTCCGCGCGCGCGACTTCTTGGCCTTCTTCTCGACCGCCTTGCGCAGCGCGACCACCGTCCCGCCGGCACCCTCGATCTTCTTGCGCGCGCTGGCAGAGAAGCGGTGCGCGGTCACGGTTAGCTGCTTGGACAGGTCGCCCTGGCCGAGAATCTTGACGTCGATGCGCATGTTCTTGATCAGACCCGTCTCCGCGAGCAGCTCGAGCGTGACCTCGGTACCGGCGTCGAACCGCTCGAGGTCTCGGACGTTGACCGGCTGCGTCTCCGTCCGGTGCGGTCCCATCGGCATCGCATCGGCCGAATAAGGGCCGCGCTGCTTGCCGAGCCGCATGTATATCGGCATCTGTCCGCCCTCGAAGCCGGGGCGCATCTTGTGCGAGCCGGCGCGCGCCTTCTGGCCCTTGATTCCGCGGCCGGAGTACCGGCCCTTGCCCGAGCCGAGCCCGCGGCCGACGCGCTTGCGCGTCTTGCGTGGCTGCGCGGGCTTGAGCGTGGAGAGGTTGAGATTTTCGGGCACCGGGCTAGCTTTCCTCGACGCGGACGAGGTGGCGGACCTTCCTGAGCATACCCTTGAGCTCAGGGCTGTCCTTGTGTTCTGCGGACCTACCGATCTTGCCCAGGCCGAGCGCCCGCAGCGTGCCGCGGTTGCGCGGGTTCTGGCCGATGGAGCTACGGGTCTGGGTCACCCGGATCACTCCGAAACCTCACTCGTGTCGGCGGCTGAGCCTTCTGGTTCCCCTACTCCGGCGTCGCCGACAGGCTCCTGCGCCGCCTCGGCACTCGCCTCTTCCGCCGGAGGCTGCTCCTCAGCCGGAGCGTCCTCCTCTGGCTCAGGCCGCTTGTAGGGCAGCACCTCGGAAATCGTCTTGCCGCGGATCTTGGCGACGTCCTCGGGCCGCCGCAGGTTGCGCAGCCCGTCGACGGTTGCTTTGGCCATGTTGATGGGATTCGTCGTCCCGAGGCTCTTGGCGAGGATGTCGCGGATGCCTGCCAGCTCGAGGATCGCGCGCACGCCGCCGCCGGCGATCACGCCGGTTCCCTCACTCGCAGGGCGGAGCAGGACGCGGGCCGCGTCGGAGCGGCCGAGGATCTCATGCGTGATCGTGGTGCCGTGCTTGGGCACGGTGAAGAGGTTCTTCTTTGCGTCGTCGACGGCTTTGGAGATCGCCAGCGGAACCTCGCGGGCCTTCCCGTAGCCGACGCCCACGCGGTCGACCTCGTCGCCGATCACGACGAGGGCCGTGAACGAGAACCGCCGACCACCCTTCACGACCTTGGCGACGCGGTTGATCTCGACGACCCGCTCCTTGAGCTCTCGGGTCTCGGTGTATTCGCTGGTGCTCAAAGCTTCAGTCCTCCTTCACGGGCGCCGTCGGCGAGCGCCTTCACGCGCCCGTGGTACAGGTAGCCGCCGCGGTCGAACACGGCTGACTCCACCTCCGCCCTCTTCGCATTCGCGGCTAGCAGTTTGCCCACCTCGGCCGCCTGCTCGGTCTTGTCGCCCTTGAACGTCTTCGTCAGCTGCATCCAGCCGGCCGCCGCGACCGTGCGGCCGCTGTCGTCGTCCACCAACTGGGCGGAGATGCCCTTGTTCGAGCGGAAGACGACCAGGCGGGGACGCTCGGCGGTGCCGTGCGTCTTCGCGCGCACGCGGCGGTGGCGCCGCTTGCGGGCCTCGAGTACCGACAGAGTTGCCATCTACGCCCTCTTGCCAACCTTCCGGCGCACGTACTCGCCCTGGTAGCGGATGCCCTTGCCCTTATACGGCTCGGGCGGACGGATGCGGCGCACCTCGGCTGCAATCTGGCCGACCTGCTGCTTGTCGGCGCCCTTGACGATGATCTCTGTCGGGGTGGGCACCTCGAAGGTGATGCCGGCCGGCGGGTCCTTCGTCACCGAGTGCGAAAAGCCGACGTTCAGCTCGAGCGACGTGCCCCGCAGCGAGGCGCGGTAGCCGACACCCTGGATCTCCAGCCGCTTCTCGAAGCCTTTGGTGACGCCCTCGATCATGTTCGCGATCAGGCTGCGCGTCAGCCCGTGCAGCGCGCGATCCTCGCCACGCTCGGTCGGACGCGTGACCGTGATCGTCCCGTTCTCCTGCTCGATCTTCATCCGCGCCGGCACGGACTGGGAGAGCTCTCCGAGCGGGCCATTGACCATCACGCGCCCAGGCGAGAGCGAGACGTTCACGCCTGCGGGAACTTCGATGGGCTGTCTTCCGATTCGACTCATTGCGCTACCAGACGAAGCAAATGACCTCTCCGCCGACACCGCGCTCCTCCGCCGTTCGGCTCGTGATCACGCCGGACGAGGTGGAGAGGATCGCCGTCCCCATCCCACCGAGCACCCGCGGGAGCCGGTCCTTGCGCGCGTAAATGCGGCGGCCCGGCTTGGAGACCCGCTTGAGGTCGGTGATGATGCGCTCGCGGTTCCGGCCGAACCGCAGCTCGACCACGAGGGTATCGAAGCTCTCGCCCTGGCGGACGTGGAAGTCGCGGATATACCCCTCCTCCTTCAGCAGGCGTGCGATGTCCTGCTTTACGCGCGAGGTGGGCATCTCGACCGTGTCCTGCAGCGCCTTGTTGGCGTTGCGAATGCGGGTGAGCATGTCGGCGATCGGATCGGTCAGCATGTGGATCCTCCTACCACGAGCTCTTGGTCATGCCCGGGATCGAGCCCTCGTGGGCCAGCTCCCGGAGGCAGATCCGGCAGAGCCCGAACTTGCGGAAGACAGCACGCGGCCGGCCGCAGCGGTTGCAGCGCGAGTACTTCTGCACCGGGAACCGCGGTGTGCGGGCAGCCTTGGCGATCAATGATTTTTTGGCCATTTATCCCTTACTCCTCTTCCTGTCCGTCGCGCGGCTGGCCGGCGAACGGGAACCCGAGCCCGCGCAGGAGCGCGAGTCCCTGCTCGTCGGTCGAGGCCGTCGTCGTGACTGCGACGTCAAGGCCGCGGATGGACGAGATGTCGTCGTAGTCGATCTCCGGGAAGATGATCTGCTCGCGGATTCCGATCGAGTAGTTGCCACGGCCGTCGAACGAGCGCGTGTTCAGTCCGCGGAAGTCGCGGATGCGCGGGAGCGCGATCGAGATCAGCCGGTCGAGAAAGTCGTACATCCGGTCGCCGCGCAGCGTCACGCGGGCACCGATCGGCATGCCCTCGCGGATCTTGAAGCCGGCGATCGACTTACGCGCGCGGCGAATCTGTGCTCGCTGCCCCGCGATGCGCGTCAGCTCCTCGATCGCGCTGTCCAGCGCTTTGGCTTCGGTCTTGGCCTCGCCCACTCCCATGTTCAACGTCACCTTGGTCACGCGCGGGACCTCCATGACCGAGCTCATGCCGAGCTCATCCTTGAGCCGCGCGCAGAGCTGCTCGCGGTAGAGCTGCTTGAGCCGCGGGACGTAGCCATTCCCGTTCTGGGCCGCCGTCACTGGTCGATCTCCTCCATGCAGTCGACGCGCTTGCACTGCCGCACTTTGACTTGCTCGCCCTTGACGTCCTTGACGCTGATGCCGACGCGCGTGGCGCGCCCGCAGGTCGGGCAGACGAGCATCACGGCCGAGACCGGCACGGGGCCAGCCTTCTCGAGCACGCCACCGGGAGCGATCTGCTGCGCGCCCATCCGGCTCGAGTCCCTGAGTGGACGCGGCTTCGTGTGGCGCTTGACCACGTTCAGGTTCTCGACGATCACACGCCCCTTGGACGGCTGCGCCTCGATGACGCGGCCGCGCTTCCCGCGGTCCTTGCCGCGGAGCATCTGGACCGTGTCGCCTTTGCGGATTTTCATTGTCATCACAGAACCTCTGGTGCGAGAGAGACGATCTTCATGAAGTTGCGCTCGCGGAGCTCGCGTGCGACCGGGCCGAAGATGCGGGTGCCGCGCGGATTCCGCTGGTTGTCGATGATCACCGCCGCGTTCTCGTCGAACGCGATGGACGTACCGTCGTCGCGGCCGTGAGGCTTCTTCGTCCGGACGACCACCGCCCGCACGACCTCACCCTTCTTGATCGTGCCCTGTGGGCTGGCCGTCTTCACGGTACCGACGATGATGTCGCCGACGCCGGCGTACCGGCGGTGGGAGCCTCCCATCACGCGGATGCAGAGAAGCTCGCGGGCGCCGCTGTTGTCGGCGACGCGCACTCTCGTCTCCTGCTGGATCACTTCGCGGCCTCCACGACCTCAGCCAGGCGCCAGTTCTTGGTCTTCGAGAGTGGGCGCGTCTCGACGATGCGGACGACGTCGCCCACGTTGGCCTCATTCCGCTCGTCGTGCGCGTGGAACTTCGTCTCGCGCCGGATCACCTTCTTGTAGCGCGGGTGCACCTTGAGGGTCTCGACCCGGACGACGATGGTCTTGTCCATCGCGTTCGAGACGACGACGCCACGGCGCTCCTGGCTGCGGCCACGCTCGCGCTCCGGCTTCGGGAGCCGGACGATCGGCTTGCGCTCGGTCGACGGCACGCGCTTCACCTTCGGGCGCTGGCGCCGCTCGGAGCGGGGAACGCGCTTACGCTTCCTCTTCGGCTCGGCCGCTGGGACGGGCTCCTCAGGCGCTTCCGCTTGCGGAGCGGCTTCCGCCTCCGGGGCGGCTTCCTCTTCCGGAGGGGCTCCAGCCTCCGGAGCGGCTTCCTCCTCGGCCGCGGCCTCCTCTTCGGGAGCAGCCTCGGCCGCAGGTGCCTCGTCCTGGGCCTCTGTCGGAACGTCCGCCTCGGCCTCGGGCGCGGCCTCTTCGGCCGCCGCCTCGGGCTCTAC
>Ga0075428_100002597_pt1 | contig 19636 bp, 14 predicted proteins | sample RhiMetdeltSRZDD2_FD_75291 | JGI IMG/M metagenome (GOLD analysis project Ga0075428, IMG submission 75291) | Populus rhizosphere microbial communities from Tennessee, USA - Rhizosphere MetaG P. deltoides SRZDD2 | ecosystem: Host-associated > Plants > Roots > Rhizosphere > Soil | place: USA... | reverse complement strand
GGGGCTGACGGCAATCGGGAACAGCACCAAACTCCCAACAGTGCTACGATTTTGCCCACTCGAGGAGGTCTCTCATGACGTCTCCCCTGGTTTACCGTTTCGCCTCGTTTGTTAGCGTCGCCGTTCTTACGATCGCGGCGGTTGCGACGCCGGCGCAGGCCGAGGTCAAGAAAATCGTTGTAGACAAGAAAGTGTCGCCGGCCTTCGACGGCAGGGCGTACGGTAGTGCCGGCCAGTACGAAACACTCGCAGGGCGCGCCTTTGGCGAGCTCGATCCGAACGATCTTCACAACCGGATCATCACTGACATTCAGCTCGCTCCCAGAAACAGCAATGGCAAGGTCGAGTACGTGGCGAGCTTCTTTCTTGTGAAGCCGATCGACATGTCCAAGAGCAGCCATCTGATGTGGCACGGTGTGCCCAATCGCGGTGGCCGGCTCACGATCGTTGAAGCGGAGCGGCTGCTCGGCGATATCGGTCTGAGCAGCGGATGGCAGGGCGACAATTCCGGCAACACGGCTCCCGACGACGACAACGATTACGTGACCGTGCCGGTGGCCAGAAATCGTGACGGTTCACCGGTAACAGGACTCGTCATCGGACGAATCGTGAACGCCAGCGGCGCGGAGTCGCGGCCGATGCTCGTGAACGCCAACCCGGTGCCATACAAGCCGGCGAGCCTCGACACGACGAAGGCGACGCTGACGACACACACGGCGGAAACGATCGACGGAAAGATCAGTGGCGAGCGGACGGTTGCGAGCGGCGATTGGGCGTGGGCCAAATGCAGCGCGGACAACCCGTTTCCAGGCACGCCAGATCCGACACAGATATGTGTGAAAGGCGGCTTCGATCCCAAGCTGCTGTATCAAGTGGTCTTCACGGCGCAGGATCCGTACGTGCTCGGGATTGGCTTCGCCGCGTTCCGTGATGTGGCAGCTTTCTTCCGCTTTGCCACTCAGGACGCCGAAGGAACGGCCAATCCGGTCGCGAATCAGATTTCATGGATCATCAGCCGCGGGCAATCGCAATCGGGCAATTTCCTCAGAGCATTCCTGCACCTCGGCTTCAATCAGGACGAGAAAAACCGGAAGGTGTATGACGGCTCGTGGCCGATCATTGCCGGCCGGCGAGTGTCGCTGAATGCGCGATTTGCGCAACCCGACGGAGCGCTGAAGCTCTACGAGGCTGGCAGCGAAGGTCCGCAGTGGTGGGTCCGATGGCCCGACTCGGTGCGCGGGCTGCCGGCGGCGGGCATTCTCGATCGCTGCACCGCGAACAACACGTGCCCGAAGATCATCGAGCACTTCGGCGCGGCGGAGATGTGGGGACTGACGCTGAGCCCGTCATTTCTCGGAACGTTAGCCGATAAAGACATCCCGCTGCCGAGCAACGTCCGGCGGTACTACATCCCGAGTACACAGCACGGCGGCGGCATGGGCGGCTTCAACGTCAATCCACCTATGGCTCCCGCATGTCCGGGTCCGAACTTCGGCCGCGGCGCGTTCGCGGCCAACCCGGTTCCGCACACCGAGACGGTGAATGCGCTTCGGGTGCATTTCCGAGACTGGGTGATGCACGACACGCCGCCGCCGCCAAGCAAATATCCGACGCTGGCCGACGGCTACCTCGTCGATCCGACGAAGGAAGCCACCGGATTCCCGACGATTCCGGGCGTCCCTGTAAGTGCGCCGACAGGACTGGTCAATCCAATGCTGGACTACGACTGGGGACCGAACTTCAACTACGTGGACGGCTCGGGCGTTCCGTCGAAGATGCCGCCCGGCATCAAGCGCGCAATCAGGATGAAGGTACCTCGCGTTGACGCGGACGGAAATGAACTGGGCGGCGTGCCAGTGGTTCTGCGTGACGCACCGCTCGGCACGTATCTCGGGTGGAACGTCGTTGCGGCCGGATTCCATCAGGGCAAGATCTGCAACTATGCCGGCGGAATGATTCCGTTTGCGAAAACGAGGGCAGAGCGGATGGCCAACGGCGATTCGCGTTTGTCGCTCGAGGAGCGGTACAAGACCCACGACGGGTACGTTGAAGCGGTGAAGGCCGCGGCTTCGAAAGCCGTTGCCGACGGCTTCCTGCTGCAGGCCGACGCCGACAAGCTGGTAGCCGCCGCGGCTGCCAGCAACGTGCTCGCGACGACTCAGACCGCCCAGAATATCAACCCCTGATGCACGTCGGGTTGCCGAGCTACGGAGGCACGGAGGAAACGTGAACATTTCTGGTCTGCTTCTCCGTGGCTCGGCGGCGTGCCTCGCGCTGCTGGCTGGCACGTATTACGCGATGGCGCAGTCGCGTCAGCCGCACGAACTCAAGCTCACACCGCAAAACGTCCACTGGGGCTATTACGATGCAACGCTGAAACCTGTACTCCGCATTGCGTCGGGCGACACGGTTCGCATCGAGACGATGGTGGCGGGCGGGCTGTCGCGTCTGCGCGTTGCCGGGGTGCCGGAGACGGAGATCCCGGATTCGCTGAAAGCGGTGGAAACGGCCGTCACCGAGCGAGGTCCCGGCGCCCATCCGTTGACCGGGCCGATCTGGGTTGAAGGCGCCGAGCCGGGCGACGTGCTTGAAGTCAAGATTCTCGGGTTCGAGTATCTGCATCCTTATGGGGTGACCGGCTTCGTCCCCGGGCGTGGCACCCTTCCGGACGAGTTTCCCTACTCGCGGTTCAAGCTGTTTCGATTCGACGCCGCCCGCGGCATCACGCAGTTCACGCCCGGTGTTACGCTGACGCTCGCGCCGTTCTTTGGATCGATCGGTGTGGCGCCAAATCCGATCGTGCGTCGCGTTTCGAGCGGACCGCCCGGCCCTCACACGGGAAATCTGGACAACAAGGAACTGATCGCCGGATCGACGCTGTACGTCCCGGTGCACGCGCAGGGAGCGCTGCTGTCGATCGGCGACGGCCATGCGAGGCAAGGCGATGGTGAAGTGACGGTGACGGCTATCGAGACCTCACTGCGTGGCACCGTCCAGGTGATCCTTCGCAAAGGGATGCATCTCAACTGGCCTCGTGCGGAGACGCCCACGCACTACATCGCCATGGGGTTGCACGCTGACCTGGACGAGGCGGCGAAGCTCGCCACCCGAGAAATGATCGACCTGCTCGTCGCACAGAAGGGGATGAGCCGCGACGAGGCGTATATCCTGACGTCGGTTGCCGTGGATCTCCGCGTGACGCAGCTTGTCGACGACACGAAGGGCGTGCACGCGATGCTGGCGAAGTCGATATTTGCGAAATAATCGTTCGCACTTCAGGGTGCTCCGTTCTCGGTTCGTGTTCATGTTCGGTTCGTCGTTCACATGTTCGCGCTCAGAACGAGGGTCGGGTATCGAACTTGAACACGAGCTGAGAAGCGAGAAGTGAGAAGTGTGAACGACGGTTCACTTTAGCGTCGAGGGACTCTCATGAAACGCACAATCACCGCACTCCTCGCACTGGTGTTCATCGCGTCAATCCTCGCCCTCGCACAGGCACGCGATGTCCCGCGATTCCGCGTCGATCCGACGTGGCCAAAGATTCCCAACAACTGGCAATTGGGTGAGGTCTCCAGCGTTTCCATCGATGCGCAGGATCACGTCTGGGTCCTGCAGCGTCCCGGAAGCCTGAACCCGGATGAAAAGGCGAGGGCGGCTCCGCCGGTCCTCGAGTTCGATGCGGCTGGCAACTTCGTGCAGGCATGGGGCGGTGCGGGTCAGGGCTATGAGTGGCCGGAGACCGAGCACGGCATCTATGTCGACGCGAAGGGCTTCGTCTGGATTGGCGGCAACGGCGCGAAGGACCATCAGATCCTGAAGTTCACGAAGGCCGGAAAGTTCGTCATGCAGATCGGCCGCGCCGGGCAGAGCAAGGGGAACGCCGACACGCAAAACCTCAACATGCCCGCCGACGCGTTCATTCACGCCCCCACCAACGAGCTGTTCGTTGCCGACGGGTACGGTAATCGGCGCGTGATCGTCTTCGATGCCGACACCGGGCGGTTCAAGCGCATGTGGGGTGCGTTCGGCGCGGTGCCGACGGATGACAAGCCCAATCCCGCCATTCCCGACGGTCTTCTGCGAGGCGCGTCACAGTTCGTTCAGCCGGTGCACGCGGTGCGCGTCTCAAGGGACGGTCTTGTTTATGTCTCGGACCGCGGCGGAAAGCGTGTCCAGGTATTCAGCCTCGACGGCACCTACATGACGCAGGTGTTCATCGGCCGTGAGTGCAGGGTGCCCGCGTGCGGCAACGGGACAACGACGGCGAGCACGGCGTTCTCGGCGGACCCTGAGCAGCGATACTTGTATGTGGCCAACCGCAGCCAGGCGAAGGTGATGGTGTTCGATCGCCGGACACTCACGCTGCTGGATGAATTCGGCCGGTGGGGATCAGCCCCTGGAGAGTTCGGCACGCTTCATCACATGAACGCCGATTCGAAGGGGAATCTCTACGTGACAGAAGTAACGCCGCTTACGCCTGCCAACCGGCGCATTCAGAAGTTCACGTTCCTCGGGGTCACGAACGCGACACGATAATCGTTGTTCCCGGTTCCGGGTTCCGCGTTCCGAGTTCGAGTTTTGGGTTCTGCACTCCTCGTTTCGCTCCACGCTCGATCTGCAGTTGGGAGCTGAACTGGGAACTAGGAACCCGGAACTTGGAACCGTAAGTGTGGAGGTCACCATGAAGGCTCTATTGACGCTGCTGGTCATGCTTGTTGCGACGCCGTCGCTGGCGCAGCAGAGCGTTCCCGAAATTCCGTTCGATTCGGTCGCGGATTTCTTCAAGCTGCCGGCCGGGATGAATTTCGGAGAAGTGTCAGGCGTCGCGGTCAACTCGAAGGGCCATATTTTCGTCTTCACTCGATCGAACAGCGCAGGCGGGCCCGCATACGCGCCCACGGCGGCCCAGTTGCTCGAGTTCGGCCCCAAAGGCGAATTCGTTCGCGAGATTGGCCGGGGACTCTACGCGTGGTCGTTCGCGCACTCAGTGCGCGTGGACAGGGATGACAACATCTGGGCAATCGACAAGGGCTCCGACATGGTGGTCCGGTTCAATCCGGCCGGTCAGATCGTGATGGTGTTCGGCCGTCGTAAGGAGTCGGCCGACGCGGAGACAGGACCGTGGGAGGAGGCTGATCCTCCGCTGCCGCACATCGATGGGTTGTTTCGTCAGCCGACCGACATAGCGTGGGACTCGAACGGCAACATCTATGTGAGCGACGGGTACGTCAACTCGCGCGTGGCGAAATACGACCGCAACGGTGACTGGGTGAAGTCGTGGGGCGAACACGGCACGGGTCCTGGCCAGTTCCGCCTTCCGCACGCGATCGCAGTCGATCGCGACAACAACGTCTACGTCGGCGACCGGAGCAACAGGCGCATTCAGGTCTTCGACACGGAGGGCCGCTTTCTCAGGATGTTCACTATCGATGTGCCGCCGGATCCACGGACGCGCGCCGTGAACGGCAACACGCCGACCGGGGAGCGACTGGCGGCCGTGATCGGCGCGCCGAACTCGATCTGCATCCCGCCGGGCCAGAGCCAGGTGATGTTCGTCGGTGAATCGACGTACCCGGGACGGATTTTCAAGGTCTCACTTGACGGCAAGGTCCTTGGCGTCATCGGCCGTTCGGGCCGGCTGCTCAAACAGTTCTCAGGCGCGCATGGGCTCGCCTGTCCCTCCGAAAACGAGATCTACGCCGCCGAAACATCGAACTGGAGGGTGCAGAAGCTGCTCCTCCGGCAACCGGCGGCCGACGCGCGCACGGCGCAGCGGTAAGCGTTGGCAATCTCCGTAGGGCGGCCCTTCACGGGCCGCCTGGCTGATTGGCTGGCTCTCTCGCGCGATGAGCGCGATCGTGCCGTGCAGTCGTGCCTCGAGCGGATTCGTGCGCTCGATGCCTCCATTCACGCCTGGGTCCAGGTTGCGCCGCAGGAGCCTACCGGCGACGGTCCGTTGGCCGGCATCCCGTTTGGCGCAAAGGACATCATCGAGACGCGCGGACTCGCGACCCAATACGGGTCTCCGATCTATGAAGGGCGAATCGGCGTCAGCGACGCTGCTATCATCGGCGAGCTGCGGACGCGTGGCGCGATTCTCATGGGCAAGACGCACACGACGGCGTTTGCCTACCGAACGCCCGCGCCAACGCGAAACCCTCATAACCTGCAACACACTCCTGGTGGCAGCTCGAGCGGATCGGCGGCGGCCGTCGCTGCGGGCATGGTGCCGCTGGCGCTGGGCACCCAGACGCAGGGGTCCGTCCTGCGGCCCGCGTCGTTTTGTGGCATCGCGGGATTCAAGCCGACCTATGGACTCGTATCGATGGACGGCGTCCTGCCATTTGCGACCAGCCTCGACACGCTTGGCTTCTTTACGGCCACCGCAGCGGACATGCTCGCGCTGTGGCACGCCCTGGGCGATCAAACAGGTGTGGGGCGGGTTCCGCAGCCCTTCGTTGGTCATAGGGCGGCGGACCCGCCGGATTTCCCACTAGGATTGCCCGACCCGTTGCCCGACGTCGAGCCTTCCATGGCCACGGCATTTCAGGACGCTGTGTCTCGATTGCGCGCGGCGGGTATGACAATTCAGCCGGTCGATCTCGGCGACATGCTCACCAGGCTCAATCAGGCCTCACGCATCGTCATGGCGTATGAGGCGGCGCGCTTTCACGAGCAGCGTTACAAGGAGTACGGATCCAGGCTCGCAGATATGGCGAATCTCGTGCAGGAAGGCCTGCAGGTTGAGAGCGAGCGATACGACGAGGCGCGCGCCTATATCGATGAGTGTCAAGCTCGCGTCAGTAAGGTCTATGAAGTTACGCCCGTGATCCTCGTGCCGGCTGCAACGGGGACCGCGCCATTCAGCCTGGCGTCCACCGGCGATCCCCGCATGAACGCGCCGTGGACCGCGCTCAGGACGCCGGCCATCTCCATTCCGATGGCGGCGTTCAACGGTCTGCCACTCGGACTGCAGCTCACCGCCGATCGCGGCGACGACGCGCGCGTGCTGCACACCGCCGTGCGCGTCGAAGCCGCCCTCGCCACGTCGTAGCGCCCAGGCTTCAGCCTGCGCGTGATCGATGCAATCGTGCTCGGATACACTCACCTCGAGATTCATGTTCGAAGCTGCCGAAGTTGGACGAAAGCTCTCGAAGAGCGATTACAAGGCCCAGGTCCCCAGGCTGCGATGGGAGCTGCTCGAAGCGCAGCAGCAGCTCCGCAAGGCGCCATTCCCCGTGATCGTGCTCTTTGCGGGCGTGGACACGGCCGGCAAGGGCGAGACGGTCAACCTGCTCAACGAGTGGATGGATCCGCGCTGGATCGTCACACGTGGCTACACGGACCCGTCCGGCGAGGAACGTGAGCGCCCGAGACTGTGGCGCTACTGGCGTGACCTCCCGCCGCGCGGCCGCATCGCGCTCTTCTTGAGTGCTTGGTACTCCTCGCCCATCCGCCACCGGGTTGCCAGCCGGATCAGCACCAGCGAATTCGACGCGCTCCTGGATCAGGTGGCTGCCTTCGAGCGTGCTCTTACCGACGATGGCGCCGTGATTCTGAAGTTCTGGATGCACCTGAGCAAGGCCGCCCAGAAGAAGCGATTGGCGTCGTTCGAGAAGGATCCGCTCCAGCGCTGGCGCGTGACCAAAAAGCAATGGCGGCACTGGCGCATGTTCGACAAGTTCGTGGCCGCTGCCGACCGTGCGATTCGACGCACCAGCACCGACCAGGCCCCGTGGCAAATCGTGGAGGGCGAGGACGAACACTACCGCTCCATCGTCGTCGGAGTCGAGCTGCGCGACGCGATTCGCCGTGGTCTCGAGCGTGCGCGCGAGGGCCGTACGCGGTCTCGCGCCACGGCAAAGACGCGCGAGAGCCGGCCGGCAAGAGCTATCGACCGGGTCGCGCGGCAGTTCAACGTCCTCGACAATCTCGACCTGAGCCGCCAATTGAGCGACGCACGCTTCAAGACAAGGCTGGCCGAGCAGCAGAGCCGGCTCAATCTCCTCCAGCGACGCGCGCGCCAGCAGGGCGTTTCGACGATTGCCGTGTTCGAAGGGTGGGACGCGTCAGGCAAGGGAGGCGCGATCAGACGCGTGACCGGGGCGCTCGATGCGCGGGACTACGATGTCATTCCAGTCGCCGCACCCACCGAGGAGGAGCGCGCCCACCACTATTTGTGGCGCTTCTGGCGTCATCTGTCCCGCGCCGGGCGCTTGACGATCTTCGATCGAAGTTGGTACGGCCGCGTGCTTGTCGAGCGTGTCGAAGGGTTCGCAAGAGAAGACGAGTACATGCGCGCCTACGGCGAGATCAACCAGTTCGAGGAGCAGTTAGTCGGCCACGGGATCCTCATGGTGAAATTCTGGCTTCACATCAGCAGAGAGGAGCAGCTCAGGCGGTTTCACGATCGGACTCGAACCAGCTACAAGAAGTGGAAGATCGGCGATGAGGATTGGCGGAACCGTGCCCGATGGGCGGATTACACGATTGCTGTCAACGATATGGTGGCGCGCACCAGCACGCGCATCGCGCCGTGGACGCTCATCGAGGGGAACGACAAGAACTTTGCCCGCGTGAAGGTGCTCACCACGCTGGGCGACCGGATGGAAAATCGGTTGAAGAAGTGAAATTCCGTCTGGGCAGTAGCGCGCAGGCGAAGGCCCGCGCGCTACTCATTACTCACGACTCAGAACTCAGAACTCAAAACTCAAAACTCAGAACTCAGAACGGCCAGGCTCACCGTCGCCGCTATCTCGTCGACTGAACCGGTCTGGTCGTCCGGAACGGATATCCCGGTGGTCCGTTCAGGTAATACGCTCCTAGCGTCGTGATCTTATCCATGTCGGGATACATCACGCTGATCGCCGGTGCGCGTTCGCTCCCACGTGGCGAGAACCAAACCGCGCCGTCGCGCGTGACTTGGATCTTCGGCGTGTCCGCGTCGAACTGCGGTTTCGGGTAGTAGGTGAATGTGGCATCGCGAGGATTGAACCTGCCGATTGCAGCCGATCGGTCAGGCGCCGGCGAATCGGCAAACCAGATGTAGCCCTCGGCGTCTTCCGCCACGTCGTACGGCTGCGAGTTGGGCCACGGCACGGTGTACTCGGTGAACTTGCCGGTGGTCTGATCCAGCTTTGCCAGCTTGCCAGGCCGTTTGCCTGCCGCCCAAATCCCGGTCCAGACGTTGTTCTTCGAGTCGACGTTCAGCCGCCGGATCTGACTCGGATAGGTGGGCGGGGTGAATTCCGTCCATTGATTGTTGCTCGTATCGAACTTGGCGAGCTTCCCGCCGCTCCACTGGGCCATCCAGATGTTGTCGTTCCGATCCGCGACGATGCCGTATGGAATCGAGTGCGGCGTCGGCACGCGAAACACCGTGACCTTGTTCGTGGCACGTTCCCACTTGCTCAATGCGCCGCCCATGATCCATCCGACGTAGATGTTGCCCTTGGAGTCCATCGCGAGCGACTGCAGCCACTTTATGGAATTGCGGACCGTGTTGTCGGGGTCCATTGGAATCAGACGCTCGAACTGCTCGCTCTTCGGGTTGAACATCAGCAGACGCTTCGCCGTGGACGTCTGGACGCCGCTGTGCTCAGGAAGCCAGATCATGCCGTCCGGATCCACCAGCACTTCGTGGGTACCGTTTTTCGGATCCGGCAGCAGAAAGTCCTTCTGGACGCCTGTTCGGGGATCGAGCTTGACCAGCCGGTGCGGATACCCGCGGTCCGTGAGCCAGACGTTGCCGTCATGGTCGAATCGGACATCCTGCCCCACCCGGCGGCCGCGATACCCGATGTTGACATATTCCGGCGCCTTGCTCCCCTGGCCCGGGGGATCGGGCGGCAGGTAGTACTCGATATACATCGCCTTGCCGAGCGCCGTCTCATCGACCGGCGCGTCGCGATCCGAGCGAACCCCGCGCGGCTTCGCGTCCGGCCCGTAATTCTTCGTCATGTAGGCCAGGAGCTCCGCGCGGTCCTGCCGCGAGAACGGTAGTACGGACGTGCGGGACGACAGGAGACCTTCGGCGTAGGTCGCCGCGTCGCGGTCTCTCAGCAGCCCGCCGGCCATGTGCTCGATGCGCGAATTCCAGACCGCCTCGGTCGCGGGACGCGAGGGCAGGAAGTTCTCACCATGACAGATCATGCAGACCTGCTCGGCGACGGCCTTTCCCGGCCCTGCCGGGTAGATCTCGTCGTAGCTCGCGAGCGCCAGAGTCGTTGAGGGACCGGTAATCTCCCGTTCGAGCGACGTGTCTGCTCCGGCGCTCGTGCCGCCGCTGCTGTTCGAGCTGCGCAGCGCGACGCTCACTCGCGGATTGTCGCCCGCTTTCAGCGCAACTTTCTGCACGTCTGATTGGAGTCCCTTGGCCGCGACACTGACTTCGTAGTTGCCGGGGAAGAGCGATACGGCTCGAAACTGCCCGGCGTTCGTGAACACCATGTACATGATGTTCTTGTCCACGTTACGGATGTAGACCTGTGCGGCTTTGAAGGCTGTGGGGGCGGTGACGGAGCCTGACAGACGCGCCATGCTCGCGGCCGCTGCGCCTCTTCCCGCCGTCGACTGCGGGGCGGCAGCCTCGCCGCGCGCGCTGAAGGCGGCGTACCCGATGGCAAGTGCCCCGGTGAGGGCAACCACTATCTTCCACGTGCTCATCTCGTCCTCCTCCAGGCTGAGGTCGCCACGCAATGTTGCCGTTGCCCGATTTGGGGGCAATTATAGCTCCCAAGTCGAACACGAGCCCGAGACACTCACGCGCTGCGCTGCCGGCGCAGGTGGACTCAGAGGTCAATGTATAGTGAACGGACCGTGAGCAGTCGCCTGCCGCTCGCTGCCGAGGATGATCGCACGGAAGTCGGCAGCTATTTTGTCGCCACATATCCGCCGTTCTCGGTATGGACCGCTGCGGCCGTGGAAGGCGACGCCCGGCCGGCGTTGCAGTCGAAGCCGGCGCCAGGAGTCCCGCTCGGGATGTATCTCCACATCCCGTTCTGCCGCAAACGGTGCCACTTCTGCTACTTCCGCGTGTACACCGACAAGAACGCGCAGGAGGTAGCGGCGTATCTCGACGTGCTCGCGCGGGAATGGGAGCGTTACGCGCAACTGCCCGCCATCGCCGGCCGTCCGCTGAGTTTCGTGTACTTCGGCGGCGGAACACCGTCGTTTCTCTCTACCCAGCAGCTCGAAGGCCTGGTGGCGCGGCTAAGCGCCGTGACGCCCTGGCGCGACGCCGAGGAGGTCACGTTCGAGTGCGAACCCGGCACGCTGACGAAGGCGAAGCTGGAAACCATCCGGCAGATCGGCGTGACGAGGCTGAGCCTCGGCATCGAAAACTTCGACGACCGAGTCCTCGAGCTCAACGGCCGCGCGCACCGATCGCGTGAAGTGTTCCGGGCATTCGAGCAGGCGCGCTCGCTCGATTTCCCCCAGATCAACATCGATCTGATCGCAGGCATGCTGGGTGAGAACGAGGAGAACTGGCGGCTTTGCGTGCAGCGCGCGATAGAGCTCGATCCCGACAGCGTCACGATCTACCAGATGGAGCTGCCGTTCAATACGGCGATCAGCGGCGATTTGCTGAAGGGCACCGGCAGATTCGCAGATCCCGTCGCGGGCTGGGCAACGAAGCGACGATGGGTCCAGGAGGCGTTCGAGGCGCTGGAGGCGGCGGGCTATCACGTTGGGAGCGCCTACACGGCGGTGAAGGATCCGTCGCGCACCCGCTTCGTTTACCGTGACCAGCTGTGGCAGGGCGCCGACATGGTTGGTCTCGGTGTCGCCTCGTTCGGCCATATCAGCGGTGTGCACGTGCAGAACGTCGACAGCTGGGAGAAGTACAGTGCGGCAGTCGGACGCGGAGACCTCCCGCTCGGCCGGGCGTATCGTCCGTCGGCGGAAGAGCGGATGATTCGCGAGCTCATTCTGCAGCTGAAGCTCGGCTCGATCAGGCCACCGTATTTCAAGCGCAAGTACGAGGTGGATGTCCTCGAACGGTTCCACCGGCAGTTCGATTCGCTGTCGGCCGACGGGTGCCTCGCGGACGCCACGCCCGACGTCGTGTCGCTCACACGCGACGGGCTGCTGCAAGTAGACGCGCTGCTCAGCCGCTTCTTTCTCCCGCAGCATGCGGGCATTCGGTATACGTGATGTCCATCGGATTGGCCTTGGGCTCTTGGCTTTCGGCTCTTGGCCTGCGTGTGAGTGCGCCTAAGGCCAAACCTTCAAAGCCCAAGGTCGAAAGCCGAAAGCCCAAAGCCGAATATGCAGAGTTCACCTACTGACGTCGTCGTCATCGGCGGCGGTCCGGCCGGATCTACCGTCTCGACGCTGCTCGCGCAGCAGGGAGTACGCGTTCAGCTCTTCGAGCGGGAGCGCTTTCCGCGATTTCACATCGGCGAGTCGTTGATTCCCGAGACCTACTGGGTGCTCCGGCGTCTGAACATGCTGCCGAAGATGCAGGGCAGCCGGTTCGTCAAGAAATACAGCGTGCAATTTGCGAACGCCGACGGGAGATTGTCCGCGCCCTTCTATTTCTGGGACAACAAGCCGCACGAGTGCTCACAGACATGGCAAGTCGTGCGCAGCGAGTTCGACCAGATGATGCTGAACAACGCGCGCGAGCATGGCGTCGACGTGCACGAAGGCGTCCGCGTCGTCGAGGTGCTGTTCGAAGACGGCCGTGCCGTGGGCGTGAAGATTCGCCCGCAGAACGGCCTGGACCGCGAAGTGCGCGCCAAGGTCGTCGTCGATGCGAGCGGACAGAATGGCCTGATTCAGAACAAGCTGCGCCTGCGCGTCTGGGATCCCGTGCTGAACAAGGGCGCCATCTGGACGTACTGGGAAGGCGCATATAGGGACACCGGCCGTGACGAAGGCGCCACGATGGTGCTGCAAACGGCCGATCGGCAGGGATGGTTCTGGTACATCCCGCTGCACGACGACATCATCAGCGTCGGCGTGGTTGCCCCATTCGACGCGCTGTTCAAAGGCCGCGGGCCGTACGCGCAGACGTACGAGGAGGAAGTCGAGCGCTGCCCGGTGGTGAAACAGCGCGTAGGCGGCGCCAAGCGGGTCACCGGATACTTCGCGACAAAGGATTACTCCTATCGTGCGCGACAGGTGTCTGGTGACGGATGGGTGCTCGTCGGCGACGCCTTTGCGTTTCTCGATCCGCTGTACTCGTCCGGTGTGCTGCTGGCGCTCCGCTCTGGTGAGATGGCTGCCGACGCGATCATCGACGGGTTTGCGCGCGGCGACACCTCCGCCGCACAACTGGGCAGATGGGGCCCGGTGTTCAACGAGGGAGTGGATCGGATGCGCCGGCTGGTCTGCGAGTACTACGATGGATTCAGCTTCGGCCAGTTCGTTCGCAAGTATCCGCACCTGCAGGGCACCGTCACGGATCTGTTGATCGGCGATCTCTTCGAGGACAAGGTGGACAAGGTCTGGCAGCCAATGGAGTCGCTGTATCCGCCCGGCAAGGCGCCGATTCCGCCATGGAGCGCTGGTACGCCCGTCGAGCGCGCGACGCACAAAGTCAATGAGCTTGTTCTGCCTGAGGGGCGAAGGCCGTAGCACATTCGATTGACGGGCACCTTTTGGGCTTTCACGCTCAAGCCGCGTGCATATCTCAGCAGCATCTATGGCGGTGAACGCATCCCGGATTCGCAGGTGCGGCCCACATCCCGCCGTGGTGGCGTGCGACGGCCGGCGAGGGGAATCTGGCCAGAACCCGCAGCAAGGGCGGAAGCACGTGAATAACGCCTTGAGTCGGTGAAGGTAGTGGTAGGATCACGGCCGGATAAGGCCGCCAAAATGGAAACCCCCGCTGAAACCTCCTGAACTACTGAGAAAGGAGCGTTTATGCGCATCGCCTGGCTGTTTGCGCTCGTCGCTGCGTTGCTGATTCACCACCTGGCGGTTGCGGTACCGCGCGCTCAGGAAGCCAATTCTCCTGCGGCGTCGCTTCTGGATTACGAGTATTTCAAGACCAAAGTGCAGCCCATTTTCCTAGCCAGGCGCGACGGGCACACCCGCTGTGTGTCATGTCACAGCAAGGGGACTCCGATGATCTTTCAGCGGCTCTCACCTGGGGCTACGACCTGGAACGAGGAGCAGTCCAAGAGAAACTTCCAGGTGGTCGCAGCGCGCGTGGTTCCACACAACCTGGCCCAGAGCAAGATCCTCGTGCACCCGCTTCTGGCTGAAGGGGGCGGTGATTTCTATCACAGTGGCGGCAAACACTGGAATTCCATTCTCGATCCCGAGTGGCAGACGATCGCCAATTGGGTGTGCGGGCGGAAGGCGAACGAGAAGCCAGTCGAGTTGACCGGCGCGTGCGCTGGGGGGGAGTGATCGACGAAGAGGTTTATTCGGCAACCCGTTTTTTTTCCACGAGGAGCCGACGATGAGAATCGTTGATGTGGTGCAGTGCAGTCTGAAGTATGTGGCGATCCTGCTGTTCCTGATGCCGCTGACGGCCGCGGCCCAAGACCAAGTCCGGATTCTCCAGAGCAACGCCGCCGGCGACAGAGTGCATATCATCGACCCTGCCACTAACAGGGTCGTGGCAGAGATCAAGGGTATAGAGGCGGCGCATGGAATCACGGCCTCTCCGGACGGAAACCGGATCTACGTCAGCAACGAGGCTGACGACACGCTGGACGTTGCCGACACAAAAACGCTGACGGTGATCAAGAAGGTCCCGCTGTCGGGTCGTCCCAACAACATCGCGATCAGTCCGGATGGACGGCGAGTATATGTGGGGATTAGACAGGCGGTCGGGAAGGACCCTGGTGTCGCGGATGTCATCGACACCGCCTCTCTGTCCAAGGTCAAGAGCATTCGCACTGAAGGCCCCGTACACAACCTCTACGTGACACCGGACGGCAAGTACGTCGTGGCCGGCGATGCCTCGGGAGAAGGGTACGTGAGCGTGCTCGACACGCAGAAGGACGCGCCCGCATGGTCGGTTCGACTTGGCGACAACATTCGTCCGATGGCGATATCCAAGAATCCCGACGGCTCGACCCGTTCGGTCTTCGTTCAGATCGGCGACTTCAACGGGTTCGTCGTCGTGGATTTCGCAACGCGGAAGGAAGTCGCTCGAATCAAGCTCCCGGCGTTACCTGCTGGAAAAACCGCGATCCCGACAGGCTCCGCTGAATCGCACGGACTGGCTGTCACGGCGGATCAGAAGACGCTGGTCGTTTGCAGCCGATTGAACAATGCGCTCTACTCGTACGCACTGCCTGACTTGAAGCCGCAGGGAACGGCCTATCTCAGTAGCAAGGGGTGTGCGTGGGTGACGCTCACGCCCGACGGCAAGAGAGCCTATGCGGCGGATCCCGTGGGGAATGTCACGCTCGTGGTCGACATCCCGACGATGAAGGAAGTAGCCAGGATCCCGGTTGGTCAGGTTCCGAAGCGCAACCACACGATGGTGGTTGCCGCCGCGAGAGCAGGCACCCGGTAAGATTCTCTTCGGGTCGGGCCGCATCGCGACGCTCAGTGGGTCGGGCCACCCTCAGTGGCGGCTCGGCCCGCCCCTCGTGGCGTAAGCAACGCCCGAAGGCGGGCGGCGTGATGGGTTTTAAGAAACGAGTGTCAGGCTGCCGGCGTTCGCGGGTCGCGTCCTCGCGACTATCAGCGATACGAGAGGCGACGTCGCGAGGGTGGTGGCGAGCGCCATCAGCACCATCATCGAAAACAGTACCGGTGAGAGGATTCCGAGATCGAGCCCGATGTTGAGCACCACGAGCTCGACGAGGCCACGGGTATTCAGCAACACTCCAATCAGCGCCGCGTCGCGCCACGGGGTTCCCATCACGCGTGCCGCGATGCCTGAACCAACGCCCTTCCCGATCACCGCCACAGCGAGTATCAGGAATGCCTGCTCCCAGAGCGCGGCAGTGCTGATGAGATGTACGCTCGTGCGCAGTCCGCTGAACGCAAAGAACAGCGGAAGGAGCAGCGCTGTCACGAGCGGCTCGACGCTGGCGCTGAACGCCCTCTCCGCATCTGTCGCGCGCGGCATGACGACCCCGGCGAAAAACGCGCCGAACAAGGCGTGTACGCCCATGACCTCCGTTGCCCAGGCCGACAACAACATCACGATGAGGATGACGCCGAAGTCGGCCGGTGCCGCGCCGAACGCTGCGCCGCGCTGGTGTGCGATGCGCCAGAGCAGCGGTCGTACGAGGCTCATCATCACCACGCCGTAAACCGCAAGCGCGAGCAGAGGTATCCAGGCCTCTGCAACGCTGCCTGACCGCGCGACCGCCGTGATTCCGGCGAGGATCAGCCAGCCGGTGGCATCATCGAAGGCCGCGCACGCCACCGCGAGTGTCCCGACGCTGCTTCTGAGGAGACGTTGATCGTCCAGGATCCGCACAAGCACCGGAAACGCGGTGATGCTCATCGCGGCTCCCATGAACAGCGACAGCGGCAACAGCCCGACATTGGCGGGGGCGTACGGGTACCACGCAACGGAGGCGACTGTGCTTCCCAGCGTGAAGGGCACCACGATGCTGACCAGGCTGATGACGAGCGCCAGCCGGCCGATGGAGCGCAGGTGGCCAACGTCGAGGCGCCATCCGACCAGGAACATGAAAAGTACGAGCCCTACCTGACTGATCATGCTGAGAGTCGGCAGTGACGAGTCGGGGAAGAGCCGCGCCGAGAGCTGGGGCGCAAGCCAGCCGAACAACGAAGGGCCAAGCAGAATGCCGACCATCATCTCGGCGATAACGGGAGGCTGCCGCAGTTTTGCGAACAGCGGCGTCGCAAGGCGGCACACCGCGACGATGACGGCGATCTGCAGCAGCAGAAGCGACAGGTTGGACATAGCGCGGCAAGCCGCAAGCAAACATGCCGCGCTGTGTCCTCGGACCAGCGCTGGCACGAACGTGACACTAACGCGCTCGCAACTATTTGCCCAAAAAGCAAACTTCAGCGCGTTAGTGTCACGAAGCGGGGAGTGTACTGCACAAAAGAACATCCTGGTCTAAGATTGGCCCGCGGGATTTACACGAAGCTCGATGCAAAGGAGCCTGCCATGAGAAGACTGATCGCCGTTCTCTGGACCATCTCGATCCTGGTGCCGGTTGTCGCCCGAGCCCAGGCGTTTCCGCCGAATGAGACCGGCGTCACTATGGGGCACTGGCATCTCAACACGCGCGATATCGAAGCCAATAAGAAGATCTTCGTCACCATGGGTGGCACGGCGATGAAGGCAGGGAACTTCGACGTCGTGAGATTTCCCGGCGTGATCGTCTATCTCCACCAGAACCTCCAGAACAAGGTGCCTCCACCGACCGGCGGAACCGTCGGCTCGGTCGTGAACCACGTCGGCTTCATCGTTCAGAACCTGCAGCAGACCACGACGAAGTGGAAGGCTGCCGGGCTGGCGGTGCTGCCTGGCAACAATGGTCGAACCGATCAGGCGTTTGTGGTGACGCCGGATGAGCTCCGCGTCGAAATCCTCGAGGACAAGGCTCAGAGATTTCCGATTCAGCATCACCACGTTCACTTCTTCGTGCCCGAATCGGCGGTGCCCGAGATCCAGGCCTGGTATGCCAAGTTCTTTGGCGCCAAGCCGGGCACGCGCGGACAGTTCCAGGCGGCTGATCTGCCGGGCGTGAATCTGACGTTCTCCGGCAGCCCGGAGAAGACCGTGACCACCAAGGGCCGCGTGTTGGATCACATCGGTTTCGACGTCAGGAACCTCGAGGCGTTCACCAAGAAACTCGAGGCCGCGGGCATCAAGCTGGATCGACCGTATACGAAGAATGCGCAGGGCGGCGCACTCGCGTTCATCTACGATCCGTGGGGCACCTACATCGAGCTGAACGAACGGCCGAACGCGGAGTACATCGGGACACGGTAGCAACGTAAGGCGGGTCCCCTTCGGACCCGCCTTAGCCGGAGCCGGGTCTGATCAGCGTCGCGTGCTGACCGGCAGCAGGCCAAGCGGAAGGCGGGCCGTAAAAGGCCCGCCCTACGTGCCTTTCCTAATCTCGGATCTCTGTCAATTCCCTGTGCATTCACGTGATCTCCTGTGCGCCTCGCGCGCGCCGACACTCGTGTGCGCGGCTCCCGCCACATGCAAATCGGCCGAAACAAAGAGAGATGGCCTGGTTAGCGTGCGGCGTCGCCTACTCGATCGCATATGTCGCGATTGGATGGCTGCTGCGCGGCGACACCGACACGCTTCTCTGGTTCAGGATCTGTGCACTGCTGATCCCGCCGCTCACGGGCGTGGCCGTGATCGCGCGCCGTCGCCACGTGTGGACGGGTTGTCATTGGCTCTTCTGGGCGACGATCGCGCTTGGCCTGACGATGTCCGCGATCGGTCTCGTTGGATGGACGTTGGACGAGGTCATCGTCGGCCGCGAAACATCGTGGCTCGGGTGGTACACGGTCTTCGCGCTGTTCGGCGCCGTGGCTCCTTTGCTCGCCCTGCTGGCGCAGCCGCACCGTGGCAGCCGCGAGGCAGTAACCCCGACAACCGCGGTCGATATCGCCGGCATCGCGGTGATGGCCGGGTTCCTGTATTCGCGATTCGTCATCGGCCCCGATTCAACGCCGATGAGTGCGCAGCAGACGTCCCTGCCGCTGTTCCTGCTGTCCGAGTTCCAGCAGTTCGTCGTGGTGGTGGGCATGGCCGGCGCCGCCTTTGTAGCGCGAGACCTGCTGTGGGGAGCAACGTACCGCCGCCTTGGCATGGGGCTGTTCGTCCACGCCGTGATCTTCAGCTTCGCCAATCTGGCGATCTGGCAGGGGCTGTACCGATCGGGGTTCGTCTACGACGTGATCTGGATCATGCCGTATGCGTTCTATCCGTGGGCTGCATCGCAGGCGCCAACGTCCGCGGAAACCGGATTGGAGACTGACCAGCACGCGCTGACACCATCGCGGCCGTGGGTTGTCTTCTCAGCGCTCTGCCTCATTCCGCTGTTCGACTATGGGATGCGGCAGTTGGTTCCGGTTGGTCCACTGGAGGACTTCAGCGACCTCTCGACCGCGATCACGATCTTTTCGGTGCTTCCCCTGTTGATGGCCCGACTCGCCGTGGAACACGGCGAAGCGCGGCAGGCCGACGGGAAGCGCCGGCTGCTGGCCGCCGCGACCGAACAGGCCGACGAGCTCATCTCGATCATGCGGCCCGATGGCGGCATGGAGCACGCCAACCACACCTTCTGCCGCATGATTGGGGACACGCCCGACGCGATTGTCCAGAGGAACGCTGAGGAGTTTCTCGCCGAGGATTCCCGGTCGCAGCTCTCCACGATTGCAGCGGCGGCGCAGAAGGACGGAATCTGGCGCGGCACGCTCGTGCGTACCCGACAAGACGGTTCGACCTTTCTGACGTCCTGCACCATGACGGCGTTGGCCGACAACGCGGGGCGTGTGACGCAGCTTGTCGCGGTCGAGCGAGACGTCACGCGTGAGACAGAGCTGCGCGATCAGCTGATACACGCCGAGCGGCTGGCGGCGGCGGGGCAGCTCGTCTCGGGCGTCGCGCACGAGCTCAACAATCCGCTCCAGTCCGTGGTCGGGTTCGCCGAGCTGCTTCTCGACAACGAACGGCGCGACGAAGCGCGGGAAGATCTCGAGCACATCCTCT
>Ga0075428_100002596_pt1 | contig 19641 bp, 17 predicted proteins | sample RhiMetdeltSRZDD2_FD_75291 | JGI IMG/M metagenome (GOLD analysis project Ga0075428, IMG submission 75291) | Populus rhizosphere microbial communities from Tennessee, USA - Rhizosphere MetaG P. deltoides SRZDD2 | ecosystem: Host-associated > Plants > Roots > Rhizosphere > Soil | place: USA... | reverse complement strand
GCCTTGACGCCCCGACCGTTAATATTGAGCGACGCCGCCCCCGTCACCGTGTGGTTGGCCTGAAACATAAAGCATTGATTGGTCACATAGGCGCCAATGGCCGGGTTGAGCGTCAACACATACGCATTGCCACTGCCCGTCGCGGTCCCGGCGTTAATCGTCCCGGCGACGGTAAGGTTACTGTTAAAAAACTGGCCCTGCGCCCACACTGGCGTGCCGCTCCAGAAGACGAAGCCGAGCATACATCCCAGGCCAAACCAGCGATGTCTCATGTGCCTCCTTTCGTAGCCGCAAGGGCCTCCAAGCGTTCCACGCGCGCCGCCAGCGCGTCCTTGTCCTGACGCGCCGTCTCCAGAAGCTGACAGACCGCTTTCAGCGCATTGAGCAGCAGGTACGGGAGCGCCTCGGTATCGAGCGCCAGCAGGTCCGTCTCCTCACTATTCGGGGTGAGGACGCCCCGACGACTCGTCACCATATAGGGGGCGATGGCCTGCACGGCTTGCGCCCGCAAACCGATGTGCCGCTGACGCGTAATGGGAATACCGCCCTGGCCGTTGTAGCGGTACCAAATCGGCTCGAGTTGGAGTAGGACCTCTAGCCCATCGACAAACGGCGCAATGTCCTTTTTGAGGCGCTCGTCCGACGGACTGAGCCAACTGCCGCCGCCAGGCTTGGTCGCGGTGCCCGTAATCATCAGATTGCCGCTGTTATCGGTCCGCTGCACCACACTACCCGTTTTGTTCAGGGTTTCCACGACCTCACCACTCCCCATCTGGAGGAGGAGCGCGCCGTCCTCACTCAAGACACGCACGGCCGAGGCATTGGTGACGCCCGCGTCCCGGATTTCAAAGTCGGTGCCGGTAATGGCAGTGGCTTTCACAATGAGGAGCCGGCCGCTCGTCGGGGTCAGAAATGTCATCACGACGTTAAAGGTATTGGGATCGACCGTGATGGTGTTGGGCAAGAGACTCTGGCGCGGGCTCGCATTGTCATAGACGGCAAAGAGCAGGGCTGCCGTCCCGAGCCCATGCGTGGCGCCCGCGACGCTCACCGTCGTGGTATTCGTATACGTCGCCACAAAGCGCGGACCCGCGCCACTCACAATAACCGTCCCGCTCGCGGGGGTCACAAACGTCACGGTGACATCCGCCGTTGCGGGGGCAATACTCACGGGCACCTGCGTCAGGATGTTCTGCGTGCCGCTCACGGTATAGACACGCACAAGGAGATCAGCGGTCCCGAGGGCGTGCGTCGTACCCGGAATACTGACGGTCGTCTGATTGGTAAACGAGACCGTATATTGGGGACTCGGGGCCGCGAGACTAATGACGCCTGTTTGCGGCGTGAGAAACGTAAAGGTTGCATCATAGGTGAGCGTATCAATCGCCACGGTATTGGGCTGAATGACCTGGCGCGGCGTTTCGGCATTGTACGCCTGGAAGAGGGGCGCGGGCGTGCCGAGGCGATGCGTCGTGCCCGCAATGGTGACGCTCGTGGTGGCATTGAAGGTGAAAAAGAGGGGACTCTCACCGCCGCCAGGCAAGAACTGCTGGAGCCGGGCCGCGAGCGAACCAAAGGTCCCCTGGGGATTCGTGCCCAAGGTCGTCTGTACCGCGACCGTGGCCGCCAAGAGATCGTTCACAACCTCCGCGTCGACCCTTGATGCCGAATCGGGGGCCACCGGCACCGCATTGATAAACGTCTGCCGCGTGTCGATGACGCCAGGATACCCCGTGGAAATGCCAGCGCCCAGTTGGGCCACTTTAGACCTGTCCTTTCTGGCCTTCGAGGGCCTCCACGCGCGTCGTGAGTGCTGCCACCTGCTCTGCCAGCGCCGCCAGGGTCACCCCAGGAACAATCACGGGGTGGCCCTGCGGCGTCAGCGTGCGCGGGCGGACGTCTTGCACCACCTGGTCCCCCAGCACACGCCATTGCTCTTGCATGCGGGACGGCGCCGCCTCGTCGCGGACGAGATATCCATAGCCGGGCTCGTCCGTGCCACGCTGCGCCTCGACAAAGGCCCGCGCATTACTTTCCCAGAGCCCGACAATGGTCCCGTCATCGGTGCGGTATTTGACCAGATAGGCCATCAGCGCTGCCTCCGAAAGCCGACCATCTTGATATGATCGGCGCCGATAGAATTGACGTCCGGGCCGCCATTCTTAAACGTGCCCACAAAGGCCTTGGTCGTCCCGCTAAAGCCACTGGGGGCGGTATAGACGCCCTGGCACACCATCGTAAAGCGCCCCGGCCCCGTCGTCTGGCCATAGGCGAGTTCGGGCGACCCCGAGGCCGCGCTATTTTCGCGGATGCGCAACTCACACGCGTCGCTCGACGTGGCCACGCTCACGGTGGCCGTGAGCGTCACCCAGACCTGATCCCCCTCGTTGAGCGCAAAAACGAGCGAGGCCAGCGCCGTCTCACTCACCGTCACACTGAGCCCCACAATGTCCGTATACGCCACACTGTTGGTGACGGCATTGGCCTGGATGGTCGGCGTAATGACCGCCGCAGGCGCAATCCCCGCCGTTTGTGCGCCGGTTTCCGGGCTCCACATGAGCGTGCCATCGGGCCGGTAAATTTGGATCGAGTAGCCGGTCGGTGAGGCATTAATGCGCCCCAGCCAGACACGAATCGTGTCGTTATCATCCCGGATAATGATCTGGCGATTGACCCCATCCAGGACAATCGGGGCAATCGTCCCCGCGATCGTCCCTCCAAGAAACACCTGGGAGTTGATCGTCCCCGCAATAATCTTGTTCGCCGTCACTTCTCTGATATGCGCGTCGTCGATAATCGCGGTCGCAATCTGTGCGGCCACGGTAATGACCGCCGTATCAGTGCGGACATGGCCCGCATTGACGACGCCGGCTTTAATCCCGGCCGCTGTGACGCCACTGTCATTGGCGTCAAACATGAGCCCGCCGTTCGTATTAAAAATCTGAATCCCGTACTGATCCGACAAGGGGCCAAGCTTCCCGATCAGCACCCGATTATTGCCGATGTTCTGATCCCGGATGACCATAATACTATTGGTGCCATCAATATAGACGCGATCGGCCACGCCAATACTCACGAGCGCCGTCAGTTTCCCCGTGAGGATTTTTGTTGCGACCAGGGAGCTAATAAAGGTGTCGTCCAGTTGTCCGGCGACGGCGGTCACGCCTGCCGTCGGAGACGCCGGGTGAAACGGCCCTACATTGCCCGAGGTATCCACGGGACGAATCCAGTAATAGGCGCGTTGATTGGCAACAAAGCCCGTATGTTCAAAGCTGTAGCTCCCCTGCCCAATGACCCCTGCCGTGCTGCGATCGTTCAAGCCGGACGTCCAGACCTCGCTATAGTCGTAATCCAGATCGCCCGGGGGCGTCCAGAGGAGCGCAATCTTTTGTACGGTACCAATGGCGTGCAGGTTCGCAGCGGGCGAGGGCGGTGTGCCATCGCGGCCGGTGGTAATGGACACTTCAGGATCACTAAAGACACTGAGGTTGGCCAGGCGATCAATCGAGGCAATCTTGGCAAAGACGGTGACATTGCCGGGAACAAAGAGTTTATAGGTCGTATCAAAGCGCCCGGGCTGCACCACGGTGGGAATGTTGGGCGAGGCCACCCGAAACGCGAGTTGATAGCCGCTCAGATCTTCTTCAAGGTTTTGGTCCCAGTGCGCCTGGACCCAGGTCATGATGGTCCCGTCTGCGCTGGTGTCGGTGCCCGTGGTGAGGCGAAGGCCCGTGGGGACGGCTGGCGGCGTATTGTCGAGTTTATCCGCCGTGAGGGCCACTGGCGTGACGGACGCAATCGCACTGCCCACGCCGATCCCGAACGAATCGTATGGGATAATTTGCACGTAATACGTGATATCGGGGATGAGGTCAGTGACGGCAATTTTTTGGAAATCAATCCCGAGCGTCTGATTAGGGATGGTAGGCGGGTTGCCGGCATCGAGCAAGACCAGAAAATGGTCAAAGTCCCTGGGTCTTACCCATTGTTTCCAATCAATCAACACCGCCTCAAACAGGGCCGTACATTCGGGCAAGATATTACTCATGTCGGGCGGCGGATTGGTCACCACGATCACGGCCGGCTCCACCGAGAGGAGCCCCGTATTCGTCACGGCCCATACCATCACCTGCAGATCGCGCCGCGCCCCTGCAAAGCCGCTGCGAATCTGGTCTTCTTCGTTTTGCTGATGGGTATACGTCCACTGCACGCTCTGGCCTGCGGGCGCCAGCGCCGCGTTATAGGCGCGCATGAGATAGAGTTGCCCTGGCGCCCAGACCTGCACCACGTAGAAGGCGACAAAGAAGGTCTCACTAAAGAGCGGGCTATCGGCCACGCTATCCCACTCGACATGGAGGTCGCGCCCTTCCCAGATGGTGACACCCACGGCTTGCCCCTGGAGGCGCAGATTACGCGGCTGCAAGGGGAAATAGTCCGCCGTCGTCGGGCCGGCCACATGCAGGACGGCCTCCCGCGCCCCGGCATTATTGGGCACCCCCAGATACGAGATCGGCACGACACGATACTGATACGTCGAGCCACTAATGGCGGTATAGTCATCCCAGTCGAGCACATGGCCGCGCACTTGAATAACCGGCGTATAGTTAAAGTTGGGGTCATTGGGATTACTGACGGCCCCGGCGCCAATCGTCCCCGCTTGTACCTGGCCGAGTTGCCCCGTCGCTTCGAGTACACGGCGAAAAATCATGGCCCCCCCATACGGCGCATAGCCACTACTGAGGGGGGCGACGTCCCACGACAGATTGATGACGCGCAGGCTGGCCCCGCTCGTCTGAATCCGCGTCACTTCGGTGGCGACGAGCGAGAGGAGCGGCGGCGGCGGGCCTTCCGGGTTAAAGAGGGTGGTAATGACGCCAAGCGGCGTCGCCACCGCCTCATCATAGATGCTCGGGTTGTGAATGAGGGCTTCGAGGCTCACGGTCACATCATTTTTGCGCCGCAAGCCGGTGACCCGAAACGTCCGCGTATTGGCGTTGGTCGTGAGCGTGCCAAAGACAAACGTCGAGGTGCGAGGCACGGGGAAAAAACTCAGTTGCGAGGCGAGATGGAGCGTGCGCGTGGTCCCCAACGTGATCGTTAGCACCTCGCGGGCTTCAAGCGTGTCATCTTCATGCCGCACATACACCACATACGTGACGGCCTGCTCAAAAAGGCAATCCTCATCGACCTGCAGGATGGCCGCATTGGAGCCCTCTTGAATCCGCCCGGACGTCCCCCAGCCCGGCAAGGGATGGGCAAAGCGAAAGAGATCATGCATTTGCAGCGGCAACGCTTCGAGCGAGCAGTCCATCTCCAGCAGCAGATTTTCAAAGCGCCGCCGATTGAGTTCGTACTGGAGGGCTCGCATGATCCGACTGGGCTTGGTCACTCCGCGCAAATCAAAGCTGTGCTTATGGACCTCGGACGGCCACTGCGCCAGGGCCGGCCAGGTAATGACGTCTTGCTCAAAGTCGTGGTCTTCACTGGCAAAGCGGGCTTCCACCACGTTAATGGCATCGACATCCTGAATATAGGTGAGGCGGACATTGCTTACCGAGGTCCAGGAAAGGAGACACGTCGGCGTTTCATCCCGCGTCGGACGCGGCGTCCAGAGGCCGGCCGTCTTCAGCAAAATACCCCGGCTGCCACCCATGGTTTCCAAGAAAAATTGCTGTGCCCGGGTTTCCCGGTCGAGCACGTAGTTGAGCGTATGGCGCCGCTCGCCCTGGATCTCCTGATCACAATAGGCGGCGTAGAGCGCAAAGGCCGTGAGGTCAATATCGCTATCGGGGACGCCCGTCCCGTAGCGCGGATTGGTGAGGGCATCCAGGACGCACCAGGCGGGGTTATCGGACCAGGTTTCAGGGACGGCCAGCGACCCCACCCGCACCTGACGGCCCCGCACCTCGACCGTAATATTGGGCAAGGCCCCGCGCAAGGCATCGGTCGCCAGCGCCCGCAAGCCGAGCCAGGCGGTATAGGGATAGGCAAAGGTATCCGGCACATACTCAGTGACACTTTCGAGCACACTCTTGTAGCGTGCCCGGAGTTCGTCGGTATTGCCCGACCGCAGGTGCTGCACCTGAATATCGTAGGACTGATACGGCAACCCCTCCCGGCGCACCCCCAGGCGCACCGTCGCCGTCCGGTCCGCGTTGACTTGAAAGACCGTCCACCCCGACCAACTCCCCGTGCCCCTGGGGGCAAAGCGGTACTGCATGACGGTCGTATTACTCTGCTTCTCGCCCTTCTCGTTGAGAAAATAGAGCCCTTCCGGCCAGACCAGGTTGAGCACAAAGGCATGCAGCGCGGCGTTGGAGGTATAGGTGAGGGGACTCTCCCCAATGTCGCGCCCGTCGGCAAACGTATTGCGCGCCCCGCCAAATTCTGCAAAGGCCGGTTGATTGGCCGTGCCAAGGCCCGTATACACCTGCACGCCGGGGAAGTTCGCCAGCGGTTGGCCGTTAATTTGGATCGTGTCGGTCAAGATGGCGTCAATGGGGCCTTCACACAGCGCAATCATGAGCGTCAGCGTGGGCGGATTGGTGATGGCCTGGTACGTGCGATCGCCCTGATTGTAGAGCGTCGCGGTCCCGCCCCCTTGATAGGGATGGGTAATCCCCACAGCCCACGAACTGTCGAGGACAAAGGTGTCGGCATCCCCAACGTGAATCGCCCAGGTGGTATTCACTTCGGTTTTGCCTTGGACGCCCTGAATAAAGACGATCTGGCCGGTCACAAAGCCGTGATGAGGCGCCGTCACATAGACAATGTCGGAGGGTTCCCCGTGGGTGACGTCGATAATAGTGGCGGAGGGCGCCGTCGTGCCATCCGCCACCACGACGGCGGCTTGGTCGACGGTGGCGAGGAGGAGTTGCCCGCCAATACGGTGGCGCCCATAAATGACGGGGACCACCGCCCCCGGACCAATGGCGGTGCGAATGCCCTCAAAGGAAAAGGTCCGTTCGGTTTCGCCGCCCATCTGGTTTTGCTGCGGCAACAAGAGGGGCTTCGGGCGAAAGAGGAAATGCGAGACTGCCGAAATAGCCAGACCGACCAGCAACGAGATACCAATGCCAATGAGCGTCGCCGGGTCACCCCACGTCGGCCAGAGCCAGATCTCATCCCCCGCCTGCGGCATGTAGCGCGCGTAATGCTCGGGGAGAATCGTCGCCCCGTTGACGCAGACGCGCGCCAGGTCTTCGCCCTCGGGCAGATAGGCGTCGAGCGGATCGCCGGCCGGGAACACCTCGCGCTGCACGCGCAGATGGCCATCGGCGGCCCGTAGGGGCGACAGCACCAGGATGCAGGTGACGGTCGCTACAGGAGCCGCCGCAACCGCGCAATCTGCATCAGGCGGGGCGCCCAACGCTTCGTCAACTCCATACATGTGCCCAGGTTCTTTCGTGTATGCACAAACTGCCGACCATCACAGACAATCCCCACATGACTACTCGCCATGCCCTGGGGACGGAAGATCAAAATGTCCCATGCCTGAACCAACATGAGCGGATCACGAGCATCGCCTTGAAACCAGATTTCTTGGACTTGGGCAGCGGCAGCAGCGGGATCGGCGTCGAGATCAATGCCCCAACCCTTCCCATAGAGATCCCGCAGGAGGTGCCAACAGTTATAGTCCTCATACCGACGCCCAAGGATGGCATCGACCAACGGGAAGATGTCAGGAACAGCAATACTACTGCTCATATGCTATACTCTTGTGTCGAGTGGCACCGGGTTCGAAACCGGGGCAGAGTTCATCGCCTGCCAGCCACTTCCCCCAACGATGCCCTGTGATCCAGGAGGTCACGCTATGAAACGCCACCGCACTGAGAAACCGTGTTCCCGCTGTCATCTGATCAAACCCTTGGACGACTTTGGTAGTGATGCCCAACGCGGTGACGGCAAGAGCATGTATTGCCGCGACTGCTGGAATACCATGCAGACGTCCTACAAACGCGCGCGTGGCATTCCACCCAGGCTGCCATTTCTGGAGCGCTTGTGGGGCGCGATTCAGCAGTGCGGCCATGGCGAGGACTGTGTGTATTGCTGCTGGCCCTGGCTGAAAAGCACGGATCAAGATGGCTATGGCAAGTTTACACTGGCCTACAACGGTAAACATCTGACGATCCCAGTCACCCGCGTGGTGTATGAAATCTGGCATGCTCGTCCCATCCCGCCAGGAAAGCTTGTCTGCCATTATTGTGATACCCCTGCGTGCTGCAACCCCCTCCACTTGTGGCTGGGGACGTTGCAGAGCAATCGCCAGGATGCCGTGCAGAAAGGCCGGCAGGCAAAAGGCGCGATGGCGGGTATCCATACCAAGCCAGAAGCGTTTCCACACGCGAAGCTGACCGCCGAACAGGTGTTGGAGATACGTGCGTGTTACAGCCGGGGTTGGACGACGATCAATGCCCTGGCCAATCAGTACGGTGTCTCGGACTTTGCTATACAGTACATCATTCATCGCAAAACCTGGAAGCATATATAATAGAACTTTCTATGATAGTCTTCTTGGTATGTTCGGAAAACCTCCACTCTGGGTGAAGCGTCGCTTCGGGATCGTCCCCGTCAACGTGATACCTTCTGCCTGGAGGTCGACCACGGCTGTCAGAAAGTCGGTCGCCACCTGGACGACCTGGAAGACCTCGCCCGTGCCAAAAGGCGTCGCGTCGGGTTGCTGCGTATCAATGGGCCAGATAGTCACTATCCAGCGGCTGTCTGGTCCCCAGTAATGCTCCAGGAGCGAAATAAACGCTTGATCCACGTTGCCCACCGTCGCCCGCAGCCGCACCAGGGATTGACTCGTGGCATCTTCGAGGGCGTCGACATCCACGGAATACCGGAGATAGGGAATCCCGTGAAAGAGAATCTCCTGGTCGTAGTTCACCAGGCGATACGGCACGGGGGCACCCGGTATATCGACTTGAAAGAGCCAGGTGATGACATGATCCGAGTGCAACTGGTTTTTCTCACGGACAAGCGCCGCACTGAGGAGGCGTGGCATGGGTGCTCGCTCTAAAATTGTTCTAAAATTTGCACCGTCATATTAAAACGGCCGCGTCCTTGCGTGAAGACATCTGCCGCCTCGGGACCAATCAGCTTGACCGCTGGCTCCATCACGTCTTGCGCGAACCGCGCCGTGGCGTTGGGCAGATACGGCACCGCGATCGCACTCCCGGTACCGCCTTGCGCCGCCGAGCCATTGAGCGCAAAGCTCGTGGAATCGAAGCGGGTGAGCGTCCAGAACCCGTTGAGCCCGCCATGCGTTGCCCCATTGATCCAGAGCCACTGATTGGTCACGTAGCTATGCTGGAGCGTACAGACCACGGGCGTCGTATTGCTGTAGTTCACGCGGTCCCCGCCGGTGCGGTGCAACCATTCAAACGGCAGCACACCCAGGCGCTGCTGAATGAGGAAGTCCCGCAGCACGCGCATCTGTGGGGTTGTCAGTCCCAGATACTCCAGTTGATACTGCCGCAAGGCCCGGCTGTGCTTGGACCGGCGTGCCGAATAGCCCTGGTCTGACTCGAACTCGTGCATAGGGTCATGTATTGCCGCGACTGAGATACTCGATGGTATGGGATCAATCGGATAGACCGGCAAGGACTATTCCCTTCTTAGCGCAGCGCCTGTAACGTCCGCGCAATGCGCGAACCTGACCCTTGACTTATTTCGTTAAGAACTTCGTTGATAATCACGGCCTTTCCAAGGGCACGCTCACGGGCAGCTTCCTGGTCCGCTTGTTGCCTATTCGCCACGTTGATGACGGTGACGCCCCCCATGGCTTGCCCCCCGGCTGATGGCGCCGCACGCATGGCCCCACTCATGAGCGCCTGCATCTGCGGGCGATTGAGCACGTACTCGGGGTTCATCGCTGGGTTCTCACCCGCCATAATCGCCGTGGGCTTATTGACCACCGCGCCCCCTTGGGCCATGAGAATCTCGAAGCCGCCGCCCCCACCGCCCGCACTGGCCCCGGCATTGGAAAAGGCCGCGCCGCTGGCGGGGGCAATCGCGCCGCTAATGGCGCTGAGCCCGAGCCGAATCAGCGTGCGAAAGCCCTCGTTGAGGGCAATCTGGGCGACCGAATCGAGAATGCTCTTGGCCATCAGGCGGAAGGCATCGCTGACGCGCTCGGTGCCATCAATAATGCTGAGGAGGCCCTGCGTCAGGCTCTGAGCCGCCGCATCGCCAATCCGTTCGGTGGCCTGCATGATCTCGTTAAAGCGCTCCTGCTCGGTAATGGCCCGCAAGCGAGTTTCCTGCTCGGGCGTCAATTCCACGCCCTGGCGCCGGGCTTGTGCCCGCAACCGCAGCTCCGTGCGTTCCTCGCGGGGGGCCCGGAGGCGCTCCAGTTGCTCGCCCAGCGTCGCATCCAGCGCAGTGCTGGCCCGCGCTTCCTTCATGGCCTCTAACCCTGCGCGTTCACTGGCGGCGGCCTGGCGCTTCAAGTCCACAATTTGGGCTTCGATCGTCGCCACATCACGCACCACCTGGAGCCGCTCCTCCGCCTGGGCCTGCAAGGGCGTCCCCGCAAACCGGGCGGCTTCCTCTTCGGCACGGGCGAGGTCGCTGGCTTCCTTGGTGACAAAGCCATAGGCGCGGGCGAGATCGTTGAGCGTACTCATCTGCTTGGTGAGCGCGGTGGTATAGGCTTCCTGCGCCTGCACATCGGTAGCCTGCGTGAGGGCGTCCCGCTGGGCACGCAACCGCTCCAAGGCGGCAGGATCAGCCGCCTGAAAGGGTTTCGATGTTTCGAGCGCACGGATCTGGGTATCGAGTTCCTTCTGCATGGCGGCGCCGGCCACACGCACGCGACTGGCGGCTTCCTCTGCCAGATTCTCCGTGGGTCGGCGCACAAAGGCTCCAAGACGTTCCTCAAAGGCTTGCAGCGTACTCACCTGGGCGGGGACCCGTTCGCGCTGCGCTTCCAGTTCGCGGGCCGCACGGTCGCGTGCCTGCTCGGCATCCTTGAGTTGATCGACCCGCTGAACGGCCTTGCCATAGGCTTGATCGAGGAGCCCGAGTTGCTTGAGCTGTTCCTGGATCGCCGGTGTCAGTTCGACATTGGCGGGGCGGATGGCCAGTGTCGCATCCAGCTTTTTGGTCTGCTCTTCGAGCAACTGTTGCCGCCGTCGCGCAAACTCCAATTGTTGCTCGGGCGTCCCCGTGGGGCTCCCAAACACATTGGGCGCTCGTGCAGACGAGGCCGCGAGTTCGGCTTGTTGCTTCCGGGCTTCTGCGAGTTGCGTCGTAATCGTCTGGAGGAAGGCCGCTTCCTGCTCACGCGCGGATTTGGTCCGATTGGCCTCTGCTGTGAGCTTTTGCTGTTCGGCGGTCTCGTTTTTCGTTCCTTGGATCACTTCGAGCAGGATGTCGAGCTCTTCCCTCGCCCGCTGAGCCATCCCCTCGCGCTGCTCACGCAGCGGGCCGGGAACCGCCGTCGCCGCTTGCTGCTCTAACCGCGCAATCACGTTGCGCAGGCGTTGGACTTCACGCTCTTGATCCGGCGTGCCGGCAATCTCGGCGGCGGTATTGGGAGCCAGGCGCGGATCGCGGCGCCCACCGGCCAGCGCGAGGAGCGCCGTCGCCGTATCGAGAATGCCGGTGGCGACCTTGGCGATGCGTTCGAGTTCGGGCAGCACATTGGCGCCCAGGGCGTCCTTAAAGGCGATCAGCGCATTGCCGAGCCGGTTAAAGGCTTGCTGGGCACCGTCCGCCATCTTGCCACTCGCCGACTGCATCTCTTCCAACCCGCGCGTAAAGGCGAGCGCAAAGGGGACAAAGCGCAGCGTGCCCGTTTCGACCAGCTTCGTGATCTGTTCCGTCGTATAGCCCATGCCACGGGCAAGCGCCGCCAGGGCGGTGGGGAGAGCCTCGCCGAGTTGCTGGCGTAACTCCTCCATCGACACGACGCCCTTACTGGCCGTCTGGGCAAGGGCCGTAATAATCCGGCCCAGTTCGTCATTGCTCGCGCCCACGCGCCGCGCTTCGTTGGAGACGGCATTCAGGAGCCGCCGTTGATCTTCAAGCGGGAGATTGGCCTGCGTCGCGGCGGCAGTCAGTTGCCGCCAGCCGCGCGCGAGCGGCTCAAAGGCGACACCGAGTTGTTGGGCCGTTTGGAAGAGTTGCGCAAATTGTTGTTGCCCCGCGCCAATCCCCCCACCCAAGGCGGCAAGCGAGGCCCGCAGGGATTGCATGCGCGTGGCGACATCCACCGCACTGGCCGCAAACTCTTTGAGCTGGCTGACGATGGCCCCAAGGCTCGTGGCAATCCCGATGCCACCCGCCACGCTCAGCGCCGTCTGCAAGGCACTCCCGGCTTCGCGCGCCGCGACGGTGGTTTGTTGCACTTGGGTCGCGAGTTGGGCTTGTTGCTGGCGGAGCCCTGCCGTGGCTTGGCCCGCCTGCGCGGTCGCCTGGGTATGTTGCTGGAGGGCTTGGGTGTGCTGCTGCGTCGTCTGGCTGAGTTGTTGGAAGGCTTGCGCCTGTTGCTGCGTGGCTTGCTGGCTGCCCGTCTGCTGCTGGCGCACCTGGCCCATGGTCTGGCTCAGTTGCGTGAGCCGCTGCTGGGCCTGCGTCAGCGCCTGGTCAAAGCCACTGGCGTCAATACGGAGTTTCGCTACTACATCTCCTACGACTATTTCTGCCAAGACTAGACCTTTCTATCTCCATTGGCCGTATACAAGCTATGCAACACCTCGATCCGCTCGCGCATATCCTCGACGTTGGGCGGCGGTGGAGGCGGCGCGGGTGGTTCGGGATACCCCAACACGGTCAGCATGTCCTCCAGGGCAAACGGCTCCCGACGCTGATCCGTATCGCGGTGCACGTTCCAGTACGCCTGGAGGAGCATCGCCATCGGTCGCACCTGCCGTTGCTGCTGCTGCCAGTACGCCTCGGCCAGCAGATGCCCTTCGAGAAACGTCATGCCCCAGAACTCGCCGTCGCTGACACCAAGGCAGGTCCGTTCAAAGGCCCAGAGCTTGCCCCAGTCGATCCGGCCAAAGGGTCGCTGTCTGCGGCCTCCGCCTCGGCGGTGACGGCGTCCACCACCACTTGCGGGCTCGCATGGCTCCAGGCTTGGAGGATGAGCCCGACGTAGGGGATGAGCCCCGTAGGATCGGCGTAGGGCAAAGCCTCCTCCACCTGAGTCAGCGTCAACGCCGGGTCCTCATGCAGGCAGCCTTGCCACAGGAGCACGCTGATATTCACAAACGAGAGCTTGCTCAAGTCATTGTCGAGGAGCATTTCACTCAAGCGCCGCACGGCTTCAAAGAAGGTGTAATCGCGCCCCCAAACCTGCGTGAGGCGCAGCTCGATCGCTTTGACGGCGGCACGCGTAAAGAGCAACTGGCGCGGCTTATCGAGCGCAACAGGCACCAGGGCCACAATGGAGGGCATTAGACCGGCTCCTCGGTTTTGAGCACCGGCGCATCGGCCGCCAACCCCACACTGGCCGCCTCGGGATTGTTCACATGGATGAGCGCGGTATCGCCAATGGGGACGACGCCAGCGCCGAGGTCGGCATCGACGCCGACGCTCACCGTACTATCGCCCATGGCGCCCGCCACGACCCACGCGCTCGTCTCATCAATGGGCTCGATCGTACAGGTCCCCTCGACACTCCACTGCGCCTCCCCGTCCACCTGCGCGGGGGCGCCCCCGGCGGTCACGGGCGTAATGGCGAGTCGGCATTTCTCTTCCGTCGTCATCGACACTTCAATCGGCATGCTGCCTCCTGTGATGGCCTGCACCGGCCCGACATGCCAGCGGAGGCTGGGCGCGGCCGGCGGCGTCATGACCACCTGCTCAATGTGAATCGTGTCAATCGTGATGGTCATGCTCATGCACGAATGTTCTCGTCAGGAGAAATCAAAATGTAATCGCACCATCGACCGTGAGCTCGAATTCTAAGGGCAACGCCCCGTTGACCGGCGCGGATGGAATGCGATACCGCGTGACAAACGCGTTAAAGCTCCACGTCGTCGCGCCCACATTGGGAAACCGGACGGTAAACGCCGTGGACGTGCGGTTAATCATCGCCGTCCGCAAAGCCACATGCTGCGCATTCGCGGGCACAAAGTTCGCGCTGACGCGGATCGTCCCACCGTCGAGTAAGGTCGGAATCTTACTAGACCAATTACCACCATCATGGGCCGAGACATCGACCACATTGAACTGAGCACCAATCTCGGAGGCGTTCGTAATTTCAGGAATAGGCGTTCCCGCCATATTGATAATGAGTCCAGTGGCCGCTATAGCCTGAGTCGGCATAGTATTATCTTTCCTATAATAAGATAATCTACACTTACAACGCTTTTTTCTACCTTTTCCCTCGCTCCTACGCTATACTGAACGGGTACTTGGTGAATGCCTTGCTAGCATTCGATCAAGTCTCTGCTGCTAACTCAGTGGGGAGCCAAGTACTCACCCCAACCTTAGTTAGAAGGTGCGTATGGAACCCCCTGCAAAAAAAGTCTGTCGTGGATGCGATCTGCTGAAACCCCTTGATGAATTTGGCACAGACAAATACACCAGCGATGGCAAAGCCACGCGCTGTATCCTGTGTAAGCGCCAAGAAAGCCTGGCGTATCGTACAAACAATGGCGACAAGGTGCGTGCAGCTGTCGCACGCTGGCAACGCGAGAATCATGAGAAACGGCAAGCCTATGAGGAAGCTCATAAGGCCGAGAAAAAGGCACGTAATAAGGCCCGCTACCTGAAAAACAAAGCCTTGATGAATGCCCAAAGTGCGGCGTATTATGCTGCGCACCGGATGGCCATGCGCCAAAAGCATGCGGACTGGTACGCACAACATCCTGAATGGATACAAGAGAAGACCGAACGCCGACGTACCGCCCGTACTGAGGCGCCGCTCAACGACTTGACCGCCGCGCAGTGGGAAGAAATCAAGAACGCCTACGATCATCGGTGTGTCTATTGCGGTCGCAAGATGAAACGCCTGACGCAAGATCACATTACCCCGCTCAGTAAAGGCGGCTCGCATACGCTGGCCAATGTTGTGCCAGCCTGCCAATCTTGCAACTCCAAGAAACATGCAAAGGCGCCTCTCGTCCCTGTACAACCCTTACTCTTGACACTCGCTCCAGCCAAGTCTTATACTAGAAGAGCCTAGGCCAAAATGGGCGAGTCGGGGAATTCGAAAGTCACTTGCGCCGTCAGCGCCCCCGCCATGGGGGCCTGATCCTTCCAACCTGTTACGAACCCAGACCACCACCAAGTAGTCTTAGTAGCATTTGGTAGTACAAGAAGATAGGGGCGCCTCGTTCGGTTCTCCATCAAATCAATGAGGCCGGTGAGTTTGTTGTGCGTGGGATGTTCTGGGACATGGTTGACGACCAGGCGCATGCTGTTATTGGAGAGCATCGTCGGGATTTGCGAGCCCCACCCCCCAACTCCGTCGTGGGCCGAGACGTTAATCACCGCCGCCATAATGCCGGCGTCCTGAATGTCCGTCACTTCCGCAATCGTGGCATACGTACTATCGAGGGTGAAGACCCCACCCGACGTGTACGCACCATTGCCGACCGAGCCCCGGAGCCGGGCGGTCGTAGGCGTGACGGCTTCCGCGATCCACGTCCCATTGGCGCCCGTGTTGCCAAGGACGTTCGTGACGGTCACTTTGGACACATCGACAATGCCGTGGACGGCGGCGGTGGTAATCGTAATCGGTGTCGTATTCGTCGCGCCAGTAATGTTCAAAACAGCCGCGATACCGTCCCCGAGGCGCAAGGCTATTCCAAATGCGCTTATGGCTTGGGTCGGCATACGTTACGCCCGCGCAGGCGTCGGCTGCGCCGGCACGGGCTCCTCATCCGGCTCCGGCTCGGGCTCCGGCTCAGGCGGCGGAGGAGCGGGTGGTTCGCCTGCCCGGAGCCCCTCCGTGTGGAGGCTTGCCTGATAACGGGGACACTGCGCCATGTGCGCGTCAATGCGGGCTTGCAGAAAGGTATCGTAGCCACACGCGGGACAACGAAATTGGATGAGACCAGACCAGGATTCCGCGAGGTACGGGGCGTCTGCCATGGTGCCACCTCCAGAAACGACACAACCGCCGATAGACACGAAGTCAGGAGAAGCTTCGGTGCTAGACGGCGGTATGTGTTACCTGGAAGCCAGGCGACCAGTGACTACCGGTAGGATGATTTCATTGCAATCCCTTCCAGGGCGCCCATGACTCTACCAGAGATCCCGTACGTCTACCAGCGAAAAGATGCGCCCCTGCCCTCACACGACAAACGCCATATTCTCGACTGCAAACTGGACCTGATAGGCACCGTACCGCGTGCCTCCCTCCCACGACCAGCGAAATTGAATGACGCGGTATTCATGCCGCAAGTCGGGGTCAATCATCTGCGTATCGGCAGGCTGCAGCAGCCATGTGACTGTGGTCACGGCCGGTGGCCCGACGTCGGTCACGACGGTCACATCATTCGCATTCAGCGCCTGTTGGTTGTTGCGCCCATTGACGATGAGGCCACTCGCCACATCGTAATAGGTGAGCGTGAGCGTATCGAGCACGCCGCTGGGAATGGCGGCACCACTCTCACTGAGCAGCGTAAAGGTATAGATGCCGGTCGTGCCTTCCAAAAGCGTGGTGGGCAGTAAGGGTATCGCAGCCATAGGAATCACCTTAAAAGAGGAGTGTACCCGAGGCCCGTACGGCGCAAGCCCATGGCGCTCGCGGTGGCATGGGCCAGGGCTCCATGGGCGCCTCGGACGACTTCAGGCACAGGAATACTCATCGCTTCCGCCGCAACTGTCTGCGCGGCTTGCACGAGGAGCCCCGTCGCGGCCAGAGCAATGGCCCCCTGACTCACAAGCGTCTGCGGTGCCTGGCTCACGACTGCCGTCCCGCCAAACACCAGGAACCCTGTGGCGTCGAGGCTCTGGGCCTCCTGACTGAGGGTCGCCGTGGCGACGAGCCGCAGGGCACCCGTCGCCACACTGCTCTGCGCCTCCTGACTGACGGTGGCCACCCCGACGAGGCGCAGGCGGCCCGTCGCCACACTGCTCTGCGCCTCCTGCGTCAGGAGTGCGGCGCCCGAGGCCGGATTGATGAGGAAGCTCGTACTACTGAGGCTCTGGGCGGTCTGCGTGACCGCGACAGTACCTGTCATGGCCAGAACGCCCGTACTGATCCCCGCCTGATCGGCCTGACTGAGCGCCACGGTCGCGCTCAGTGGCACCACCGCCGTACTGGCAAGCGACTGAGCACCCTGAAGGACCGCGACACTCGCGCCGACCACCAGGGTCCCAGTACTGGCGAGCGTCTGCGCGGCTTGCGTCGCGGTCACGGTTCCCGCCACGGGCAGCACCCCAGTACTCGTGCTGGTCTGCGGTGCCTGGCTGGCCGTGACACTCCCCGCCAGCCCGAGGACGCTGGTACTCGTCAGACTCTGCGCCGCTTGCGTCAGCACGGCGCTTCCTTGCAGCGCCGTGCCGCCTGTACTCGTCACCGTCTGGGCGGCCTGCGTCAGGCTCGTCGTCGCGGCAAGTCGCAGCACGCCAGTACTGCTGAGCGTCTGCGCGGCTTGCGTAAGAGTGCTGGTCCCCATCAGCGGCAACACGCCCGTACTCACGAGCGCCTGAGCGGCTTGCGTGAGTGCAGCACTCCCGAGGCGTAACATGAAGCCGGTACTGGTGAGCGTCTGCGCCGCTTGCGTCAGCGCGCTCGTCCCCGTCAGCGGCAATACGCCGGTACTGGTGAGCGTCTGCGCCGCCTGCGTGAGCGCCGCCAACCCGAGAGCCTGGGAACCCCCAATACTGCTCACCGTCTGTGCGGCTTGCGCGAGCGCACTGGTGCCCGTCAGCGGCAGCACGCCGGTACTGGTCAGGGCCTGAGCAGCCTGCGTCATACTGCTCGTACCCTGCACCCGCAGCGCGCCCGTACTGCTGCACGTCTGCACCGCCTGGGTGAGCGTGGCCGCCGCCTGGAGGGGCAGCGTGCCCGTACTCGTCGCTGTCTGTGCCGCCTGCGTCAGGGCAACCGTCGCTTGGAGCGCGAGCGTCCCCGTACTACTGCTTGTCTGGGCGCCTTGCGTGACGCTGACCGCTCCCGCCCCGACCGCCGCGCCGCCCCCAATAACCAGCGTGCCCGCCTGCGTCACGAAAAACGTCGCCGTCACAGCCTGCGTACTAGGGTTGACGGTGATCGGCGTATCGAGGAGCCTGGCAGGCGCGGCCGCGTCATAGACCTCCACAAGGAGATTGACCGACCCGCGCCCATGCGTGGCGGCTGGCACCGTCACACTGGTCACGCCACTAAACGCCGTCGCACTATTGGCCGGGGTCGGCACGCTACTGGGCGCCGCCACGACGAGCCGCCCGTCCCGCGCCGCCGGGAGAGTCGCCAGGACATCCCCGGTTGTCGCCGCGACCTGGATCTGCGCTTCGAAGTTGATGCCACTGGCGTCAAAGAGTTGCACAAAGAGCGGCCCACTCCCGCGCCCGTGCTCGCTGGCAGGAAAGCTCCAACTCGCGCCATCGGCGACGAGAAACGCTTTCCCGGCTGCGGGTTGGGTCATGGCACTCACCAGGACGGTCCCTGCCGTCGGCGCCCCAAACTGGACCTGCACATCGTAGGAGGTCGGATGGATGGTGACCTGGGCCTGAAGTTGCATCGCCGGGATCCCGGCATCATAGACCTGCACGAAGAGATTGGGCGTCCCCAGACCATGCACAGTCCCGGGAATGGTCGTGGCGAGCAAGGCGCCAAACGGCCAACGGCCCTGGACAAACGGTCCTTCATGCGCGCCGAGCCCGGTGAGGGTCTGCGCGGTCTGCGTGAGCGTGGTCGTGCCTTGGAGGGCTACAGCAGCCGTACTACTGCCCGTCTGGTCGGCCTGCGTCACCGCGAGCGTCCCCGTCAGGAGCGGGACGCCCTGGCCGGTGGCGGCAAGGGTCTGGGCCGCCTGGGTGGGGGTGCTGGAGCCTTGGAGGGCAAGCACGGCCGCGCTGCTCACGGTCTGCGCGGCCTGGGGGAGACTGGTCGTCGCGGTGAGCGCCAGCGCGCCGGTGGCGGTAAGCGTCTGCGCCGCCTGCGCCAGCGCCGTCGTCGCGGTGAGTAGTCGCTGCGTGGGCACAAAGCGCCGCAGCCGACGCAGGCGACGACGACGAACGACAATCCATAGCGCCATAGGGAGACACCCTGAGAATCAGCGGCCAGGCACCCGCAGCGGGGCTGGTCTAGCCGTCTTCTTCTACGAAAGCACTAATTTGTAAAGTCATATCATCATTGAGACTAGTATTCATGCGCAGAATGAGCGCTTCCCCGGCGATCGCTTCCGGGCACCACTTGTTCTCCGGGTAAAAGGTTTCCAGCGGCGACAGGCGGTTAATCCACCCGAGATACTCCAGCACCGTCGTCGTCCCCGAACTGGTCGCCACCGTCGGGGAGTTGACCCGCGCGGTAAAGCCGGCCGCCTGGCCGATGCCCGGGCGTGGCACCGTCGTCGGCGTGACCGTGGCAGAGCCGGTCCCCGTGCCATCCGTGACCGTCGCCGTCATATGGGTCAGTTGGAGCTCTAAACCCTCTTCTGCGGCATCGCCGACTTCTGTCGTATTGCCCAGCCGAAAGCCGACGAGACGGAGGGGTTTGTTCGTCGCCGGGTT
>Ga0075428_100002593_pt1 | contig 19649 bp, 15 predicted proteins | sample RhiMetdeltSRZDD2_FD_75291 | JGI IMG/M metagenome (GOLD analysis project Ga0075428, IMG submission 75291) | Populus rhizosphere microbial communities from Tennessee, USA - Rhizosphere MetaG P. deltoides SRZDD2 | ecosystem: Host-associated > Plants > Roots > Rhizosphere > Soil | place: USA... | reverse complement strand
TCTGGGTGACCGACGTGCTCTGGCCCGACTTCCGCCGGAAGCACCTGCTGCAGGCGGTGGCGGACTTCCAGAAGCGAGAGCGCAGGTACGGCGGGATCACCCCCGCTTGAGGCGAGGCGGCTTCTCCGATCTCGGCCGCCGCGTGGCCACGGCCGCCGTGGCCCTGCCCCTCCTGCTGGCGGGCCTGCTCCTGGGGCCGCCGATCCTGGCCGTGGCCATCGTCGCGGCGGCGGCGCTGCTGGGCGCGGCCGAGCTCTTCACCCTCCTCGCGAAGGGCGGCATCGCGCCGCTGCGCGCCACCGGCTTCGTGGTGATGGCCGCCGTCTTCGTGGACGTGGCCCGGCCCGGCGGCCTGCCGGGGTCGGCCTGGCCGCTGGCCACGGTCGTGCTGCTGGCCTCGATGCTGCTGCGGTCGCGGGACATCGCGCTGGCGGTCCCCAGCGGCGCGGGAACGCTGCTGGCGGCCGCCTACCTGGGCGGCCTCGGCGGGTCGATCGCGGCCCTGCGCGTCCTCGACCCCGTCGCCGAGGGGGCCTGGCGGATGCTCCTGCTGCTGGCGATCGTGATGGGCGCGGACACGGCGGCCTTCTTCGTGGGCAGCGCGGTGGGACGGCACAAGCTGGCTCCCGCCGTCTCCCCGGGGAAGACCGTCGAGGGGCTGGTGGGTGGGCTGGTCGGCGGCGTCCTCGGCGCCCTCGCGGTGCGGTGGGCGGGCCTGCGCTCGCTGCCCGTCGACCACGCGGTCTGGCTCGGCCTCGCGGCGGCGGCGCTGGGGACGGCGGGGGACCTGGCCGAGAGCCTGGTCAAGCGCTGGGCGGGGGTCAAGGACTCCGGCGCGCTGTTCCCGGGCCACGGCGGCATGCTGGACCGGCTCGACAGCTTGCTGTTTGCCGCCCCCGTCCTGTACTATTACTTCGTCTTCTTTGCCCGATGAACGGCCCCGCTCGGGGCCGTTCTGGTTTAAGGGCCCGGTGAAGAATCCCCCGATGAAAGGTCTTTCCATACTCGGCTCCACGGGATCGGTGGGCACCAACGTGCTCCGCGTCGTGGACGCGTTCCCGGAGCGCTTCCGCGTCGTGGGGCTCTCCGCCGGCGGCAACGTGGAGCGGCTGGCGGCCCAGGTGGCCCGCTACCGGCCCTGCGTCGTCTCCGTGGCCACCCCCGCCGCGGCCGAGGAGCTGCGCCGCCGCGCGGACCTGGGACAGACCCGGGTGGAGGTCGGAGAGGAAGGCAGCGTCGCGGTGGCCACGCACCCCGACACGGCGACCGTGGTGGCGGCCGCGGTGGGGGCGGTGGGCCTGGTCCCGACGTATCGCGCGCTGGAGGCAGGCAAGGACGTGGCCCTGGCCAACAAGGAGACCCTGGTGATGGCGGGCGAGCTGATGGTCGAGGCCGCGCGCGCGCGCGGCGGGCGGCTCCTCCCCATCGACAGCGAGCACTGCGCGGTCCACCAATGCCTGGAGGGCCGGCGCGCGGAGGAGGTCCGCCGCCTCGTGCTCACCGCCTCGGGCGGGCCGTTCCGCAGCCGCTCGCGGGACACCTTCGCCGGCGTGACCGCCGCGGAGGCGCTCAACCACCCCACGTGGTCGATGGGCCGGAAGATCAGCATCGACTCCGCCACCCTCATGAACAAGGGGCTCGAGGTCATCGAGGCGCGCTGGCTGTTCGGCGTGCCCGCCGACCGGGTGGAGGTGCTGGTGCACCCGCAGTCGGTCGTGCACTCGATGGTGGAGTTCGTGGACGGCACCGTGCTGGCCCAACTCGGCGTGACGGACATGCGCCTGCCCATCCAGTACGCGCTCTCCTATCCCGAGCGCTGGGAGGCGGCCATCCCCGGGATGGACTTCACGCGCGGTCTCCGCCTGGAGTTCGAGGTCCCCGACCACGACCGCTTCCCGTGCCTGCGGCTGGGCTACAAGGCCCTGGCCGCGGGAGGCACGCTGCCCTCCGTCCTGAACGCCGCCAACGAGGAGGCGGTGGCCGCCTTCCTCGACGAGCGGATCCCCTTCACCGCCATCCCCGAGTCCATCCTGGCCGTGATGGAGGCCCACCGGACGCAGCCCGTGCGCGATCTCCGCGACGTCCTGGCTGCCGACGCCTGGGCGCGCGAGCAGGCGCGCGCGGTGCTGCAGGCCTCGTGATGGAACACCTGACCACGCCGGCCGCGTTCGTCGTCGTCCTCGGCGTCATCATCTTCTTCCACGAGTTCGGGCACTTCATCACCGCCAAGGCCTTCGGCATGCGGGTGTACATCTTCTCGTTCGGCTTCGGGCGGCGGCTCTTCGGCTTCAAGTGGGGCGACACCGACTGCCGGGTCTCGCTCATCCCGCTCGGCGGCTACGTGAAGCTGGAGGGCGAGCAGGACGACCTCCTGAGCGAAGACGTGAGCGCGCGCGGGGATGGCCGCGACTTCATCAGCCGGCCCCGCTGGCAGCGCTTCATCGTCTACCTGGCCGGGCCCGTGATGAACGGGGTCCTGGCGGTGGCGGTCTTCACCTCGCTCTACATGGCGGGGTTCGGCGTGGACGCCTCCCGCTACGACCGGCCCATCGTGGGCGCCGTGCAACCCGCGTCCCCGGCGGAGGCGGCGGGCCTTCGGCCCGGGGACGAGATCCTGGCCATCGACGGCATGCCCCAGGCCAACTGGGAAGAGACGCTCTACGAGGTGGCGCTCCGGCCCGACCGGGACCTCAAGCTGCGCATCCGCCGCGGCGCGGAGGAAACGGACGTGATGGTCCGCTCGACCTCCGCCTCGCCCCACCACATGGGCCAGATCGGCGTGGCCCCCATCGTGCGCGTGGGAGACCTGATCGCGGGGCAGCCCGCGGAGAAGGCCGGCCTCCGGGCGGACGACGGGATCCTGCGCATCGACGACACCCCGATCCAGTCCTTCGACGACATCCCGCCGCTCGTCAAGGGCTCCGCCGACCGCCCCCTCAAGCTCACGACGTACCGCGGCGGCGCCATCCAGGAGGTCCTGGTCACGCCGCGCAACGGCCTCATCGGGATCCGCCCCAAGGTCATCGTGAAGAAGTTCCCGGTGGCCCAGGCGGTGCCGGCCGCGATGGGCGAGACATGGCGGATGACCCGGGAGACGGTGGCGATGCTGAAGGGCCTGCTCACCGCGCGCATCTCGCCCAAGGCCGCGGTCTCGGGCCCGCTGGGCATCGCGCAGGCCTCGGGCATGGCCGCGCGCGGCGGCTGGCGCCAGCTCTTCGCCCTCATCGCCGGCATCAGCATCAGCGTGGGCATCCTGAACCTCTTCCCATTGGCTCCCCTGGACGGCGGCCACCTCGCGATCCTGGCGGGGGAGGGCCTGATCCGGCGCAACTTCAGCCTCACCCTCAAGGCCTGGTTCATGAACGCCGGATTCGGCGTGCTGCTCCTGCTCATCGCGTTCGTGCTCTACTCGGACCTGAGCAAGACGGCCTGGCTGGGCAAGTACCTGCCCTAGCAGCCCGGTGGACACCCAGGTCACGGCCGACTTCGCGGCTCTCGTCGCGCAGGCCGTGGGCGCGCTGCTGCTGGGCGGGCTGCTCCTGGGCTTCCACCGGCACTACCGCAAGGCCTACCTCCTCCACTGGGCCTGGAGCTGGGTCTGCTTCTGCGCTTACGCCACGGCCGCGGTCGTGGGCCTGGTCCTCGCCGCGCGTGTCGAGCCTTCGCATCCCGCGGCGCTGCTGGCGGCGGCGGTCTCGGGCATCGCAGGCTACCTGCAGCTCGGGTTCGTGGTCTTCGGGGCGTACGAGCTCGAGGCGGGACGACCGCCGCGCCGGCTGCCGCGCCGGCTGATCCCGGCCCTGGCCCTGGTGGGCCTGGCCACGTCGCTGTTCTTCGTGGCCGACCCGGACGCGGCGGCCTGGCGGTACCTCGCCCGCGTGGGGCTGCGCGCGCTGGCGGCCGTCGCGGCCTTCCTGATGGCGGGGCTGCGGGTGTGGGAGAGCCGGCTCGACGCCGAGGAGATCGGCGTCCCGCGGCTGGGGCCCAAGCTGGTGAGCGTGGGCTTCTTCGCCTACGGCCTGGCCCAGCTCCAGTACCTGGTGCTGGCCCTGGCGTCCCTGCAATGGATGCGCATGCCGGCGCACGTCGCGCACCTGGGCCTGCTGGACTTCATCCTGCAGTGGATCATGGGCCTGGGCATGGTGGTGTGCCTGCTCGAGGAGGAGAGGCGCAGCGCGGTGCGCGCCTCGGTGCAGATCGAGCACCTCGCCTACTACGACGGCCTGACCGCGCTTCCCAACCGCGAGCTGTTCATCGATCGGCTGTCGCTGGCGCTCGTCCAGGCCCACCGCGACGGCAGGAAGCTGGCGGTACTCTTCCTCGACCTCGACCGCTTCAAGCAGATCAACGACTCGCTGGGCCACTCGGTGGGCGACGAGCTCCTGCGCGCCGTGGGGAAGAGGGTGCACGAGGCGGTGCGCGAGGGCGACACGCTGGCGCGGCTGGGAGGCGACGAGTTCACTCTCCTGCTTCCCGGCGTCCACAACGCGCCCGAGGCCGCGCGCGTCGCCGACAAGGTGCTGGAGGGGGTGCGCCGGCCGTTCGCGCTCCTCGGCCGTGAGCTGTTCGTCACCACCAGCATCGGCATCAGCATCTATCCCGAGGACGGCGTGGACGCCGAGTCCCTGATCCGCAGCGCGGACGTCGCCATGTACCGGGCCAAGGAGCAGGGCCGCGACCGCTTCCAGCTCTACGCCCCGGCCATGAACGCCCAGGCGGTGGAGCGGATGGGCCTGGAGCACGGGCTGCGCAAGGCCCTGGCCCAGGACCAGCTCGTCATCCATTACCAGCCCATCATCGAGGTGGCCACCGGCCGCATCCACGGGACGGAGGCGCTGCTGCGCTGGCGGCACCCGGAGCTGGGCCTGGTCCCGCCGGACGACTTCATCGAGCTGGCGGAGATGACGGGCCTCATCACGCCCATGGGCCCCTGGATCCTCGAGGAGGCGTGCGGCCGCACGCGCGCGTGGCAGCGCGGGACGCGGTTCTACTTCTCGATCGCGGTCAACCTCTCCGGGCGCCAGTTCCAGGAGAAGGACCTGGTCGGCCAGGTGGAGCGGGCGCTGCGGGCCACGGGCCTCGAGGCCCGCTTCCTGGAGCTGGAGATCACGGAGAGCGTGGCCATGCACAGCGCGGAGAACACCCTGCGCACGCTCACCGAGCTGAAGGCCCTGGGGGTCCGCATCTCGATCGACGACTTCGGGACCGGCTACTCGTCCCTGGCTTACCTGAAGCGTTTCCCCATCGACACCCTGAAGATCGACCAATCCTTCGTCAGGGACCTCGGGACGAACGCCGGGGACACGGCCATCGCCTCCGCGGTCATCGCCATGGCGCATGGCCTCGGCCTGCGCGTCGTGGCGGAAGGCGTCGAGCGCGAGGAGCAGCTCGAGTTCCTGCGCCGGCAGCGGTGCGACCACTACCAGGGATACCTGTTCAGCCGGCCGCTGGCCGCCGACGAGATCGCGGCGTTGCTTCGCGACGGCTCGGCGGGATCGGCGGGGCCGGCGGGACCGCGACGGATCTAACGGAGCGGCCGAGCCTCTACTGCGATCCGGCCGTGGGTCCCGCCGGGCGGGCCGCGCCGGGGGCCGCGGGCGCGGCGGCGGTGGCGGGCGGCGGGGGAGGCGTCAGCATGTGCAGGCCTCCCGCGGGGGACGCCGCGAGCACACGGTCCGGCGACGCGGGATCCAGGCCCACCGTCCAGACCCGGTCGGTGACCAGGCCGTCGGTCGGCAGCCGCTCCCAGGTGTCCCCGGCGTCCTGGCTGCGGAAGATGCCGCCCCACGTGAAGTCGCTCGCATAGAGCGTGCGCCCGTCGGGGTGCGTGGCCAGCCCGGTAATGTCGGAGAAGGGTATCCCCCTCGCGCAGCGCGTCCAGGTCTGACCCTGGTCCATCGACCGGTAGAGGCCGGCGCCCGTGCTGGCGAAGACGATGCGGTCGTTCCCCGGCAGCACGGCGAGGCTATGGGTGTCGGCGCCCACGCTGCGCGACACGGCGGTCCAGGTCTCCCCGCCGTCGCGGCTGCGGAAGAAGGCCATCGGCGTCGCCGCCATCATCACGCCAGGCTGGCGCGTGGACGCGGCCAGGGCGGCCACGGGGCCCGACAGCCACACCGACGGCCGGCGCCAGGTCTCGCCCCCGTCGTTCGTCCGCAGCAGGCCCGCGGAGGTCGCGGCCAGGAACACGCGGTCCGAGAGCGCGGTCACGTCGGTCACGCGCGGATGGACGTCGATGTCGGCGATCACGGTGGGCAGGCGCCGCCACGAGCCCGCGCCCACCGAGAGGAACAGGCCGTCGTCCGTGCCGGCCAGGATCCCCGAGCCCGCCACGGCCAGGGACAGGACCTCGCGGCCCTCGAGCCCCGCGCCGAGCTTCGTCCACGGCCCCCGCGGCCCCGGCGCCGAGAACACGCCGCCGTGATGGCGGTCGCCCCAGATCCCCACCAGCATCCGGCGCGTGGCCGGGTCGAAGGTCATACGCGAGACGAACCGTTCCGAGAAACCGGTGTTGGAGGTGAACCAGGTCTTGCCGCCGTCGCCGCTGCGCAGGACTCCGGCCCCGTCCGTGCCGATCAGGATGGACCCGCCCGGGAGCACGAGGACCTTGTTCACGACCAGGGTCTTCTGCGTGGTGAGCCGCCACGTCCCGCCGCTGTCGTCGGTGGCCCACAGGCCCTCGGTGGTCCCCGCGTAGAGGGTGTCGGGCCGCTCGGGGTCCTGCGCGAACGAGCGGGTGCGCCGGCTGCTCGAGGGAATGCCCCGGAACTTCGTGAAGCGCACCCCGCCGTCGAACGAGCGGTACATCCCGCTGCAGGCGGTGGCGTACACGGTCTGGGGATCCCGCTTGTCGAGCGTGATCGTGAAGATGTCCGAGTCGCTGATGATCCCGGTCTTGACGGAGCGCCAGGTGGCGCCGCCGTCCAGGGTCTTCCAGGGCAGGTGCCAGGTGCCCACGTAGATGATGTCCGGGTAGCCGGGGTCGATGGCCAGCGACTCCACGTTGCGGATCTCGGCGTCGTCCGCAGGGCTGATCCGCTGCCACGTCGCTCCCGCGTCCCGCGAGCGGAACACGCCCGTCAGGGTGCCGGCGACCACGACGTCGGGGTTGCTGGGCGCGATGGCCAGGGCGCGGACGGACTCGCCCTGGATGCCGGGGAGCACCTTGAAGGTCCGGCCGCCGTCCACGCTCTTCGCCACCCCGCCGCCCTTGCCCGCCACCTCCCAGTAGGCGACGAACACCGCGCCGCGCGGGTCGACCGCGATCTCGTCGAGGCTCTTGCCGCGCTGCGGGAAGCCGGGGCTCATGCGCTGCCAGCGGCCGCCGGAGTCGTCGGACCGGTAGAAGACGCCGTCGGCGGTGCCCAGGTAGAGCCGGCGGTGGTTCGTTGGATCGGCGGCCAGCGATCGGACATCGCCGCCGTGAGGTCCGACGGGGACCCACGTCTGGGCGCGGACCGCGGGCGCGGAGAAGAGAAGGAACCCGAGGACGAGGCAGCGGCGCGTAAGAGGGGTCATGTCCTAAAGCAACCTGGAGAGTTTAACGCTGAACCCGGTGGAAATACACAGGAATATGGCGGGCCCGCGAAGCCGTTCCGCGGCCGTGGCTGCAAGCTTTACAAGCCTTCCCAAATGACTCGGGCGCGGCCCACGTCGGCCGCGCCCGAGTCCGGACCTACCGAAGGATACGGACGGTCTAGTCGTCGTCCTCGGGTGCCGTCGCTCCCTCGGGCACGAAGATCAGCTCGACCCGGCGGTTCTTGGCTCGCGCCATGGCCGTCGTCCCTGTGTCGAGCGGCTTGGTGGCGGCAGCGCTACGGACCGTGATGCGGGACTCCTCGATGCCGCGCTCCTTCACCAGGTACGTCTTCACCGCCTCACCACGCTTGCGGGCGATGACGTCGGGGAACTTCTCGCCGCTGTCGGCATGGCCCACGATGATGACCCGGCTGCGCGGATCCTGGCGGAGCCGCGAGGCCACGTCGTCCAGGCACGCCTTGTCCACGTTGTTCAGGCGGGCCAGGTTCCTCGGGAACCCGCCGGAGATGCAGGTGACGGTCTCGGCGACCTTCGCCGTCGGGGCCGCGATGCGGACCGTGCAGGTGGACTCGGCCGTCCCGCCGCGTCCGTCGGTGACGCGCACGGTGATGGTGACGGTGGCGGGCGGGGTGACGCCGGTGCTGTCGTAGGTGGCGTTGGCGCCGTTGCCGGTGATGCGGCCCTGGCTGGCGCTCCACTCGTAGGTCAAGGTGTCGCCGTCGGCGTCGGAGGCGTTGGCGCGCACCCGCACGGTCTCACCCGGCAGGATCTGCGACCGCTCCACCTCGCAGTTGACGGTCGGGTTCTGGTTGGCGGCCGGCGGCGGCGGCGGCGGCGGCGGGACCGCGATCTCGCGGCAGGCGAAGCCGGGGTGCCAGCCGATCGAAAGGTGCCGGCCCGTCCAGCTCTTGGAGCCCTGGTCCAGCCCGCGGTCGTCGAAGTTCAGGTTCCAGGAGATGGCGGGGCGGATGAAGAAGCCCTTGATCCAGAAGACCGGGCCCACCACGAGGTCGAGCGGATCGGTCTGCTCGAAGTCGGAGTCGCCGTAGTTCGTCCCCATGAGCTCGGCCTGCAGCTGGATGTTGCGGCACGCGGGGAGGTTGAGGCCGATGGCCCACTTCAGGGCGTCCGCGATCTCCACCTCGTCGGGATCGTTGTTCTTCTGGTAGCCGATCGAGGCGTGGATATCGGCCACGTGGTTCAGGTGCTTGGACAGGATGAGGTCCGCGCCCCATGAACTGTTGCCAGTGCCCAGGCCCTTGTTTTCGTCCGCGGTGCCGATCTTCCAGAAGCCGCGGGCGGCCAGGCCCACGCCGTCGCCCATGTAGTCGTTCAGGAAGCCGTACTTCAGGCCGATCTTGATGTCGCCGAAGCCGGTCTCCCAGGGCGTGGCCACGAAGGGATAGTCGTTCGGGAAGCCAGGCTGGAAGAGCGCGTCGGCGTCGTTGCGGTTCTGCAGGCCGACGTTCCCGTACAGCTCGAGGCGCGACGTGATCCCGTACCCGAGCGAGAAGCCGTGGATCGAGAAGTCCACGTCCTTGGGATCCCGGTCGAGGTTGTCGCGGAACAGCTGGCCCGAGGTCTTCCCCTTCGGCAGGGTGTAGGCCGACGGCATGTGGAAGAGGCCCGTGGTGCCCTCGTAGCTGGGCGTGGCCGGGTGGACCTCATACTCCTTGCCCTCGATCTCCATGGTCCAGGTCTTCACCTCTTCCTTCGTGATGGTGTGGCCTTCCATGGTGGTGGTCGTGGTGGTGGTCTCGGTGGTGGTGACCTGTTGTTCCTTCTCCTCGCTTGCCGGGGGCACCTGCGCCCAGGCGGCCGTAGTGCCGAGGGCGAGGAGCCCGCCGAGCAGCCAGGTCGTCAATGCTGGTCTCATCGAACGTCCTCCTTATCTGGCCGGTTTGGCATAGCTCAAAGTGTATGAGGTTCTATTGACAAGAAGTGTAGCACCCCGCGCCAAGCGGTGGCACCTCCGGGCTGGCTTTTCTGGCGGCGCCGGCAGGAGTCGGGAATCCCTTCGGGCGGCTGACGACCTGGCGGACGTCGGGCACCCCCTGGACCGCCCGGAGCGCGGGACCCCGATGCAACCTGGAACCTCGCGGGCGCCTTTCGGCACCGGAACGCCTCCTTGGACACCTCGTACTATAGTGGCACATCTCAAAGTGACGCCAGCGGAGGAATGCAAGAATCGTGCTACTCGCCTGGCAGGCCCCCGGGTGCCGGACGGACGGGTCTTTCGGTTCGGCGGCACGTTTTGGGGCATTCCCACCCGTCCGAATGCCCCGGAATGGTGCGAACCGTCACGCCGGATGGGCGACTAAGGGGGACCTGTGCCTCAAACGTCGAGGCCACCCGTACCGATGCCGCCCAAATTTACAAACCACGGCGTCACATTGGCCCCGACCGCCGCGTTGATCGTCGCGCTGGCGGCCCTCACGGCCAACGGCGCGGAGAGCCCGCTGGCCGGGGCTCCCAGCCCCTACCTGCAAGAGCGGGCGCGGGACCTGGTCGCCTGGCGCTCGTGGGACCCCGCAACGCTCGATGACGCGCGCCGCCAGGACCGGCCGGTTTTCCTGTTGATCGGCGAGCCGGCCTGTCCGGACTGCCGGGTGGCCGAGCGCCGGGCGTTCTCCGATCCGGAAGCGGCCCACCTCGTGAACGCCGGCTTCGTCAGCGCCGTCGTGGACCGCTTCGACCGGCCGGACCTCGTCGCTCTGTTCGCCCCGCTGCTTCCGGTGCCCGGCGATGCTGCCGGGCGCGCGCTCGCGGTGTTCCTCCTTCCCGACGGGCGCCCGTTCGCCGCGCAGGCCGGGATCACCCCCGACGATCGCGGCGCGTCCCCGGGGCTCAAGACTCTCGCCCTGCGGCGCCTCTCGGACTTCCAGCACGACCGTGCCGGCATGGAGGTCGAGGCCCGCCTCGACGCGACCTGGCTGGCGCGCGCGCAGGCGTCCGAACCGCCGCGCGGGCCGCTCGCGCGCGACGTCGTGGCCGGCGCGATCAAGGGCCTCGCGGAGTCCTTCGACCGCGAGACCGGCGCGTTCGGCGCGGGCGGGGAGGTGCCGCCGGAGGCGCCGCGGCTGCTGCTCGAGGAGGGCGCGCGCCGACCGGACCCGTCGCTCCTCCGGACCGCATCGTCGGCCCTCGACCGGCTCGCCGGGGCCCAGCGCGGCTCGACCCTCCACGTCCTCGCGCCCGACGCCGTGCTGTTGCGGGCGCTGGCGCAGGGATACGCCGCCGTTGGCTCGCTCGGCCATCGCGCGGCGGCCGAGGCCCTGGCCGGCCGCGTGCTCGCCCTGATGCGCGACGCCGGCGGCGGGTTCATCGCCATGGGGCCCGGCCTCTCGGGTGACGACCGGGTCGTCGCGGGCTGGAACGGCCTGATGATCGGCGCCCTCGCCACCTCGGGAGCGGCCCTGCAGCGGCCGGCCGACCTCGAGGCCGCGGCCGAGGCGGCGATCCGCGTCAAGGAGCGGCTGGGCCCCGCGCAGACTCTGCGCCACTCCGTCCAGGGCGCGAGCGCGGGCGGCAGCGCCCTGTTGGAGGACTACGCGTACCTGGCCGACGGTCTGCTGGACCTGCACGGCGCGACCGGGGATCCGCGATGGCTGACGGAGGCCGCGGCGCTGGCCGAGGCCGCCATCGGTCGCTTCGCGGACGCGGCGGGCGGCGGGTTCTTCGCCACCGACGCCGCGCACGAGCCGTTCCCCGTCCGCCTGAAGCCCGCCTTCGACGGCCCGCTGCCTTCGGGCAACGGCGTCATGGCGCGCGTCCTGCTGCGCCTGGGCCGCGCGACCGGGCAGGCGCGCTACCGCGACCTGGCCCGGTCCACCATCGACGCCTTCCGCGGGAACCTTCAGCGCGCGCCGCGGGGGATGGAGTCGCTGGTGGGCGCCGCCGCGGCGCTGCTGGCGGGTGAGACGCTCGCCGTCACCCCGTCCGCCCGGCCGTCGCGGCAGGTGGTCGGCCCGGTGTCGCTCGAGGCCTCGCTCTCCCGCGGGCGGGTGCGGCCGGAAGAGGCCTTCGAAGCCCGCTTGCGCCTCGTGATCGCGGAGCGCTGGCGTGTGGTGGCGCGCCAGCCTGGCGTGAAGGACCTGTTCGGCCTGAGCGTCTCGGTCGTGGGCGAGCGTCTGGCCACCGACGGACCCGTCCATCCGCTGCCGCGCGAGGAGCCCGGGCCGTGGAGCACGGGCGCGGTCCGGGTGCACGCGGGCGAGGTCACCGTCACCGTCCCGCTACGGGTGAAGGCGCGGACGCCGCCGGGTGAGATGGCAGTCGGCCTGCGCGTCATCTTCCAGCCCTGCGATGCCGCGGGTTGCCAGCCGCCGATGACCGCCCACCTCGAGGTGCCGGTCCGGGTGGACGAGGCCCCGTGACCGGGGCCGGCTACGCCATCAGCTCGACGCGGTTGCCTTCGGGGTCGGCGATCACCGCCTCGTAGTACCCGTCGCCCGTGACGCGGGGACGGCCCAGGATCGCCACGCCCCGGGACTCCAGCCGCGCGACCGCAGCGTCCACTGCCTCCCGGCTCCCGAGCCGGAACGCGACGTGGGCCCAGCCGCCCTCCCGTGACGCGGGCGCGGTCTCGGGCTCGGCCGGACGGCTCATCAGCTCCAGGCGGGCGCCGGCGCCGAACGAGATGAAGTACGAGCGGAACCCCGTCCGCGGGTTCTGGTAGAGCGGGCCGCTCTCCCCGTGCAGGGACGCGACGTAGAAGTCCCGCATTCCCTCCAGGTCGCGCACCCAGAGGGCCACGTGCTCGATTGAGACCATCTCTAGGCGTCCTCGTCGTTCTGCAGCGTCTCGATCAGCCAGCGGCCGTCCTGACGGACCACCACGCAGGTGATCCGGCCCTGCCTCACCGTCCCGCCCCGCCGCGCCGCCGTCCATGGGAACGAGACGGTCCCGCCGCGGGCATCCCCGTCGGCCGCCGCTTCGCTCACCACGACGTGGAGGCCGGCCGGCGATTCCCGCAGCAGCCGGGCGATCTCCTGGCGGCCGCGGCGGCGCTCGCCTTCCCCGGTGACGTATTCGGCGGAGGGCGTGAAGAGCGCCGCGAAGGCCTCCTCGTCACGGTCGTTCCAGGAATCGACGAGCTTGCGCACCAAGCCCTGGAGCTCGATGGGCGTGCTCGTCACGGGGAGCCGCGGGCGTGGTTGCGGAAGGCCAGGCTAGGGCATCACCTTGCGGTGGCGGGCGGATTCCTCCTCGTAGTACTTCCGGTAGAGGACCTCCCACTCGTCGGATCCCTCCACGATCGCGCGCTTCTGGGTCTCGATCTTGCGGCGCACGATGGCGTCGATGGCCTCGTCGGCCTTCATCTCGTCGGAGATCAGCTTGAAGATCTCCTGCCGGATCTCCGACGGCTCGGCGAAGAACTCGATCTCCTCGTCGTTGTTGAACTCGTTGAAGATGAGGTGGGAGAGGCGGACCACCTTGTCCCGGGAGAGCTTCACAGGACGATGCCCTTCTCCTTGGCCATCTTCTTCTTGAGCATCTTGAACATCTCGGTGTAGGTGACGTTGGAGCGCTCCATCTCCGAGGCGTGCTGGATCAGGACCTCGCGCACCTCCTCGTTGAGGCGGTCCTCGACCATCAGCTCGTCGGTGATGACCCGGACCACGCCCTCGACCACGCGCGTCTCCGAGTCCAGCTCCAGCTTGCCCTCCGCCACGAGCGTCTTCACGATCTTGCGCGCGATGAACTCGATCTCGTCGGAGGTGAGACGCATAAGCGACGAAGTATATCCTACCTCTATGCTATCCTCGCGCCGCCGATGCCCGTCCACGTCGTCCGCCATCCCCTGATCGAGGACGCGCTCCTCCGGCTCCGCGACGCGACGACGCCCTGCGACGAGTTCCGGCGCCTGGCCCGCAGGGTCAGCCTCCTGCTGGCCGTGGAGGCCACCCGCGACCTCGCGCTCGAAGAGACGGCGGTCACCACGCCGCTGGAGACCGCGCGCGGCCTGCGGCTCGCGGCGCGCATTGTGGCCGTCCCCGTCCTCCGCGCGGGCCTGGGGATGCTGGACGCGTTCCTGGAGCTGGTGCCCCAGGCGCAGGTCGGCTACTTCGGCCTGGAGCGCAACGAGGAGACCGCGGTCGCGCGGCGGTACTACGAGAAGGTCCCCGCCTCTCTCGGCGGCGCCATCGTGTTCCTGCTCGATCCGATGCTGGCCACCGGCGGGTCCGCGGCCATGGCCCTGGAGGGCCTGGCCGGTCTCGGGGCGCGCCAGATCCGGCTGCTGTCGATCGTGGCCGCGCCCGAGGGGGTGGCCCACCTCTCGTCGGCGATGCCGCAAGCGGAGATCTACACCGCGGCCGTGGACCGCGAGCTCAACGCCCGCAAGTACATCCTCCCTGGCCTCGGCGACTTCGGGGATCGCCTCTTCGGGACGTAGTGAGCAGGGGGGCGCTGCGTCGCGCCCCCCTGAACCCCCCGCCTCGCTCCGCGGGAGTGAATCCCGCTCCGCTCGCCGCTCTGGTGTCCGTCGCTATTCGCGCGCCCTGTAGCGAGAGACGCGCGACCGCGCGCCCGGCGCCTTGACCTGGTTCGGTTCGATGGCATATCGTCCGGCGAGTTCCTCGGGCCAGCGTGAATGTCCCAGATCTTCCACCACAGCACGAACACGCTGTCGAAGCTCAGCATCTTCGGGGCGCTGTTCCTGGCCGCGGGGACCCTGTGGCTCGTCCTCGAGATCAACCGCTCGCCGTACGTGACCCAGGCCGGGGTGGCGCGTGAGCAGCCCGTCCCCTTCAGCCACGCGCACCACGTGGCCGGGATGGGGATCGACTGCCGCTACTGCCACGCCAGCGTCGAGACCTCGGCCACCGCGGGCATCCCGCCCACCAAGACCTGCATGAACTGCCACTCGCAGATCTGGTCGGACAGCCCGACGCTGGAGCCGGTGCGCGAGAGCTTCCGCACCGAGAAGTCGATCGAGTGGGTCAAGGTCCACGACCTCCCGGACTTCGTCTACTTCAACCACAGCGCGCACGTGAACCAGGGCGTGGGGTGCACGACCTGCCACGGCCGCGTGGACCAGATGCCGCTCATGTGGCAGGAGGCGTCGCTGACCATGGAGTGGTGCCTGGACTGCCACCGCCAGCCGGAGCGCTACCTGCGGCCGCGCGAGCAGGTCTGGAACGCGGCGTACGAGCCGCCCCCCGACCAGCTCGCGCTCGGCCGATCGCTCGTCAAGGAATACGGCATCCACACGCGCACGAGCTGCTCCACGTGCCACCGATGAGCGGCACTCCCGGCGGGTCGGACGTGGACCTCTCCGGCCTCCGCCGGCGCCTGGCGGATTCCACGGGTCGCGCCTATTGGAAGAGCCTGGAGGAGCTGGCCGGCGCGCCGCAGTTCCTCGAGTTCCTGCACCGGGAGTTCCCGGAGCAGGCCTCGACCTTCGACGACCCCGAGGGCCGGCGCGGCTTCTTAAAGATGATGGGGGCCTCGCTGGCCCTGGCCGGCCTCACGGGCTGCACCCGTCAGCCCGAGGAGAAGATCGTCCCCTACGTGAAGCCGCCCGAGGACATGGTCCCGGGGCGTCCTCTCTTCTTCGCCACCGCGGTGACCGACGGCGGCTACGCCAAGGGCGTCATCGTCGAGAGCCACATGGGACGGCCCACCAAGGTGGAGGGCAACCCCGATCATCCGGCGAGCCTGGGGGCCACCGACGTCTTCGGCCAGGCCTCCGTGCTGGACCTCTACGATCCCGACCGGTCGCAGACGCTGACGCACCTGGGCGAGATCCGTCCGTGGGGATCGTTCCTGGCGGCGGTGAAGGCCGCGCTCGACGGCCAGCGCGCGGCGCAGGGCGGCGGCTTGCGCATCCTGACGGAGACGGTCACGTCGCCGACGCTGGCCGCGCAGATCCAGGAGCTGCTGGCGGCGTTTCCGGCGGCGCGGTGGCACCAGTACGACCCGGCCGGTCCCGACAGCATCCGGGCGGCGACCGCGCAGGCCGTGGGCGCGCCGTCGGAAGTCGTCTACGACCTGGCCAAGGCGGACGTGGTCCTCTGCCTCGACGCCGACTTCGTGGGCCACGGGCCCGCCAACCTGCGGATGATCCGCGCGTTCACGTCGCGCCGCCGGCTGGGCGGCGAGCAGTCGCCGGCGGGGATGAGCCGCCTGTACGTTGCGGAGAGCTCCCCCTCGCTCACCGGAGCCCTGGCCGACCATCGCCTGCCGTTGCGCGCGTCGGAGATCGAGACCCTGGCCAGCGCCGTGGCCGCGGGCGTGGGCGCGCCGGCCGGCGCCGCTCCCGCCGCGTCCGGATCGGTCCCCGCGGCGTGGGTCGGCGCCGTCGCGAAGGACCTGCAGGCGCACGCCGGCCGATCCGTGGTGATGGCCGGACCGTGGCAGCCGGCGGCGGTCCATGCGCTGGCCCACGCGATCAACCAGACGCTGGGCAACGTCGGCCAGACGGTCACCTACGCGCCGTCGGTGGAGGCGCGCCCGATCGACCAGCTGGCTTCGCTGCGGGACCTGGCCGCGGCCATGGACGCGGGACAGGTGCAGGCGCTGGTGGTGCTGGGCGGCAACCCGGTCTACGAGGCGCCGGTCGACCTCGACTTCGCGCGGCGCATGGACAAGGTCCCACTGCGGATCCACTTCGGCCTGTACGACGACGAGACAGCGGAGCGCTGCCATTGGCACGTGCCGGCCGCGCATCCGTTCGAGGCCTGGAGCGACGCACGCGCCTTCGACGGCACGGTCACGATCGTGCAGCCGCTCATCGCCCCGCTCTACGCGGGCTGCAAGTCCGCGCACGAGCTGCTGGCCGCGTTCACGAGCAAGCCCGAACGGTCCGGGTACGACATCGTGCGGGACTACTGGAAGGCGCAGGGCGTGCTGGGCGCGGACGAGAAGGCGTGGCAGCGCGCGTTGCACGACGGCATCCTGGCCGCGCCCGCGGTCGCGAAGGCGGCGGGCCCCGGTCCTGCGGCCTCGGCGACGCCGCCTCCGACGTCCGCGCCGCCGGCGGGACAAGGCCTGGAGATCGTCTTCCGGCCCGACGCCTCCGTGCGGGACGGCCGCCTGGCCAACAACGGCTGGCTCCAGGAGCTGCCGCGGCCGCTGACCAAGCTGACGTGGGACAACGCGGCGCTGATGAGCCCGCGCACGGCGCAGTCGCTCGGCATCTCGATCGAGAGCACGTCGCTCGGGTCCTACACCGACCTGGTCGAGCTGATCTACCGCGGCCGGACGGCGAAGGCGCCGGCCTGGATCGTGCCCGGCCACCCCGACGGCACCGTCACCGTTCATCTGGGCTACGGCCGGACGCGCGCCGGCCGCGTGGGCAACGGCGTCGGCTTCAACGCCTATGCCTTGCGGACGAGCGACGCCCCCTGGTTCGGCGGCGGTCTGCAGGTCAAGAAGACCGGCGACCGCTACCTGCTGGCCTGCACCCAGGACCACTGGAGCATGGAGGGCCGCAACCCGGTGCGCGCGGGCACGCTCGAGGAGTACGAGGCGCATCCCGACTACGCCAAGGAGACCTTCGAGGAGCCGCCGCCGTCGCTCTCCCTCTATCCCGCCTTCAAATACACCGGCCACGCCTGGGGCATGGCCATCGACCTGAACTCCTGCGTGGGGTGCAACGCCTGCACCATCGCGTGCCAGGCGGAGAACAACATCCCGGTGGTGGGCAAGGAGCAGGTGGGCCGCGGCCGCGAGCTGCACTGGATCCGCGTGGACCGCTACTACTCGGGCGGGGTGGAGAACCCGGAGACCCACCACCAGCCCGTGCCCTGCATGCAGTGCGAGAACGCGCCCTGCGAGGTGGTGTGCCCGGTGGCCGCCACCGTCCACAGCGATGAAGGCCTCAACGACATGGTCTACAACCGCTGCGTGGGGACGCGCTACTGCTCCAACAACTGCCCCTACAAGGTGCGGCGCTTCAACTTCTTCCTCTATTCGGACTTCGACACCCCGAGCCTGAAGCTGCAGCGCAACCCCGACGTGACGGTGCGCAGCCGCGGGGTCATGGAGAAGTGCACCTACTGCGTGCAGCGCATCAACCGCGCGCGCATCGACGCGCGCAACCAGGGCCGGCCCATCAAGGAAGGCGAGATCAAGACCGCCTGCCAGCAGGCCTGCCCCGGCGAGGCCATCGTCTTCGGCGACATCAACGACCCGGGCAGCCGGGTGGCGAAGCTGAAGGCGGAGCCCCGCAATTACGGGCTGCTGGCCGAGCTGAACACACGCCCGCGCACGACCTACCTGGCGCACGTGAAGAACCCGAACCCGGAGATGGGGGACTAGCGTGGCCACCGGGCCGGACACCAGCGGTCTGGCCAAGGACGCGCGGCCGGTCCCGCCCGGGGACTACCTGGTCGAGCCCGGCCACGACTTCGCCAGCGTCACCGACAAGATCAGCAGCATCGTCCTGAAGCGCCGCACGCCGGTGGGCTGGTTCATCGGCTTCGCGGTCGGCTTCTCGATGCTGATGCTGCTGCTCTTCACGATGGCCGGTCTGCTCTTCAAGGGGATCGGGCTGTGGGGGCCCAACGTCCCCGTGGGCTGGGGCTTCGACATCATCAACTTCGTCTGGTGGATCGGCATCGGCCACGCGGGCACGCTCATCTCGGCCATCCTCCTGCTGCTGCGCCAGCAGTGGCGGACCTCGATCAACCGTTTCGCCGAGGCCATGACGCTCTTCGCGGTGGCGTGCGCGGCCTTCTACCCGATCTTCCACACCGGCCGGCCGTGGCTGGCCGTCTATTGGCTCTTCCCCTACCCGAACACCATGGGACTGTGGCCGAACTTCCGCAGCCCGCTCATCTGGGACGTGTTCGCGGTCTCGACCTACGGCACGGTCTCGGCGCTCTTCTGGTTCGTGGGCCTCATCCCCGACCTGGCCACCCTGCGCGACCGCGCCAGGAGCAAGCCCTGGAAGATCGTGTACGGGATCCTGGCCATGGGCTGGCGGGGGTCGGCCAGGCACTGGCACAACTACGAGACCGCGTACCTGCTGCTGGCCGGACTGGCCACGCCGCTCGTCATCTCGGTGCACACCGTGGTGAGCTTCGACTTCGCGGTGGGCCTGGTGCCGGGCTGGCACGCGACGATCTTTCCGCCCTACTTCGTGGCCGGCGCCATCTACGCGGGCTTCGCCATGGTGCTGACCCTGGCCATCCCGCTGCGGAAGTTCTACGGCCTCGAGGACTTCATCACCATGAAGCACCTCGAGAACATGGCCAAGGTCATGCTGGCCACCGGCCTCATCGTGGCCTACGGCTACACGATGGAGGCCTTCTTCGCCTGGTACAGCGCGAACACGTACGAAGAGTTCATGATCAAGAACCGGATGACCGGACCGTACGCCTACATGTACTGGCTCCTCATCCTGTGCAACGTGGTGGCGCCCAACACGCTGTGGTTCGGGCGGCTGCGCCGCAGCGTCGCCTACCTCTTCTTCATCTCGTTCGTGGTCAGCACGGGTATGTGGCTGGAGCGGTTCGTCATCATCGTCACCAGCCTGCACCGCGACTTCCTGCCCTCCTCGTGGGGGATGTACGCGGGCACGCGCTATGACTGGACGGGGTTCCTGGGCACCATTGGCCTCTTCATCACGCTGCTCTTCCTGTTCGTGCGCTTCCTGCCCTCGATCTCGATCTTCGAGATGCGCACCATCCTGCCGGGGGCCGAGGTGGAGGAGGAGCACCCGTGACGGCGAAGCCGCCCACGCCCGGCCCGCGGCTCTACGGCCTGATGGCGGAGTTCCACGAGCCGGCCGAGATCGTGGCGGCGGCGCGGGCGGTCCGCGCCGAAGGCTACCGGAAGGTCGACGCCTACTCGCCGTTCCCCATCGAGGAGCTGAACGAGGCGCTCGGCTTCCACCGCTCGTGGCTTCCGCCGCTCGTCCTGGCGGGCGGCGTCGCGGGCGCCATCGGCGGCTTCGCCCTGGAGTACTGGGCCTCGGTCATCGAGTACCCGATGAACATCGGGGGCAAGCCGTACCTGAGCTGGCCGGCCTTCGTGCCGCCCGCTTTCGAGACGACGATCCTCATGGCCGCGCTCACGGCGGTGCTGGGGATGCTGGCCTTGAACGGCTTGCCGGAGCCGTACCATCCGGTCTTCAACGTGCCGTCGTTTGCGCTGGCCAG
>Ga0075428_100002589_pt1 | contig 19656 bp, 18 predicted proteins | sample RhiMetdeltSRZDD2_FD_75291 | JGI IMG/M metagenome (GOLD analysis project Ga0075428, IMG submission 75291) | Populus rhizosphere microbial communities from Tennessee, USA - Rhizosphere MetaG P. deltoides SRZDD2 | ecosystem: Host-associated > Plants > Roots > Rhizosphere > Soil | place: USA... | reverse complement strand
TATACGTCGCCGGTCGGAACGCCGTCGAAGAAGTCGCCCGCGACGACCTCGCCTCCTTCGGGCGCACCGACCCCCTCCAGGACCTCGGGTAGGTCGAACAGCACCGGCCGGATGCCCGGGTGCCGCCGCTTGAGCTCGGCCAGCATCAGGCCGGTGCCGCCGCCGACGTCCACGACCACCTCGTCGTCGAATGTGAGGTCGGCCACGCGGCTGATGCGCTCCGCCGCGCCCATCTCCATCGAGCGGCTGAAGATGTCGAGCCGGTCCGGATCGTCGCGCAGCCACGTCTCGAAGTCGGCTCCGAACACGAGCGGGAAGGTCGGCTCGCCCTTCTCCACCGCATCTGGAAAGCGCGCGAACGCGTCGTACCACTCGCCGCCGAACTGGAGGGCGAACTCGGTCCAACGCTGCTCTCCGTCCGTGCGGAGGAGCTCGGAGGCCGGCGTGTTGCGGAAGGCGCCGGGCTCCTCCTCCGCGAACACCCCGTCGGATGCGAGCGCCCGCAATACGCGATGGAGGACGTCGACGTCGTGTCCGGCGGCCAGCTCATCCACCGTACGCGCGCCTTGCGCGAGCTGGTCAGCGATGCGCAGTTCCGCGACGACGCGTAAGGCCTGCGCTGCCATCGCGCCACGCATCAACGACCAGAGCTGAGCTTCGGGAGGAACGGCGCTCATCCTCGCGCGGCGGTGACCGCGTCGGCGACCTCCTCCACCTCAGCCTCGGTCAGCGTACGGCAGTCCAGCAACAGCCTGCCGTCGCGGACGACGCCGACGACCGGCGGGTCGCCGAGCCGGAGCGGGCCCGCGAGCTCCTCGTCGATTGCGCACGCGAAGCTGGGAAGCTCGGCCAGCGGAAGCGCGCCGCCGCCCACCCGGGCAACCGTCTCCTCGACCTCGCCTCCGGTCAGGGCGGCGAGGCGCTCCGCCCGCGCGCGCACCGTCCCCACCCTCTCACCGAGCATGCGCAGCACCGGGATCTCGCGCGCGGCGCGCCGCGGCTCCAGGTACAGCCGAAGCGTGCCTTCGAGAGCGGCGACCGTGAGCTTGTCTGCCCGCAGGGCCCGCTGCAGTGGATGCCGCCGGAGCCGCTCGACCAGATCCGGCCGCCCGACGATCACGCCCGCCTGCGGTCCGCCGAGGAGCTTGTCGCCCGAGAAACAGGCCAGGTCCGCGCCCTCGTTCAGGCTGTCGCGCGCGGACGGTTCGTCCTCGAAGGGGAAGAAGGCGCCCGAGCCGAGATCGTCCACGAGTGGGAGCTCGTGTCTGCGCGCCACCGCCGCCAGCTCCTTCACGCTCGGCTGCTCGGTGAAGCCGAGAACACGGAAGTTCGACTGGTGGACGCGCAGGAGCAGCGCGCTCTCGGGCCCGATCGCACGCTCGTAGTCGGTGGCGCGCGTCCGGTTCGTCGTCCCGACCTCGCGCAGGATGGCCCCGGAGCGGGCGAGGACGTCAGGGATGCGGAAGCCGTCGCCGATCTCGATCAGCTCGCCGCGCGAGACGAGCACTTCGCGCCCCTCGGCGAGCGCCGCCAGCGCGAGCATGACGGCGGCGGCGTTGTTGTTGACGACGAGCGCGGCCTCCGCGCCGGTCAGCCGACGGAGGATCTCCGCGACGTGATCCTGCCGCGAGCCGCGCGTTCCAGATTCGAGGTCGTACTCGAGGTTGGAGTAGCCGCGGGCGGTTTCCACCACCTGATCCAGAGCCTCGTGCGAGAGTGGGGCGCGGCCGAGGTTCGTGTGCACGACGACGCCTGTTGCGTTGAGCGCGCGACGAAGCCGCGCCCGGCGCAGCGCGCCCAGCCGCAGGCGCAGCTGCTCATCCAGGTCGCCGGGCTCCGCACCGACCTGGATGGCGGCGCGCGCCTCGTCGACCACGATCCGAGCGGCCTCCACCGCCAGCGGATCGTCGACCGAGCGGGCGAGCTCGTCCACCGAAGGGAGGTCGCGGAGTCTCATCGCAAAAAGTCTAGAGTGGCGCCGATGGCCGTCCAGGAAGCCCTTCCACGCTGGGACCAGACCCCCTTCTTCCCCGCGCCGGACTCACCGGAGGTCGAGTCGGGACTGGAGCAGGCCGCAGCCGACATCGCCTCCCTGCGCGAGCTCGTCGACGGCGACGGCCTGGAAGCGGACTTCGACTCGGTCATCGAGCGCCTGAACGAGCTGCTCGAGCGCTACTCCTTGCTCCAGGCCTACCTCGTCAACGAGGTCTCGGTCGACTCGCGCAACGAGGCCGCGCAGGCCCGCCTGAGCCGGCTGATGCAGGCATCGGTCGGGCTGTCGAACCTGGAGACGCGGATCACCGCTTGGCTGGGCACCGTGGACGCCGACGAGCTGCTCGAGCGCTCTGAGCAAGCCCGCGCCCACGAGTACGCAATCCGACGTGCGCAGATCCGAGCGCAGCACCTGATGTCGCAGCCGGAGGAGGATCTCGCGGCCGAGCTCGCGCTCTCCGGCTCGGTCGCGTGGGGAAAGCTCCACGGCGACGTCACCTCGCAGCTCATGGTCACGCTCGAGCTGGACGGGGAGGAGCGGCGGTTGCCGATGAGCGAGGTGCGCAACCTGGCCACGAATCCCGACCGCGATGTGCGCCGCCGTGCGTACGAGGCCGAGCTGGCCGTGTGGGAGGAGAACGCCGTTCCACTCGCGGCCGCGATCAACTCGGTCAAGGGCGTGACGAACGTCCTCGCGGGACGGCGGAACTGGGACTCGGCGCTCGACGCCGCTCTGTTCGCGCACGCGATCGACCGCGAGACGCTCGACGCGATGCTCGAGGCGGTTCACGAGTCGCTCCCCGACCTCCACCGCTACTTGTGCGCGAAGGCGCAGACGCTCGGGCTCGAGCGTCTCGCCTGGTACGACATCTTCGCCCCGTTCCCCGGTCAGGGCCGCGCCTGGAGCTACGGGGACGGGCGCGACTTCATCGTCGAGCAGTTCGGGACATACTCGGATCGGATGCGCGACTATGCCGATCGCGCCTTCCGTGAGAACTGGATCGATGCCGAGCCGCGCGACGGGAAGCGAGACGGCGCGTACTGCATGCCCATGCGCGGGGACGAGTCGCGGATCCTGGCCAACTACACGCCCGCCTGGCTGGGCGTGTCCACGCTCGCACACGAGCTCGGGCACGGCTACCACAACGTCAACCTTGCGCAGCGCACCGAGATCCAGAAGCGGACACCGATGACGCTGGCCGAGACGGCGAGCATCTTCTGTGAGACGATCGTTCGCGAGGGCGCCCTGCGCCAGGCCGAAGGCTCACCGGAGGAGCAGCTCGAAATCCTCGAGAGCTCGCTGCAGGAGGCAACCGGCGTCGTCGTCGACATCCTCAGCCGATTCCTCTTCGAGAGCCGGCTGCTGGAGGCGCGGCGCGAGCGCGAGCTCTCGGTCGCCGAGCTGAACGAGCTCATGTTGGAGGCGCAGCGCGAGTCGTACGGGGACGGGCTCGATCCCGACCAGCTCCACCGCTACATGTGGGCGATGAAGCCGCATTACTACTTCAGCGCGTTCTACAACTACCCGTACACGTTCGGGCTGCTGTTCGGGCTCGGGCTCTACGCGCATTACGAGCACGACGCCGACGAGTTCCGCGCCGGCTACGACGATCTTCTGTCGTCCACCGGGCTCGCCGACGCGGCGGGCCTGGCGGAGCGGTTCGGAATCGATACCCGTTCGCCCGCTTTCTGGCGGGGGAGCCTGGATGTGATCAGGGCCGACGTCGACCGCTACTGCGCGTCGGCCTTGACCGGCTCGGCGGGCGATTCGGCGCACTTGTTGCGATAACAGTCGACGATCGTCTCGACCGCCTCGGCGGGATCGTTCGTGACGAACAGCAGGTCGAGGTCCTCGGGCGAGACCATCGCCTCGCGCATTGGATGCCGCCGGATCCACGAGAGCATCCCCTCCCAGTAGCTTTGGCCGACCAGGATGGCCGGGAAGTGCTCGACCTCCTCGGTCTGGATGAGGACGAGCGCCTCGAAGAGCTCGTCCAGCGTGCCGAAGCCGCCGGGGAAGAGGATGAAGCCCTCAGCCGCCTTCACGAGCATCGTCTTGCGCGCGTAGAAGTGCTCGAAGAGGACGCTGATGTCGAGGTAGCGGTTCTCGAGCTCGGCGCGGGCGAGGTGGATGCGGAACCCGACCGAGACGCCGCCGGCTTCCTGGGCGCCCCTGTTCGCCGCCTCCATGATCCCCGGGCCGCCGCCGGTCACGACGGCGAATCCCTCCTCCGCGAGCAGACGTCCCGTTCGCCGGGCGAGGTCGTACATGGGGTGACCTTCACGGATGCGGGCGGAGCCGAAGACGGTCGCTGCGGGCCGGCCGATCCGGTCGACTGCCTTGAACCCAGTGAGGAACTCGTAGCCGATCCTGGCTGCGTGTTCGACGAGATCCGGGTCGACGCGCTCGAGGACCCGCCGGTCGGCTACCTGCGCCATCAGAAGTTCCTGGGAACGTGCGTCGCGTCCATGGCGACGGCGAGGAAGGCGGCCAGTCCGAGATACACGACAGCCACGGCGACGCGCTGCCAGGGCTTGATGGCGTAGTACTCGCGCAGCTCCGGGTCGTCACGCTGGCGCCAGCGCTGCCAGACCTCCATCGCGCCGAGCACCAGGACGATCAGGAGGATCGGGTTTGGAAAGAAGTACGTGAGCACGGCCAGCCCGGCCAGCCCCGCGATCCAGAAGGAGGGGTGCAGCGCCGCAACCGCGCGCCCGCCGTCGAGCGGGACGATCGGCAGCAGGTTGAACAGGTTGAGCAGAAAGCCGACGAAGGCCATCGCCTTGAGGAAGTTCGAGTCCGCGACGATCCCGGCGATCCACACGGCCAATGCACCGAGGGTGCCCAGCAGCGGCCCCGCGAGCGCAACCTGCGCCTCCTTCCACGCGTTCTTGGGCATCTGCTTCATCCCCACGAACGCCCCGAGGAACGGGATGAAGAGCGGCGCCGATGCGGGCACGCCCTGGCGTCGCAATTCGAGCACATGGCCGATCTCGTGGACGAAGATCAGGGCGACGAGACCGAGCCCGAACCACCAGCCGCCCAGCAGCGCGTAGGCGCCGACCGAGACGATCATCGACGCCGCAACCGTGAATACCTTGAACTTCGCCACCGCGAGGATCAGGAACTTGAACTTCGCGAGGAGCGCGCCGAGGGCGACGAGCGGCGCCCACAGCCTGCGCAACCAAGTGCGCCAGGCCGGTTCCGGATGAATCGGCTCGTAGTCTCGCTGTGGTTCCGGGACCGGTTCCACGCGGTCAACGGTACCGGCTCGACTACCGGTGCCGACCTGGCACCAAGCTACTTCAGGAGCCCTGGCCGACCCGGCGCGCAGCGCCTGTCCGCGCAGCGGACCGGTGGAGGGGGCCTCGGGGAAGCGGGCGGTTCCCCCAGCTACTTCAGGAGCCCCGGCCGACCCATTCCTCTCCCCCTGCGTAGACCTCCTTCTTCCAGAGCGGCACCGTCTTCTTGAGCGTGTCGATCGCGTCCCGGCAGGCGGCGAGCGCGTCCTGCCGGTGCGGCGCGGACACGGCGATGACCACGCTCGTCTCGCCGATCCCCACTCGGCCGATTCGGTGGTGGATCGCCAGGTCGCACAGCTCGTACGTCGATTTCAGCTCCCGTGCGATCTGCTCCATGACGTCCTCCGCCATGCCGGGGTACGCCTCGTATTCCAGGTACTGCACGCTGCGCCCACGCGACTCGATCCGGGTCGTGCCGACGAAGGTGGCGATCGCGCCAGCACGCTCGTTCGCCACCTCGTCCACGGCAGCCTGCAGCGAAAGCGGCTCCTCGCTCAGCCGGAACGATCCACCCGAGACCGGCGGGATGAGCGCGACCTCGTCTCCGTCGGCGAGCTCGCGGTCGCGGTCGGCGTATTGCCGGTTCACCGCGTAGAGGAGTCCTGGTGGCTCCTCACCGAGCCCGAGTGCCGGCCAGATATCCGCGACGCGCACGACACCCTCGAGCTCCCGCTCCGACCAGCCCGCCTGCTCGCGCAGGCCGGCGAAGAGGCGCACGCGGATCACCGCCTGAGCCTACTTGACAAAGTACGGCGAATCCGCCATAAATACGGCGAAACCGCCCTACTATGCTCAAGGCGCTTTCTCTCCTCTCCGTGATCGCCCTCGGCGCCGCTCCTGCGCCGAGGGTGCACGTCGTGTCGATGCCGCGGCACGTCGTGAAGGAGACGCCGTGGCAGGCTGTCGTCTCGATCAAGCCGCCCCGGCCGGCGATGCTCCGCGCCACCGGGCCGCGCGCGCTGTCGGCACGTCTCAAGCCGATGAAGCAGCGGGGGCGCTACCGCGCGATGCTGAAGTTCCCGTTCGCCGGGGAGTGGCGGATCGCGGTCACTGCCGGGAAGCGGACCACGCGGCTCGGGTCGGTGTCGGTGGACGTTCCGAAGGACCCGCTCATCCGCGACCCGCTTTCCATCGCCGCCGAGCCCGAGGGCTCGCTCGTCGTCGGGCAACTCCGCGAAGGCGCCCTGCTTCGCATCGCGCACGCCAAGGCGCAGGCGATCGCCGCCAGCCCTCCCGGCCTCTTCCACGTCTATGTGGCCAACGGCACGGTGTACGCCGCCGGCCGCGACGGCGTCGTCTACCGGCTGGAAGGCGATGCGCTGACGCCGCTCACGCCGCCGATGGACGCGAGCGCGGTCGCCGTCGACGCGGCCGGCAACCTGTACGTAACGCTCTACGTCGGCTGGATCAAGAGAGTCGCTCCGGACGGGACCGTCAGCACCGTCGCCGGCAACGGGACGGAGGGCTACAGCGGTGACGGCGGGCCGGCGACGTCCGCTCAGATCTTCCATCCCCATTCCGTTGCGCTCGGTAAGGACGGCGCGCTGTACATCGCCGACACGGAGAACCGGAGCATCCGCCGCGTCGATCTCGCGACAGGTCGAATCACGACGTTCGGCGGAGATGTCGGCATCACGGTCTCGCTCGCGGTCGGCCCGGACGGGAGCATCTACTCCGCCGACGTGGTCCGCGCAGGTCTGGGCGGAGGCGTGACTCGCACTACGCCGGATGGAAGGACGACGCGCATCCTCGACTCGTCCACGGTGAACGGTGTCGCCGTCGCGCCCGACGGCGCGGTGTACGTGAATCAGTGGGAGGACAAGCGCATCCAGCTGCTCGACTCCTCCACGGGCAAGCTCATCCCGGTCGTCCGCGGATAGCCGTCCTATGATCGAAGCGATGGCGCAGGCCGAGCGGCTGATCAGCGGCACGATCGTCAACGAGCTCGTCCTCGCCGCCCGCCACGGGCTGGACTTCGCGAACCGGGAGCTACGCGCTGCCGGCGTCGATCCGGGCGAGTACGGCCCGCTCTCGTTCGTCGGCGTCATGCAGCCCGTGACGCGAACGCTCCTGGCGCGCGAGATGGGCCTGCGGCGCACGACGCTGCGCGACCTCGTCGGGCGGCTGATCGAGCGCGGGCACGTCCGCGAGGATCCGAACCCAGGCGACGGCCGCTCGACGCTCCTGACGCTCACGCCCGCGGGGCAGGAGATCTTCGATCGCGGGATTCCCGTCTTTCAGCGCGTCTTGCGGGAGATCGACGCGTCGCTCGGCGGGCGGCTCAACGAAGAGGAGCTGGCCGTGCGCCGAGTTCGGATCGCGCTTCAGGCGCTCAGCGCCGACTGAGGCGTACGATCCACTGGATGGCGACGACCGAAGGCCGCGAGACCGACTCCGGCATCGAGATCAGGCCGGTCTACACGGCGGATGACGTCGACGTAGAGCCGGCCCTCCCGGGCGAGTTCCCGTTCACGCGCGGCCCCTACCCGGACATGTATCGCGGACGGCCCTGGACGATCCGCCAGTACGCCGGCTTCGCCTCCGCCGAGGAGACGAACGCCCGCTTCCGCTACCTGCTCGAGCGCGGGCAGACGGGGCTCTCGGTCGCGTTCGACCTTCCGACGCAACTCGGGTACGACTCCGACGACCCGCGCGCGGCGGGTGAGGTGGGGCGGACCGGTGTTGCGATCGACTCGCTCGCCGACATGGAGCTGTTGTTCGCGGGCATCCCGCTCGACCGCGTCTCGACGTCGATGACCATCAACGCGCCCGCGGCGCTCCTCCTGCTCCTGTACGAGCTGGTGGCAGAGGGGCAGGGCGTCCCCGGCTCAGAGCTGCGCGGCACCGTCCAGAACGACATCCTCAAGGAGTACTGCGCGCGCGGGAACTACATCTTCCCGCCGAAGCCTTCGATGCGGATCACGACCGACCTGTTCGCCTACTGCCGCCAGCAGCTGCCGAGCTTCAACACGATCTCGATCTCCGGGTACCACATCCGTGAGGCGGGCGCGACCGCCGCTCAGGAGCTCGCCTTCACGCTCGCGAACGGGATCGCGTACTGCCAGGCGGCCGTCGACGCGGGGCTCTCGCCGGACGAGTTCGGAGCCAGGCTGTCCTTCTTCTTCAACGCGCACAACCACTTCTTCCAGGAGGTGGCCAAGTTCCGCGCGGCGAGGCGGATGTGGGCGGAGATCATGCGCGACCGCTTCGGGGCGACAAATCCGAAGGCGCAGGCGCTTCGCTTCCACGCGCAGACGGGCGGCTCGACGCTGACCGCCCAGCAACCGGAGAACAACATCGTCCGTGTCGCCGTGCAGGCGCTGTCGGCGGTGTGCGGGGGCGCGCAGTCAATCCATACGAACGGCTTCGACGAGGCCCTCGCGCTGCCGACCGAGCGCTCAGTGCGGATCGCTTTGCGGACGCAGCAGATCCTCGCCGCCGAAGGCGGCGGCACCGACACCGCCGATCCGCTCGGCGGCTCGTACTTCATCGAGGCGATGACGGAGGAGCTGGAGGAGCATGCGCGTGACCTGATCGAGCGCATCGACGAACTGGGCGGGGCCGTCGAGGCGATCGAGCAGCGTTTCGTGCAACGGGAGATCGAGGAGGCGGCGTTCCGTTACTCGCAGGAGGTCGAGTCGGGCGAGCGCGTGATCGTCGGCGTCAACCGCTTCTCGGAGGAGGGCGACGAGCCGATCGAGCTGCACCGCCTCGATCCGGCGTCCGAGCAGCGCCAGCTGGAACGTACGACTCGGGTGCGAGCCGAGCGCGACGGCAACGCGACCACGGCAGCACTGCGCGAAGTACGGCGGGTGGCGGCCGGCACCGAGAACCTTCTCCCAACGATGCGCGACGCGCTGCGCGCCGGCTGCACCGTCGGCGAAATCTGCAATGAGCTGCGCGAGGAGTTCTCCACGTACGACGCTCGGCACTCGCCCTGATGGGGGCGGTGCTCGACTACCACGCGGCCACGAACGTTCCCGCCGGCGGCACCGATGAGGACGAGCACCGGTTCGTCGGCGCCCGGCCTTCGGTGTTCAAGGACTACGGCGACGCGGAGCGGCTGCCGCTCGCGACGTCCAGTGCGGGCCGGCTCCTGCAGGACGGCGCGGGCATCGTCCGCTCGCAGGCTCGGCGCGATTACGGCGGCGGGACGATCCACTGGCGCGCGTACTCGAGCGCGGGTGCGCTCTATCCAGTGGAGGCGTACGTTGCGTCGGAGGACGGGCTGTACTCCTTTGACGCACTCGAGGGCGCTCTCGTCCGCCTGGTTGAGGGGGACGCGCGCTCCTCCGTCGCTGCGGCGGCGGGCGTGCCGCCGGAGACGGCTTCCTTCGTCGTCCTGACGGGGATCCATGCCCGTACGGGCTGGAAGTACCAGGAGCGCGGCTATCGCCACGTGTGGTGGGACGCCGGGACGATGCTCGCGAACCTGCTCGCGCTCGCGGCGGCAGAGGGCTTGGAGCCGCATCTCTACACCGCGTTCCTCGACCGGGAGCTGAACGACATGCTGGGCGTCGACGGTCGCGGCGAGTACGCGCTTGCCGTCGTGTCGCTCGGGACGGCAGCGTGAGGTATGCACTCGCCGAGGCCGCGCACGCCGCGTCGGAGCTCCGGCGCCCGGACGACGTCCGTGACTGGCGCGAGCCGGAGGGCGGATCGGAGCCGCTGCTGTCCCGCGACGAACTCCTCGGGGCTATCCGCGCACGACGCTCGGTGCGTCGTTACGGGAAGGAGCCGCTGCCGCGTGCCCAGGTCGCCGAGCTGCTGAACTGGTCGGAAGCGCCGATTCCGTCCGACGCGCCGCGGGTCGTGCGACAGCTCGTCACCGTTGCCGCGGTCGAAGGGTTGCGGCCGGGCATCTACGACGCGCAGCTGAACCTGCTCCACGAGCGAGACGAGGACGAGCTGCGCGTCGCAGCCGGCTTCGTCGCAATGGAGCAGGATCACCCGCGGCTCGCGGCGGTCAATGTCTTCCAAATGGCCGACCTCGACCAGGTCGTGGCACAGCTCGGGGAGCGGGGGTATCGATGGGCACACCTCGAGGCCGGCATCCGCGCCGGGCGGCTGCAGATCGGGGCCTTCATGCACGGATGGGGGGCCGCCGCCTCGACGTTCTACGACGACGAGGTCTCGAAGTTCCTCCAAACGGACGCGGCCCCGATGCTCATGGTCGCGGTCGGCCCCCGCGCGTAACGCCACCGACGCTCCGCAACTTCACGCGGGCTCCCCGTACGACGCCCACGACCCGTACAACCCCACCCAGGGTGGGGAGCTGTGTTCCACCCGCCACCCGCGGTCAGCGTAACCCCGCACGCACCGGCTCAACCGTCACCGATGAGAGCCAGAAGCGTCAGAGTTCTCGCAGCATGAAGATCCTTTTCGTCTCCCAGATGTACCCCGGGCCGGACGACCCCGACCACGGGGCGTTCCTCGTGCCGCTCGTCGAGGCGCTGCGGAGGCGCGGCCACGAGCTCGAGCTCGCCGTGCTGACCAGCCGCGCCGGCGGACGCGCTAAGTACTGGCAACTCTTCCGCACAGCGGTCGCCGCCGCACGTCGAACGAGGCCGGACGTCGTCTATGCCCATTACCTCGTTCCGACGGGCCTCCTCGCCGACCTCGCCGCCCGTGCACCGCTCGTCGTCACCGCCCACGGCCGCGACGTCCGCAACGTCGGCACCGTCCGCGGCGTCAAGACCGCGACCGAAGTGGTCGTCCGTCGCGCATTCGCGGTGATCGCCGTCTCGCACTACCTGCGCCGCGAGCTCGAGGCGCGCGTGCCGAGCGCCCGCGGGAAGGTGTCGGTGGTGGACAGCGGAGTCGACCTGCAACGCTTCCGCGGCGGCGACCAGGCCGGGGCGCGCGCCGCGCTCGGTTGGGACGGCGACGGCCCGGCCTACCTCTGCGTAGGGGCGCTCGACGAGCGGAAGAACGTCACCCGACTCGCCGACGCGTTCGCCGAGCTCGAGCGCGGCAGGCTCGCGTTCGTGGGCGACGGTCCACTGCGGGCCGCACTGGAAGAGCGACCCGATGTGACCCTGACCGGCCGCCTTCCCCACGAGGACGTCGGACGCTGGATCCACGCCTCCGATGTCGTCTGCCAGCCGAGTCTCGTCGAGCCGTTCGGCCAGGCTCTGCTCGAGGCGATGGCCTCGGAGCGATCCGTTGTCGCGACGGCAGTGGGCGGCCCTCCCGAGTTCGTCATTCCCGCCGCGGGCGTCCTCGTCGATCCCGAGGACCGCAGTTCGATCGTCGACGGCATGCGGCGGGCGGCTGAGCTGCCGAGCCCGAATCGGGAGGCGCGCGCCGCCGCTGCGGCGCACGACGTCAACTTCCAGGCGGCCCGGATCGAGGAGATTCTCCAGCAAGCCGTTCGAGGTCGGCGAGCCTGATCTCGACCAGCGGCAGCACCACGTCCTCGAGACCAGCCTCCTGCGCGATCGCCAGCGCGTGCTCGTAGCTCGCACGCACCTTCTCCGGCGCGACACCCTGCTTCAGCCGGTTGTCCCCGGTAACCAGCAGCTTCTGGATGCGGTCCCGCGCCTCAGCCACGGAGAGAGGCTATCCTGGCCCGAGTGCTGCTTGCGATCGACGCCGTGTTCCACGTTCTCCTCAGCTTCGCGCTGGTCGTGCTCGTGCTCATGCACTCGGGCCGCGACACCGGGCTGGGCGGGATGGGCTTCACGCCCGCTTCCCAGGGAGGGACTCACATCGTGGAGCGAAACCTGACCCGGGTGACGGTCGTGGTGAGCATCGCCTTCTTCATCAACACGATCATCCTCTTCCACCTGCTGAAGTAACGGCCCGCTCGAGCAGCGAGTACTCGAGTCCCTTCGCGGCGCGGATGGCGACCGCGAGGAGCGCCAGGCCGGCGAGCCCGACTCCGAGCGCGGTCACGAGGGCGGCGCCGAAGCTCGCGTGGGGTCCGCCGAACGGGAGCCAGATGGCGAGCGCGCCGACCGTGAAGGCGGCTGCGAGCATGAGCGGGGCGAGCACCCATTCGCGCAGGATCCGGCCCGTGTCGATGCCGAGCCGACGGACGAGCACGGCGGCCACGACGATCCCGCCCAACGTGGAAGCGATGCTGAACGCGGACGCGAGCCCATTCAGGCCGTACGCCTCGCGCAACGCGAAGGCGGCAACGACGTAAAGCGCGAGCGCGCCGACGCTGATAGCGAGCACCTCGCGCCGTCTGCCCAGCGCGAAGAGCGTCCGCGCGCCGTTCGCGGTCAGCGACGCGCCAGTGAGCGCGGCGGCGAGGATCCCGACCAGTGTCGCAGTCCTCGCGGCGTCCTCCGCCGTGAACGCGTCGCGCTCGAACGCGATCTGGACGAGCTCGCGCCGGCAGATGACCACGTACGCGGTCGAGACGAGGCCGGCCAGCACGCTCAGGCGCATTCCGTTGACGGCGAGCCGCACGAGCGCGTCCCGCTGGAGCGACTTGAAACGCTCGGCCGCGGCGGGAAAGACTCCGCTGCCGATCGCCTGGGCGAACATGGCCGGAAGGAGTGCGATCCCGCGCGCGTAGGCGAGAAGAGCGACTGCGCCGGTGACGAGGCCGGTGGCGAGGAAGCGTTCGACCACGATCACCAGCTGCCCACCGAGCACGGTCGACGCGAAGATTGCGGACGCCGAGGCGAAGAGGTCGCGCGCGGAAATCGTCTCGGTCCCCTCTCCTCGCGGCGCATCGTTCGCGCGGACGGCGAGCAGTACGAGCGTCGCGATCTGGCCGGCGCTGACCGCGATCGCGAGGGCGGTCGGCGACTCCCAGAAAGGCAGCACCACCGCCGTCACCACGAGCGCGATCGCGGTGCCGATCGGGACGCGGAAGATCGCGAGCGCGTACCGGCGCTCCGCTGTCAGGAAGGCCGCGTACACGCCGTTCAGCCCGATGGCGGCCACGAGCGGGGAGAACGCGAGCCAGACCGAGAGCCGGTCCGGCGAGGCGGCGAGGAGGATCCCAACGTAGAGCGCTGTCCCGGCGAGCACGATCCCCCCGGCGATGCGCAGCGATGCGTAGAGCAGCTCACGCGGCGGCCGCGTCCGGCGCGTGAACTTCGGCAACAACGCGGTGTAGAAGGCCTCGCTCGCCGAAACGCCGAGCGTGATCGGGACGATCAGCGCGAGGAAGTAGGTCGAGCTTGCTCCCGTCGCGCCGAACAACGCGGCGACCACCGCGACCAGGACAAGCGCGAGCACGCGCTCGAGGGCGAGCGCGGAAAACGAGAGGACGCTGAGCTTGCCGGGTGGGTGGTCGGCGAGCGGTCTGTCTGGCGCCGGGTCGCTAACGGGTGACGCGACGCCGCCGGAGCGCCGAGAAGATCACTACCGCGGCTACCGCGACCATGAGTGCGATCAGCGCGATCAGCCGAGCATCGCTGCCGTCCGTGATCACTCCGAAGGACGCCGCCACCGGATTGGACTTCCGCTTGGCCGAGTCGCTGACGATCTTGGCGCGCTTCACCTTCGCGATCTTCGCCTTGGCCTTTGCCTTTGTCTTTGGCTTGGCCTTGTGCACCTTGATCGTCGTCTCGGGTGCGCCGTAGGCCTTCTCGCTGACGATCTTCTTGAGCAAGGGGGCATCCTGGCCGCCCTGGGAGTCGATCTTCCGCTCGATCGACTTCGGGACGCTCCTCGACTTCGAGCTGCCCCCGGTCGCGCTCGAGCCACAGGCGGTCGGAATCTGCTCGGTGTACTGCGCCACCGAGGACGGCGGATTCTTGACGTTCCCGGGACAGCCCTTGCCGTAGGCCGCTGTGCTGGTACCGAGCAACGTCAAGGATGCGATTGCGCCGGCGAGAACGAGTTTCCGCATGTGCGGAACAGCTTCCATCGGGACCCCTCCTCAGGAGCCGTTTTCGCGGTCGCGGCTACCCTAGCAGACCCTATGGGGACTACTGACGCCGTGCCCGCGCAAGGCCGCTTCGCTGTGCCCATGGCGCCACTTGCGGTCACCGCCGGGGCCGCCGCGATCACGTTCCTGATCGCCTTCGACGGCGGCAGCTTCGGCGTGACGAGCCGCGGGACGCTCTCGGTGGCGGTTTGGTGGGGGTTGATTCTCGCCGTCGCTGCCGGAATCTGGTCTCTCGCGGGGCTCGACCGGACGACAGTGCTCGTCGGCGGACTGCTCGTAGCGTACGCGGGACTGACGCTTGCCTCGGTCATCTGGGCGGACGACGCGGAGGGTGCGTTCGAGGAGTTCAACCGCGTTGCTCTCTACGTGGGGATCTTCGCCCTCGCCGCGCTCGCCGCGAGGCGGAGCCTGCTTCCTCGCTGGACCGACGGCTTCGCCCTGGGGATCGTGGCCATCGCCGGACTCGCGCTGTTCAGCCGCTGCTTTCCCGATCTGATCGCCGGGGAGAACATCACAGGACTACCGCTCGACCTCACCCGACTGAGCTATCCGCTCGGGTACTGGAACGGGCTCGCGATCCTCGTGGCGCTCGCCGTCCCGCTGCTGCTCCGCGTGGCCGTGTCGGAGACGCCCCTCGCGCTGCGCGCGCTGGCCCTCGCGCCCTTCCCAGTCCTCGCAGTCGACATCTACCTGGCATCGTCCCGCGGCGGCCTCGTGACGGCCGTCGTCGGAACGCTGGCGCTCCTCGCACTCGTCCCGAGGATGCGGACGGCGGAGGCGATCGTGCTTGCCCTGGCGGGAGCGGCGGCCGGCATCGCCTGCATCGTCACCCGCGACGAGCTCGTCAACCACCCAGGTCCGGATGCGGCCGGACAGGGGCATGTCGTGTTTCCGATTCTGCTCGGCGCGTGCGCCGGGACTGCCCTGGTCGCCTTCCTCGTCTTCCGCTACGTCGCTGCGCCGCTCGAGCGGCGGACGGCCAGGCTGGGCACTGTGGCTCGGGCGGTGGCGGTCGGCGTGGTCGTCCTCCTCGTCACCGCCGGCATCGTCCTCGCCCATCCGGGTCGGCTGTTCGACCGCTTCACGGCACCGCCCGCCTACACGCTGAACACGCTTCCGACCAGCACGTCGAACCCCATCCGCGTCCATCTGCTGAGCGTGGGCTCGAGCGGCCGCTGGCAGCAGTGGGGCAGCGCCGTCGACGAGTTCCGTACGGCGCCCGGACTGGGCCGCGGTGCGGGCTCGTACGCGGACTGGTGGGCTGAGCACGGGACCCTGCGCGGCTTCGTGAAGGACGCGCACTCGCTGTACCTCGAGTCGCTCGGCGAGCTCGGGATCGTCGGCTTCCTCCTGATCGTGGGCGCGTTCGTGGTCGCCATCGTCGTGGGGGCCAGACGCGCGCTCGCGGCCGCGGGGGAAGAACGCCTGGTGATCGCGGCGATCTGGGCCGGGTTCGTCGCGTACGCCTTTGCGGCCGGCATCGACTGGATGTGGGAGATGACCGCCGTGTCTGTGGTCGGTATCGCGCTCCTCGGCCTGCTCACGTCGCGCGCGACTGCCCCCAGGCCCGAGCCCGAGCCTCGGCTCCGGCTGCGCTGGAACATCGCCGCACGTGTCGCTCTCGGCCTTGCGGGCCTGTTCGTCATCCTCGCCCAGGGCATCGCCCTACTCACCAATCGCGAGATCCAGGAAAGCCAGAATGCGGTCGCGCGCGACGATCAGGCCGCCGCGGTCAAGCACGCCGACAACGCCCGCAAGATCGAGCCGTGGGCCTCCACTCCTTACCAGCAGCTCGCCCTGCTGTCGGAAAAGGCCCAAGAATACGACCAGGCTGTTGTGTGGATCGAGAAGGCAATCCCGCGCGCCCGCAGCGACTGGCGCCCCTGGGCGATGTTGGCCCGCTTCGAGGCAGAGCGCGGCGACATCGATGCTGCGCGCAGAGCGGTGCGACGCGTGTGTGAGCTGAACCCGCGATCCGATCTCTTCGCCGAGGATTGCCGGTGAGCACCCTGCGCCAGTCGAGGATGCCGCTCGCCGGCTCCGTGCTCACCGGGCTCGTCGGGCAGGCGGTTCTGATCGTCAGCGGCGTTCTTGCCGCACGCATCCTCGGTGTGGAAGACCGCGGCTACTTGGCGCTGCTCGTGCTCTTTCCGGCCGTGCTGGCGCAGGTCGGCTCGCTCGGGCTCCCGCTGGCCGCAACCTTCGAGCTGAGCCGCGACCGGTCGCGCTGGGCGGAGGTCATCCGCACGCTCCAGCGCCCGCTGGTCGTGCAGGTCGTATCGCTCGTGCTGCTGCATGCCGGCATCCTCGCGGCCGTCTTCTGGAGTGACTCGCATGCCGTCAAGGTCTCCGCGCTGCTGAGCCTGTGCGCCGTGCCCGCCATCCTCGGGCAGAGCTACGGAACCGCGATCCTCCAGGGGCAGCAGCGCTTCCTCGCCTTCAATGTCTCCCGCGCGCTGCCGGCCGCCTCGTACAGCATCGCCGTCCTCGCCATCTTCGTGGTCGGTGGAGGCGACCTGCAATGGGTGGTCTGCGGCTGGATCGTCGCCTCCGCTTTCTCGGCCGCCGTGACGCTCCTGATCGCGGTGCGCGGCGTCGCTCTTCGGAGCGCCCGGCGATCGGCCGAGGCTCTCCACTCGATGCTCCGCTTCGGCCTGAAGGGGCTGCTCGGCTGGACATCGCCGGTCGAGACGTTCCGGCTCGACCAGGCGGTCGTCGGCCTCTTCCTCACGCCGGTCGCGCTCGGTCTCTACGTCGTCGGCCTGGCGTTCGCCAACCTCCCGCGCTTCATCGCCCAGAGCGTCGGATACATCGCGTACCCGCGCATCGCGGCGCGCAGAGGCGAGGAGGCCTGGCGCGAGCTGTGGCAGTTCTTCTGGCTCGCGACGGGGTCGTCGGCTCTCGTCGTTCTCGCGCTGGAGCTCGGCATTGCGTGGCTCGTCCCTGCCTTCTTCGGCGACGAGTTCTCGGATGCGGTGCCGCTCACGCGCATCCTGCTCATCGGCGCCCTCTTCCTGAGCGCGCGCCGCGTCCTGACCGACGGTGCCCAGGGTCTTGGCCGGCCCGGCTTAGGCACGATCGCGGAGGTGTCCTCGTGGGCCTTCCTGCTTCCTGCGCTCGGGATCTTCACGCCGCTGTGGCATGCGCGCGGCGTAGCGCTCGCCCTCGCCGTCTCGTCCGCCCTGAGCTTTGCGGTCCTGTTCGGACTCGTTCTGCGCAGCCGCAAAGCAGTGGAGCCGGCGGGAACTCGCGCCCTCCGCGTCCGAGGTGCGGAATGATCGACGCACTGACCCGACGCTGGCGCTGGCCCCTCTACGCGCTGCTCGTTTACCTGCCGATTTCCGGAATCGCGATTCTGGCCGCCTACCCGGGCCGCACCGACCGCGCGATCGCGATCCTCGCCAAGGATTTCGTCTTCGTCATCCCGGCCTACGCCCTCTTCCTCGGGTACTGCCTCTTGCACCGGAAGCGCCCCTGGTTCAGGGGAGCACCGCTCGTGCTCATCGGCCTCCTCGCGTTGATCGTCGTCATCCAGGCCTTCAACCCCGACCTGCCGAACCACCTCGTCGGCCTCATCGGCATCAAGGTGTGGCTCTTCTACATCCCGCTCTTCTTCCTGGGCTACTACCTGGTCCGGAACCGGGAGCACCTGTTCCGAGTGCTCGGGCTGATGAGCCTGGTGGCGATCGTCCCGGCCGTGATCGGGCTCATCGAGGTCACCCTCTACTACACCGGCCACGCCCAGACGGTCTATGACGCCTACGGCGCGTCGGCAGCGCCCGCGACCCAGAATTTCACCACGTTCGTCCTCTCCGGCGGCTGCACGATCCGCCGCGTCCCCAGCACCTTCTCGTTCTTCTACCAGTACTACCTCTTCGGTGCGGCGATGGTGGCCGTCTCGTTCGCCTGGTGGCGTGGAGCGCGACCGGCCGGAAGGCAGCTCTGGGCTGCCGGCCTCGTCTTCCTGCTCATCTTCCTGGCCGCGATGTTCAGCGGCGTCCGCCTCGGCTTCATCGTGATCCCGCTGCTGGTGGCGGCGATCATCGTGCTCGCGATTCGGTCGCGTAACCGGCTGCCCTGGGCGGCCGTTGCGGCCGCCGCCGTGTGCCTGGCCCTTGCGGGGGGTACCGCCGCGAGCATCTGCGGTCTCGCCACCCATCTCGGCCAGGCGACATCGATGGAGACGCGGGACGTGGGAGTGCGAAGCGTCGGCGAGGCGGTGCACAAGACCTGGCTCGGGCTCGGGACCGGGTCGGATTCGACTGCCGCGCGCTATGCGTTCCCGAACGTCGAGCTGCAAACCTCCGTCGGTTCCGTGCAGGAGTCGTGGTATGTCAAGGCCTACCTCGAGCTCGGCGTCTTCGGCCTCGCGATCGCGGTCGCGCTGCTGGCGACGATCGTCTACCGGGCCGCGCGGGTCCATTTCCGTCTGCGCGACTCGCGGTTGAAGATGGTCTCGGCCGCCCTTCTGGCGCTGATGGGCTGGGTGCTGATCTACTGCTTCAAGGCGCAGTACTTCGATCTCGACCCGATCAACGTGTACTTCTGGCTCTTTGCCGGAATCCTCATGAGCCTGCCGCGGCTCGAGCGTCACGAGGAGGCGCCCAAGCCGGCCGAGCCGGAAGAGGAGCGCGTCCCCGCTCCAGTATGACCGTCCGCGTCGCCCATCTCGTCTCGCATCCGATCCACTACCAGGCCCCCCTCTACCGTGACCTGGCCTCCAGGCCCGAAATCGACCTCACCGTGTACTTCTACTCCGATGCGTCTGCGCGGGGCTACCGCGACCGGGAGTTCGGACATGAGGTCCAGTGGGACACGCCCTTGCTCGACGGGTACCGCTCCCGCTTCCTGCCCAGCGCGGCTCGGACGGGAATCCAGAGCAGGTACGGCCAGCGCCCGAACTGGGACGTGCTCGCCGAGGTCGTCTCGGACGGATACGACGCGCTCTGGGTCCACGGCTACGCGCACGCGAACGCGTGGCTGGGCGCCGCGGGGGCGGCACTACGGGGCACTCGCGTGCTGATTCGCGAAGAGCAGACCTTGCTGCACGGCCGGCCCTGGTACGTCCGCGCACTCAAGGACACCGCCCTGCGCGCGCTCTTTGCCCGCGCGTACGGGCTCTACATCGGCAAGGAGAACCGCAGGTACTTCCTCCGCTACGGACTTCCAGAGGAGCGGCTGTTCCCAGCGCGTTACTGCGTCGACAACGATTACTTCCGGGGCCGCGCGGATGAGCTGAGGCCGCGGCGGCAGGAGCTTCGTGCCCGGTTCGGGATCGACGACGACGTGCCGATCGTGCTCTACGTCGCCAAGCTGATTCCCAAGAAGGCGCCTCTCGTGCTCCTGGAGGCTTTCCGCCGCGTGCGCGAACGACATCGGTGCGCGCTCCTCTTGGTGGGCGAGGGCGAGCTACAGCAGGAGATCGAGGCCGCGGCAGGCCCCGATGTTCATCTCGCCGGATTTCTCAATCAGAGCGAACTTCCCGAGGCGTACGTCGCGGCGGATGT
>Ga0075428_100002588_pt1 | contig 19657 bp, 22 predicted proteins | sample RhiMetdeltSRZDD2_FD_75291 | JGI IMG/M metagenome (GOLD analysis project Ga0075428, IMG submission 75291) | Populus rhizosphere microbial communities from Tennessee, USA - Rhizosphere MetaG P. deltoides SRZDD2 | ecosystem: Host-associated > Plants > Roots > Rhizosphere > Soil | place: USA... | reverse complement strand
TGAACATCCCGACCGGCATCCCGCTCCGCTACGACCTGGACGGCGACCTCAAGCCGCTAGTCATCGGCGGCGAGTATCTGGACCCCGAGGCGGCCGCGGCAGGTGCGGCCGCGGTCGCGGCCCAGGGCGCGAAGTAAGGCGCTCGACGGTGCCGCACGGCAAACACTGGGTAAACGGCTATCGAACACCTGAGATTGGCCGTGTGACATGTCCCGTTTTAGCCGCACGCTGCTGGGATGACGTTCACCGGATGCGTACGATTTTCGCGTGAGTGTGGTATCGGCGCTCCTACTTGTGGGGGTCGTGGCACTGCTCGCTCTGGCGATCGGTGTCGGGTTGGGGGCGAGCCTCACCCCGCGCATCCTCGAACGCAGGCAACGCCGCGCCACCGAGCAGTCCGGTCTGACCGTCTCGCAAATGCTCGAGCACATCGTCTCGGGTTCGCCGGTGGGGATCGTCGTGGTCGACACCTACCGTGACGTCGTCTACACCAATGACCGGGCCCGCGAGCTGGGGCTGGTCCGTGACCGGCTGCTCGACGACCGCGCCTGGCTGGCTGCGGAGCGCACGCTGGCGACCGGCGAGGACCGCGAGGTCGACCTGTCGCCGCGCAAACGCGCCAATCCCGGCCGGTCCGGGTTGTCGGTCCGCGGGCATGTGCAGCTGCTGACCGAACAGGACCGCCGGTTCGCGGTCGTCTACGTCGACGACCAGTCCGAGCACGCAAGGATGGAAGCGACTCGCAGGGATTTCGTTGCGAACGTCAGCCACGAACTGAAAACGCCGGTCGGCGCGATGGGCGTGCTGGCCGAGGCGCTGCTGGCCTCCGCCGACGACCCCGACACCGTGCGCCGGTTCGCCGAGAAGATGCTCACCGAATCGAACCGGCTGGCCAACATGGTCGGCGAACTGATCGACCTGTCGCGGCTGCAGGGCGGCGAACGGCTGCCCGACCTGGAGGCCGTCGACGTCGACCGCGTCGTTGCAGAGGCGCTCTCGCGCTACAAGGTCGCCGCCGACAATGCCGACATCGCGATCACCACCGACGCCCCAACCGGCTACCGCGTGATGGGTGACGAGTCGCTGCTGGTGACCGCGATCGCCAACTTAGTGTCCAATGCAATCGCCTACTCGCCCAACGGATCTTCGGTGTCCATCAGCCGCCGTCGGCGCGGAAGCAACATCGAGATCGCCGTGACCGACCGCGGTATCGGCATCGCGCGCGAAGACCAGGAGCGGGTGTTCGAACGCTTCTTCCGCGTCGACAAGGCACGGTCGCGGGCCACCGGCGGCACCGGCCTGGGCCTGGCGATCGTCAAGCACGTCGCCGCCAATCACAACGGATCCATCCGGCTGTGGAGTCAGCCGGGAACGGGATCGACGTTCACCTTGTCGATTCCGGCCTACCCCGATCATGAAGATGAATCGGACGAGCGAGAGGACTAGCAAGACCAATGACCAGCGTGTTGATCGTGGAGGACGAGGAGTCCTTGGCCGATCCCCTGGCCTTTCTGCTTCGCAAGGAGGGCTTCGAAGCCACCGTGGTGGCCGACGGCCCCGCGGCCCTGGCCGAATTCGAGCGCGCCGGCGCTGACATCGTCCTGCTGGACCTGATGCTGCCGGGAATGAGCGGAACCGACGTGTGCAAGCAATTGCGTTCGCGCTCAAGCGTTCCCGTCATCATGGTGACGGCGCGGGACAGCGAAATCGACAAGGTCGTAGGGCTCGAACTCGGCGCCGACGATTACGTCACCAAGCCGTACTCGGCCCGCGAGCTGATCGCCCGGATTCGGGCGGTGCTGCGCCGCGGCAGCGACAACGACGACTCCGGTATCGGCGACGGCATTTTGGAGGCCGGGCCGGTACGGATGGACGTCGAGCGGCACGTGGTATCCGTCAACGGCGAGCAGATTACGTTGCCGCTCAAGGAGTTTGACCTGCTGGAGTACTTGATGCGCAACAGCGGCCGGGTGCTCACTCGCGGACAGTTGATCGATCGGGTATGGGGCGCCGACTATGTCGGCGACACCAAGACGCTCGATGTGCATGTCAAGCGCCTGCGCAGCAAGATCGAGGCCGACCCGGCAAACCCGGTGCATCTGGTCACCGTGCGCGGGCTCGGCTACAAGCTCGAAGGGTAGCCCCGGCATCCTGAGAGCCCTTCACAACTGACTCGTCTACCGTGGGCCCTTCGTAATTACGGGCCGATATGACGGACGACGACGAGTGACAACGCAGACCACACAACACATTGACCACACGAGAAACATCAGCCCCTGGGTTCGCGGGGGCGGTCCAGCGGTCGCGGCAGCGGCGCTGCTGACCTACGTCGCGGTATATCTGCAGTGGCCGACGCTGAAGCTGCAGATCGACGCGATGGTGTACCGCTTCGCCGCCGAGCGACTGCTGGCGGGGCTTGACCTTTACTCGACGGGTTTCACCGGCAAGCCCAACGAGTTGTTGTTCATCTATCCACCATTTGCGGCGATCTGCGCGGTCCCGCTCGCCTTGCTCGACCGTTCCTCGGTGCAGGTGCTGTGGCTGCTTGGCTTGGTCGTCGCGCTGACGTACGCGGTGGTGAAGATGCTGCGGGCGACGGGCCTGCCTGCCGGTCGCGGCCTCTTCAGCCTCGCTGCGCTCCTGGTCGGTGTGATCGCATGGCTCGAGCCGATGCGGCTGACCGCCGAGCTGGGGCAGATCAACGTCCTTCTGCTTGTGCTCGTCGTGGCCGATCTCCTGAAGCAGAGCCGCTGGTCGGGTGTCGGGATCGGGCTGGCCGCCGGCATCAAACTGACCCCGGCGTTGTTCATCATCTATCTCCTGGTGACCCGTCGGATCCGGGCGGCCCTGGTGGCCATGGGCACGTTCGCGGCCACCGTTGGACTCGGATTCGCAGTTGCTCCAGGCGATTCCGTCACCTTCTGGTTGCGCGGCCGCTTCGACGACGTCAACCGGATCTCGCATGATCCGCTGGCGAACACCAGTGTGCGCGGTTTGTTTCTGCGCCTGCATTGGTCGCCGACGCTGGCCACGATCACCGCGATTGCCGTCGCCGCCGTCGCGGTGGCGATCGCTGCGATTGCGTATCGACGTGGTCAGGCTGTATTGGCCGTCGGCATTGTCGGCATGGCATCGGCAGCCGCTTCACCGTTCAGCTGGAGCCACCACTGGGTGTGGTTCGCGCCGTTGGTCGTTCACTTGGGGTACCGCGCGTATGTGCTCGGCAGCCGCTGGGCCGCCGCGGCGATGTGGTCGGTCTGCGCTGTCGTCGGCGGCTGGTTCGTGGCCGTCGTCGGCGACACGCCTCAGGCGGGCATACTGTCATTGCGACCCGGTGGTACGTGGGACGAAATCCTGCCCGGCGCTTATGTTTTCGTGTTCATCCTCGTCTTGCCGGCGACGGCGGTGTGGCTGTGGCGGTTGCGCGCCGAAAGGCACCTAACCCGTCTGCCCACCCATGATCTCGAACACCTCGAAGGTGTTGACGCCGGCAAGAACTGACGGATCACGCTCGCCGATCGCGAGTACCTCGCCCCGGTCGGCGGCGCGCAACACGCCCAAGCCCCACACACCTTCGGGGTCGGCGACCGGACCGTAGACCACCACGCGACCGTCCTTGAGCAGCTGCTGCCAGTACTCCATATGCTCGGCCATCGCCTGCTGCTCGTCCGCAGTCATCGTCTGCGCGAAATCCGCGCGCGGCGGAATCAGCTTGAACAAAAAGAGGGTCATTCGGCCAGGCGCGTCGCGGGATGCACAGCGATCAGTCCTAAACCACTGCGCCGCTTACATATTCCGGCCAGCTCGGCGTATGCCTTCTCACCGAGCAGCTCGGTCAGTTCGGGGGCGTACGACTCCCACACCTGCTTGGCGCCGACGTGCGCATTGGGGTCGCCGGTGCAGTACCAATGCAGATCGGCACCGCCCTCACCCCAGCCGCGGCGGTCGTACTCGGTGATCCACGTCTTGAGGATCTCCGACCCATCCGGCCGCTCCACCCACTCCTGGGTGCGGCGGATCGGCAACTGCCAGCACACATCCGGCTTCATCGTCAACGGCTCGACACCAATCTTGAGTGCCTTGCTGTGCAGTGCGCAGCCGATCCCGCCGGGGAACCCGGGCCGGTTCAGAAATATGCAGGCGCCCTTGTACTTTCGTGTACGAAGGTTGGGTTTGTCGTCGTACTCGTCCCACTCCAGGTAGCCCTTCTTGCCGAGCCCCTTCTCGCGGAACTGCCAATCCTCGTCGGTCAGCTGCTTGACGGCGTCATCCAGCCGGGCACGGTCGTCGTCGTCGGACAGAAACGCACCGTGCGAGCAACACCCGTCGTCGGGCCGATCCTCCACCGTCCCCTTGCACGCGGGCGTGCCGAACACGCACGTCCACCGCGACAGCAGCCACGTCAGGTCCGCCGCGATCAAATGCTCGGGGTTGTCGGGGTCGTAGAACTCCACCCATTCGCGGGCAAAGTCCAGTTCGACCTCGCCGGGATGTGATGCCGTCACAGCATTCAACGGTAAACCCATTAAGTTGGGTGCGTGCGATTAGGCGTGCTGGATGTCGGCAGCAATACGGTCCATCTGTTGGTGGTGGACGCCCGCCGCGGCGGCCACCCGACTCCGATGAGTTCCACCAAGGCCTCGCTGCGGCTCGCCGAGGCGATCGACGGCTCGGGCAAGCTGACCCGCAAGGGCGCCGACAAACTCATCAGCACCATCGACGAGTTCGCCAAGATCGCCGCCAGCTCCGGCTGTGCCGAGCTGATGGCATTCGCCACGTCCGCCGTGCGCGACGCGAAGAATTCTGAGGACGTGCTCACCCGGGTGCTCGCCGAGACCGGTGTGGCGCTGCAGGTGCTCAGCGGGGCCGACGAGTCACGGTTGACGTTCCTGGCGGTGCGAAGGTGGTACGGCTGGAGCGCGGGACGCATCATCAACATCGACATCGGCGGCGGTTCGCTGGAGCTGTCCAACGGCGTCGATGAGGAACCCGATGTGGCGCTGTCGCTGCCGCTGGGCGCGGGCCGGCTCACCCGCGAATGGCTGCCCGACGATCCGCCCGGCCGGCGCCGGGTGGCGATGCTGCGCGACTGGCTGGCCACCGAGATCGCTGACACCGGCGCCAAGGTGCTCAAGGCAGGAAACCCCGACCTGGCGGTCGCGACGTCGAAGACCTGCCGCTCGCTGGCCCGACTCACCGGCGCGGCCCCGTCGGGGGCTGGACCACGGGTGAAGAGGACGCTCACAGCGACCGGCCTCAGGCAGCTCATAAATTTCATCTCTAGGATGACCGCGGCTGACCGTGCGGAGTTGGAAGGGGTGAGTGCCGAGCGGGCGCCACAGATCGTGGCCGGCGCATTGGTAGCTGAGGCGAGCATGAAGGCTCTCGATATCGAAAGTGTGGATATCTGTCCCTGGGCGTTGCGAGAAGGGCTGATTCTGCGGAAACTCGACAGCGAAGCCGACGGCACGGCCTTGGTCGAAACGTCCGTGCGGGGACGCTGAAACGAGCGGACGGAGGCGCAATGGCGCCGACTTGGACATTAGCTAGGCCCAGAGGCAACACAGGATGACAGGACCAGAAGACCACAGCGGCTCGCGACCGATCTCGGTCGCGGAGTTGCTGGCGAAGAACGGCACGATCGGTGCCCCGCCCGTCGGCGGCCGGCGCCGCAGGCGCCGCGGCAACAACGAAGCCGTCACGGTCGCCGAGTTGACCGGCGAAATCCCGATCGTCGGCGACGATGATGTCGACGACACCGAAACCACCCGGACGATCCCGGCAGTCACCGACGAGCCCCAGGCGGTTTCGACCAATGGTGTCCGCGGCTACGTCGACGACGTTGAAGCCGAGGCGGAACCGGCCGAGGACGAATACGACGACGTCGACGACGACTACGCCGACGCGGTCGCCGACTACGCGGCCCATATCGATCAGCGCGACACCGATGACGAACCGGTCGACTTCTTCGCGCTGCCGCCGCGTCGACCGCGGTACACCCCCGCCCCGCGACGTGTGGGGCCGGTGGGCAGGGGCGCCGAGCAGATGAGCCCCGACCCGGTCGACGAGGAGGACCTGTTCGCCGCCCCGCTCGATTTGGCGGACGAGCCGGAGATCGAGGACGAGGACACCGAGGCCGCGGTCGAGGATAGGAACGAGGAACTGCCGTCGTACTTGCGGTCCTCCGCGGGCACGCTGTTCGGCGGTCAGACCGTCGCTGATGACCTGGCTCGGCGCGGCGCGCCGCCCCGACCCGACGAGATCGACCTCGACGATGATGCGGACACGGAGGCGGTGCCTTCGTCGACTTCGACATCGTCGTTCCTGCGCGGCGCCTGGGTCGTCGGCCAGTGCATCATCGCGGTCGCGTTCGGCGCCGGCCTGTTCATCGCGTTCGACCAGCTGTGGAAGTGGAACAACATCGTGGCCCTGGTGCTGTCGGTGCTGGTGATCCTCGGCCTGGTGGTGGGTGTGCGCGTGGTGCGCAAGACCGAGGACATCGGCAGCACGCTGATCGCGGTGGCGGTCGGGGCGCTGGTCACGTTGGGACCGTTGGCACTGCTGCAATCGGGCTAGACACCTACAGACACAGTGCGCCCTGCCATCAAGGTCGGTCTGTCGACCGCCTCGGTCTATCCGCTGAGGACCGAGGCCGCCTTCGAGTACGCGGCGCGGCTGGGCTACGACGGCGTCGAGCTGATGGTGTGGGCGGAAACCGTCAGCCAGGACGTCGACGCCATCGAAAAGCTCTCCGAGCAGTACGACATGCCTGTGCTGTCGGTGCACGCGCCGTGTCTGCTGATCTCCCAGCGGGTGTGGGGGGCCAACCCGATACCGAAGCTCGAGCGCAGCGTGCGCGCCGCCGAACAACTCGGCGCGCAGACCGTGGTCGTGCATCCGCCGTTTCGCTGGCAGCGGCGCTACGCCGAGGGCTTCAGCCAGCAGGTCGCCGATCTGGAGGCGTCCAGCGACGTGATGGTCGCGGTGGAGAACATGTTTCCGTTTCGCGCGGACCGATTCTTCGGCGCGGGGCAGACGTCGATCGAGCGGATGCGCAAGCGCGGCGGCAGGCCCGGTCCGGGCATTTCGGCGTTCGCGCCGTCGTATGACCCGCTCGACGGCAACCACGCCCACTACACACTCGACCTGTCGCACACCGCGACGGCAGGCACCGACGCGGTCGACATGGCGCGCCGGATGGGCGACGGGCTAGTGCACTTGCACCTGTGCGACGGCAGCGGCGCCTCGACCGACGAGCACCTGGTGCCGGGCCGCGGCACTCAGCCCACCGTGGAGGTCTGCGAGATGCTCGCTGCCGGCACCTTTTCCGGGCATGTGATCCTCGAGGTGACCACATCGGGCGCACGCACCGCCACCGAACGCGAAGGGCTGCTGAAGGAGTCGTTGCAGTTCGCCCGCCAGCACCTGCTGCGCTAATGCACAAAGGACATCAGATGCCGGGATCCACCCTGTTCACCGACGCCATGGCGCTCACCCCAGCCGGGGACGGTGTGTATCACGGTGTGCTGAACGAGCATTGGACCATCGGGCCGAAAGTGCATGGCGGGGCGATGCTGGCGCTGTGCGCCAACGCCGCCCGCACAGAGCACTGGGCCCACGCGCGCAGCGCAGGGGAGGAAGACGTCCAGCCGATAGCGCTGTCGGGCAACTTCCTGTGGGCCCCCGATCCCGGCCCGATGCGGGTGGTCACGACCGTGCGCAAGCGGGGCCGTCGCGTCAGTCTGATCGATGTCGAACTGAATCAGGGCGACCGTACAGCCGTCCGCGCGGCCATCACGCTGGGCGACCCCGAGCATCATGTGCCGCCGCTGTTGTCGGTCAACCCCGTCATCGCACTGATGCAGCCCGAGCCGCCGCCTGGCCTTGAACCGATCGGTCCCGGGCATCCGATGGAAGACATCGTGCATCTGGCGCACGGCTGCGATATCCGGCCGTCGCTGACGACATTCACGCCGCGGACGGACGGCGGGCCACCGATCATCGAATACTGGGTGCGCCCGAAAGGCGTTGCGCCGGACGTGCTTTTCGCGCTGCTGTGCGGCGACGTGTCCGCGCCGGTGACGTTCGGGGTGAACCGGACGGGGTGGGCGCCGACGGTTCAACTCACCGCGTATCTGCGGGCGTTGCCAGCCGACGGCTGGCTGCGCGTCTTGTGCACGACGGTGCAGATCGGCCAGGACTGGTTCGACGAGGACCACATCGTGGTCGACTGCGAGGGCCGCATCATCGTGCAGAGCCGCCAACTGGCGATGGTGCCCGATGCCTGAAGCCGCAGGCGTCGAATAACCAGTGCCGCAGCGCGCATGCAATGCTTGCGCGCATGGCCAGAATCGCGATCGTCGGCGGTGGAAGTATTGGCGAGGCACTGCTATCCGGGCTGCTGCGAGCCGGGCGGCAGGTCAAGGACCTGGTGGTCGCCGAGAAGCATCCTGACCGCGCAAAGTATCTGTCCAACACGTATTCGGTGTTGGTGACGACGGTCGCCGACGCGGTCGACACCGCGACCTATGTGGTCGTCGCCGTCAAGCCCTCCGATGCCGGGACCGTCGTCAACGAGATCGCCGAAGCAGCGGCAAAGGCCGAAAGTGAAGCCGCCGAACAGGTTTTCGTGTCGGTCGTCGCGGGTGTGACGACCGAGTTCTACGAGAACAAGCTGCCGGCCGGGTCGCCGGTGATCCGGGTGATGCCCAATGCGCCCGTCGTCGTCGGCGGGGGAGTCAGCGCGCTTGCGCGCGGCCGGTTCGCCACCGCCGAGCACCTCAAGGAGGTGTCGGCGATCTTCGATGCGGTGGGCGGTGTGCTGACGGTGCCGGAGTCGCAACTCGACGCGGTCACCGCGGTGTCGGGCTCCGGGCCGGCGTACTTCTTCCTGATGGTGGAGGCGCTCGTCGACGCGGGCGTCGCGGCGGGGCTGACTCGGTCGGTGGCGACCGATCTGGTCGTGCAAACGATGGCAGGCTCGGCCGCGATGTTGCTGGAGCGGCTGGACGAGGCTCAGCCGGCCGGCGACGCGGCGATGGGCACCGCGATGGACACCACCGCCGCGCAATTGCGGGCCACTGTTACCTCGCCGGGCGGTACTACCGCTGCTGGGCTGCGCGAACTCGAACGGGGCGGTTTGCGGGCGGCGGTCGCCAATGCCGTTGAATCTGCAAAAACGCGCTCTGAGCAGCTCGGAATTACATCCGAGTAATTAATCAATTTCGGACCGATTAGCCCACACCCGTCGCAGTAACCCCATCCGCCACGCTATTCTCCCAGTGGTAAGCACGGGTTGGTGCCAGCGGTGGGGAAGCCGCTGGAACTGCCCGTGCCTGATGGATTGGGTTGCGATGACGTCTATGAACGGGCCATCGGCGCGGGACTCGGCGAGTGGGAAGGCGGCGCGTGACGCCAGCCCGACCGACGGCCAGCCGCCACGAGCTCAATTTCTCACCGTCGCGGAGGTGGCGAGCCTGATGCGGGTCAGCAAGATGACCGTGTACCGGTTGGTGCACAACGGCGAGTTGCCCGCCGTTCGCGTCGGACGCTCGTTCCGGGTGCACGCCAAGGCTGTCCACGACATGTTGGAAAGCTCATACTTCGACGCTGGCTAGCGGGGCTGTGCGTTTTCCGTTTACCTACGCCGCCCAGGTAAGGTGTGCGGGTCAAGAGGCTTGGAAACATTAGGTAGCGGAGTTCATGGGTTCAGTCATCAAGAAGCGGCGTAAGCGCATGTCGAAGAAGAAGCACCGCAAGCTGCTTCGTCGCACCCGGGTGCAGCGCAGAAAACTCGGCAAGTAGCTTTCGTGCTCGGCCGCTAGTCTGTCCAGATGGATTCTGGGGGCAAATCGAACGGCTCCGACTCGCGCGAGACCGTCCACTATCCGAAGGTCGTCCTGGTCACGGGGGCGTGCCGATTCCTGGGTGGATATCTGACCGCTCGGCTCGCGCAGAACCCGTTGATCAACCACGTCATCGCGGTCGATGCGATCGCGCCGAGCAAGGATCTGCTGCGACGGATGGGTCGCGCGGAGTTCGTCCGCGCCGACATCCGTAACCCGTTCATCGCCAAGGTCATCCGCAACGGCGACGTGGACACCGTGGTGCACGCCGCGGCGGCCTCGTATGCCCCGCGCTCGGGTGGGCGGGCCACGCTCAAGGAACTCAACGTGATGGGCGCGATTCAGCTGTTTGCGGCCTGTCAGAAGGCGCCGTCGGTGCGTCGTGTCGTGCTCAAGTCCACCTCCGAGGTGTACGGCTCGAGTTCGCGGGACCCGGTGCTGTTCACCGAGAGCAGCAGCCGCCGCAGGCCGCCGGGCGAGGGCTTCGCCCGCGACAGCATCGACATCGAGGGCTACGCCCGCGGATTGGGCAGGCGCAGACCGGACATCGCGGTCAGCATCCTGCGGCTGGCCAACATGATCGGCCCGGCGATGGACACCGCGCTGTCGCGGTATCTGGCCAACCCGGTGGTGCCGACGGTCGTCGGTCACGACGCACGGCTGCAGCTGCTGCACGAGCAGGACGCGCTCGGCGCGCTGGAGCGCGCCACCATGGCGGGCAGGGCCGGCACCTTCAACGTCGGCGCGTCCGGCGTCATCATGATGAGCCAGGCCATCCGTCGCTCGGGCCGGATTCCACTGCCGGTGCCGCGCTCCGCGTTATGGGCTGTGGATTCGCTGAGGCGCGCAACTCGCTACACTGAACTGGATCGCGAGCAGCTTGACTATTTGAGCTACGGCCGGGTGATGGACACGACGCGGATGCGTAATGACCTTGGCTACAGCCCCAAATGGACTACTGCCGAGGCCTTTGATGATTACGTAAGAGGTCGCGGATTGTCTCCGATCATCGAGCCACGATGGGTACGCTCAATGGAGAGTCGCGCCGTGTCGGCGGCGCAACGCTGGGGACGCTAACAAGAAATATTTTCCAATCGGGTGGGGAGAAGGTACCAACGTGGCGGGCGAGCCCAAAGCCAAAGTCATTCCGCTGCACTCTAATTCGGGCCGAACTTCGGCTGGGCGGCGCGCTGCTGCTGCTGCGCGTGCCGAAAGCTCGCGCCGACATCCCTCCCTGCTCTCGGACAGCGGTGGGCGCGCTACCGCCGAGCAGATCGCCGCCGTCGTCCGTGAGATCGACCAGCGCAGAGGCTCCGTCAGCGGCACCGCGACCGTCGAGGAAACGCCGTCAGAACTCGCCAAGCGGGTTGCCTCGATCGCCGAGTTCGTCCGCAAACGCATGCTGGGTGACTACACCGTCGACGAGTTCGGGTTCGATCGCCATCTCAACGACGCAATCTTTTTGCCGTTGCTGCGTGTGTTCTTCAACTCGTGGTTCCGGGTTGAGGTCAGCGGGATCGAAAACCTGCCGAAGTCGGGTGCGGCGTTGGTGGTCGCAAACCATGCCGGCGTGCTGCCGTTCGACGGGCTGATGACCGCGGTGGCGGTGCACGACAAGCATCCCACGCACCGCGACCTGCGCCTGCTGGCCGCCGACATGGTGTTCGACATGCCGATGATCGGTCAGGCCGCGCGCAAGGCCGGCCACACCATGGCATGCACGGCCGACGCGCACCGGCTGCTGGCCGCCGGCGAGCTGACCGCCGTCTTCCCTGAGGGCTACAAGGGCCTTGGCAAGCACTTCAAGGACCGTTACAAGCTGCAGCGCTTCGGCCGCGGTGGCTTCGTCGGAGCGGCGCTGCGAACCAAGGCGCCGATCGTGCCGTGCTCGATCGTCGGGTCCGAGGAGATCTACCCGATGATCGCCGACGTCAAGCTGCTGGCCCGGCTGTTCGGACTGCCGTATTTCCCGGTCACCCCGCTGTTCCCGCTGGCAGGGCCGGTCGGGTTGGTGCCGCTTCCGTCGAAGTGGCACATCCAGTTCGGCGAGCCGATTTCGACCGCCGACTACGACGAATCGGCCGCCGACGATCCGATGATCACGTTCGAGCTGACCGACCAGGTTCGCGAAACCATTCAGCAGACGCTGTATCAGCTGTTGGCGAATCGCCGCAACATGTTCCTCGGCTGAGGTCTAGCTCTTCTTCGAGCTTTGCCCAGCAATCATTTTCGCGATCGCAGCGTCGCGTGCGGCGGCGATCTGTGCGCTCACTTCGTCGGCCTCGGTATCGGAGGCGGCCTCGCCCATCACCGTGACGATGCTGGTTAGCACCGGGTTGCCGTCGGCGTCGGTCACCTCGCCGCGGATCTCGGTGACCACGGCGCCATGCGACTCGGTCACCGAATCGAGATAGGAGTCGAAGTACAGCTTGTCCCCGGCCAGGATCGGGCGATGGAAGACGATCTTCTGGTCGCGGTGAAGCACCCGCTCCATGTTGATCGGCACGTCGAACTGGTTGAAGATCTCCGACTGGACCTTGCGGCCGGCGACCGCCAGGAACGTCAGGGAGGCGATCAGCGCGTCGTAGCCGCACTCCTTCGCGGCTTCCTCGCTGTAGTGCGCCGGATGGTCGTCCTTGACGGCGCGCGCGAACTCACGGATCTTCTCCCGGTCGACCTCGAAGTAGTCGGGGTACCGGTAGTGGGTTCCGATGATGTCTTCAGCAATGGCCATGCTGGTCGTTCTTCCCCTCTAGGTGTTAGCGGGCGAGCCTATCAGCGGCCTTTCAGCTGTCTTGGCGTCGCGACACAATCGCCGCCAACGCCCCGCCGACGGCACCGAGCGCCACCGCTGACGGCACGCCGATCCGGGCGGCCTTGCGTGCGGTGCGGAAATCACGGATTTCCCAGCCCCGCTCGCGGGCCAGGGCGCGCAGATCGTTGTCGGGGTTGATCGCGACGGCCGTGCCGACCAGCGACAGCATCGGCACGTCGTTGAAGCTGTCGGAGTATGCCGTGCAGCGCCGCAGGTTCAGCCCCTCGCGTATGGCGAGCGACCGCACTGCGTGCGCCTTGCCGGTGCCGTGCAGGATGTCGCCAACCAGCCGGCCGGTGAACACCCCGTCCACCGATTCGGCGACGGTGCCCAGTGCGCCGGTCAGCCCTAGCCGCTTGGCGATCGTCGCGGCCAACTCGTAGGGCGTCGCGGTGACCAGCCACACCTGCTGGCCCGCGTCGAGGTGCATCTGGGCCAGCGCGCGGGTGCCCGGCCAGATCTTGTCGGCGATGATCTCGTCGTAGATCTCCTCGCCGACCGCCTCCAGTTCGGCAGTCGACCGGCCCTCGATGAACGCCAGCGCCTTGGTCTTTCCGGCGGCCACGTCGTCGCTGTTCTCCCGGCCGAGAAGCTGAAACTTGGCCTGCGCGTAGATGAAGCGGCCCATATCGCCGTAGGTGAAGTACTTGCGAGCGGCCAGGCCGCGGGCGAAATGCACCAGCGACGAGCCGTGCACCAGCGTGTTGTCGACGTCGAAGAACGCCGCGGCGGTCAGGTCTGGCGGTGGGGATGGCGGGGCGGTGACGGCCTCGACCGCAAGCTCGGTGACGGCGGCCTCCGCACTGGCCTCGCCCGCGAGCTCTTGGTCGACGACATCGCCGGTTTCGGACACGAATTAACAGTAGGACACCGGCTCGCCATACTGGCGGGGTGAACCGGCGGGTGGAATTGCTCACACGGGAGGGCTGCACGATCTGCTCGGGGGCGGTGACGCAGCTGCGGCGGTTGGCCGATGAGTTGGGCTTCGAACTGAGGATCACGGACGTCGACGCCGCCGCGGCGGCAGGCGATTCCGCGCTGCGCGCCGAGTTCGGTGACCGGCTCCCGGTGGTGCTGTTGGACGGCGCCGAGCACAGTTACTGGGAGGTCGATGAGCCCCGGTTGCGGGCGGATCTGGCGAACCGATAAAGACGCGAGCAAATTTGGTAGCCCAGCTGGTCAACGATTACCGTGGATGACGTGGTGGACAAGCCGTGAGCGTCTTGCTTTTCGGGGTTTCGCATCGCAGCGCGCCGGTGTCGGTGCTGGAGCAGTTGAGCACCGACGAGGACGATCAGGCCAAGATCGTCGACCAGGTGCTGCAGTCCTCGTTGGTGACCGAGGCCATGGTGCTGTCGACCTGCAACCGCGTCGAGGTCTACGCCGTTGTCGAGGCGTTCCACGGCGGCTTGTCGGTGATCGGCTCAGTGCTCTCCGAACACTCCGGAATGTCGCTGGGCGACCTGACGAAGTACGCCTACGTGCGGTACGCCGAAGCTGCCGTCGAGCATCTCTTCGCCGTGACCAGCGGCCTGGACTCCGCAGTTATCGGCGAGCAGCAGGTGCTCGGCCAGGTCCGGCGTGCATATGCCGCCGCCGAAGCCAACCACACCGTCGGGCGCACCCTGCACGAGCTGTCCCAGCGTGCCCTGGCGGTAGGCAAGCGGGTGCACTCCGAAACAGGCATCGACTCCGCAGGGGCATCGGTGGTGTCGGTGGCGCTCGGCATGGCCGAAACGAAACTCGGTGGCCTGGCCGGCCGCAGCGCCGTTGTCGTCGGCGCCGGCTCGATGGGGGCGCTATCGGCCAAGCATTTGGCGCGCGCGGGGGTCGAGCGCGTCCACGTCGTGAACAGGACGCTGCCGCGCGCGAAGCGGCTCGCCCACAACATCCGTGAACTCGGCGTCGCCGCCGACGCCTTCCCGTTCGATCACCTGCCGCCCGTGCTGACCGATGCTGACGTCGTCGTGTGCTGTACGGGTGCGGTGCGGCCGGTGGTGTCGCTGGCCGACGTCCATCACGCGCTGGCCCGCCGCGAGCACCAGCTGGTCATGTGCGACCTCGGAATGCCGCGTGACATCGATCCCGCGGTCGCCGGTCTCCCGGGCGTCTTCGTCGTCGACATGGACCGCATTCAGCGCGAACCGTCGGCCCGCGCAGCTGCCTCCGACGCCGATGCCGCCCGCGAGATCGTCGCTGCCGAGGTTGCCAATTACCTGGCCGGACAGCGAATGGCGGAGGTCACCCCGACAGTGACCGCGCTGCGGCAGCGCGCCGCCGACGTGGTCGAGGCTGAGTTGCTGCGGCTGGACAATCGGCTGCCAGGGCTCGACGCCGACCATCGCGAGGAAGTCGCCAAGACCGTCCGCCGCGTCGTCGACAAGCTTCTGCACGCGCCGACGGTGCGGGTCAAACAGTTGGCCAGCGCACCTGGCGGCGACAGCTACGCCGAGGCTCTGCGCGAGTTGTTCGAGCTCGACCAGCAGGCCGTAGACGCCGTCGCCGCAAGCGAATTGCCTTTGGTGACAAAAGATCTCGACAAGACTGAGTAGCGCTTGACTGATAGCCACGAAGTAATCCGGATAGGCACCCGGGGCAGCCTGTTGGCGAAGACGCAGGCCAGCGTCATCAAAGACGCCCTCGCCGCCAACGGGCACGCCGCCGAATTGGTGATCATCTCCACCGAAGGCGACCGGTCGACCGGACCGATTGCCAATATCGGTGTGGGTGTGTTCACCGCGGCGCTGCGCGAGGCCATTGACGAACGCCGCGTGGACATGGCCGTGCACTCCTACAAAGATTTGCCGACTGCACCCGACCCGAGGTTCAACATCGCCGCGATACCCCCGCGAGAGGACCCCCGCGACGCGCTTGTGGCCCGCGACGGAATGGTGCTCGGAGAGTTGCCGGTGGGCTCGGTAATAGGGACGTCGAGCCCGCGACGGACCGCGCAGCTTAGAGCATTGGGTCTCGGTTTGGAAATCCGCCCCCTACGAGGCAACCTTGATACCAGGTTGAACAGGGTTAGCAACGGTGATCTCGACGGCATCGTGGTCGCACGGGCGGGACTGGCCCGCATCGGGCGGCTGGCGGATGTCACCGAGACTCTCGAGCCGGTGCAGATGTTGCCGGCGCCGGCTCAAGGTGCGCTCGCGGTCGAGTGCCGCGCAGACGACACCGAGCTCGCCGCGCTACTGGCGGAGTTGGATGACGCCGACACACGCGCAGCGGTCACCGCTGAACGGGTCCTGCTCGCCGAACTGGAGGCGGGTTGTTCCGCACCGGTGGGGGCGATCGCCGAGGTGGTCGAGTCCATCGATGAGGAGGGCCGCGTCTTCGAAGAGCTGTCGCTGCGCGGCTGTGTGGCGACGCTGGACGGATCCGACGTGATCCGTGCGTCCGGCATCGGGACACCCGATCGGGCACGGGAGCTGGGGCTCTCGGTGGCCGAGGAGCTGTTCGAGCTGGGGGCGCGCGATCTGTTGGCGATTGAGCGGAGTGAGAGATGACGACCCGAGGGCGTAAGTCAAAGCCCGGCCGCATCACGTTCGTCGGCTCGGGTCCCGGTGACCCCGGCCTGCTGACGACGAGGGCGCGGACCGTGCTCGCCAACGCCGCGCTGGTCTTCACTGATCCCGACGTGCCCGAAGCGGTGCTCGCCCTTGCGGGCTCGGAGCTGCCGCCGCCGTCGGGACCTGAACCGGCCGAGGCGACCAAGCCAGCCGACACCGAAGCCTCGGACGCCGCCAAAGCGGCTCCGGTGATTTTCCCCAACTTGCGTGTGGGCCCAGGTGGCCCCGACATCCGGCCCGCGCTGGGTGATCCGGCGGAGGTCGCCAAGACGCTGGCCACCGAGGCTCGCACGGGCGTCGACGTGGTCCGGCTGGTTGCCGGCGACCCGTTGTCGGTGGACGCGGTGATCACCGAGGTCAACGCGCTGGCGAAGACGCACCTGAATTTCGAGATCGTGCCGGGCCTGCCCGACACCACCGCGGTACCCACGTACGCGGGTCTGCCGCTGGGATCGGCGCACACCGTCGCCGACGTCCGCGGTGACGTCGACTGGGCCGCGCTGGCCGCCGCGCCCGGCCCGCTGATTTTGCACGCCACCGCGTCTCACCTGCCCGACGCGGCGCGCACACTGATCGAGTACGGGCTGGCCGACACCACGCCGGCCGTCGTGACCGCGAATGGCACGACATGCCAACAGCGTTCGGTGGAGACCACGCTGGCCGGCCTGCTCGACAAGAACACACTAGCGGGCACAGAACCGACGGGCCCATTGGCGGGGCCGCTGGTGGCGACCATCGGCAAGACCGTCGCCAACCGAGCCAAGCTGAACTGGTGGGAGAGCCGCGCCCTTTACGGCTGGACCGTGCTGGTGCCTCGCACCAAGGATCAGGCCGGCGAGATGAGCGAAAAGCTGATCAGCCATGGCGCAGTGCCGATCGAGGTGCCGACGATCGCCGTCGAGCCGCCTCGCAGCCCCGCCCAGATGGAGCGTGCCGTCAAGGGTTTGGTCGACGGCCGGTTCCAGTGGGTGGTGTTCACCTCCACCAACGCGGTGCGCGCGGTGTGGGAGAAGTTCAACGAGTTCGGTCTCGACGCCCGCGCATTCTCGGGTGTCAAGATCGCCTGCGTAGGACAAGCCACCGCCGACCGGGTACGCGCCTTCGGTATCAACCCCGAGCTGGTGCCGTCGGGCGAGCAGTCGTCGCTGGGCCTGCTCGACGAATTCCCGCCCTATGACGACGTTTTCGACCCGGTGAACCGGGTGCTGCTGCCGCGGGCCGACATCGCAACCGAGACGCTGGCCGAGGGTCTGCGCGAACGGGGTTGGGAGATCGAGGACGTCACCGCCTACCGCACGGTGCGCGCGGCGCCGCCGCCCGCGTCGACCCGCGAGATGATCAAAACCGGTGGCTTCGACGCGGTCTGCTTCACCTCCAGCTCGACGGTGCGCAACCTCGTGGGTATCGCGGGGAAGCCGCACGCGCGGACCATCGTCGCGTGCATCGGCCCGAAAACCGCTGAAACGGCAGCAGAATTCGGGCTGCGCGTCGATGTGCAGCCGGACGTCGCCGCGGTCGGTCCGCTGGTCGAGGCGCTGGCCGAGCATGCCGCGCGGCTGCGTGCCGAGGGCGCGCTGCCGCCTCCGCGCAAGAAGAGCCGCCGGCGATAGATCAAAGGATGGCGTTGCATGTCCTTTCCTAGCCATCGCCCCCGTCGGCTGAGGTCGACTCCCGCGTTGCGTCGCCTCGTCGCGCAAACATCGTTGGAGCCAAGGCATTTGGTGCTGCCGATGTTCGTCGCCAAGGGCATCGACGAGCCGCGTGAGATCAGCTCGATGCCGGGCGTCGTGCAGCACACCCGTGACTCGCTGCGCTCCGCCGCGGAACGCGCGGTGGCCGCGGGCGTCGGCGGGCTCATGCTGTTCGGGGTGCCGCGCGAAGAGGACAAGGACGCCACCGGATCGGCGGGCGTGGCCGAGGACGGCATCCTCAACGTCGCGCTGCGCGATCTGACCAAGGACCTCGGCGACGACACCGTGCTGATGGCCGACACCTGCCTCGACGAGTTCACCGATCACGGCCACTGCGGCGTACTTGACGCCGCGGGCCGCGTCGATAACGACGCCACCAACGCCCGATACGTGGAATTGGCTGTGGCGCAAGCAGAATCGGGCGCCCACGTGGTGGGTCCGAGCGGAATGATGGACGGTCAGGTCGCGGCGATCCGCGACGGCCTTGACGCCGCCGGCCACACCGACACGGTGATCCTGGCCTACGCCGCCAAGTTCGCATCTGGTTTCTACGGCCCGTTCCGCGAGGCCGTCGGCTCCAGCCTGCGCGGCGACCGGCGCACGTATCAGCAGGACACGGCCAACGCCCGCGAGGCAGTGCACGAAATCGAGCTGGACATCGACGAGGGCGCCGACATCGTCATGGTCAAGCCCGCGATGAGCTATCTCGACGTGGTGCGTGCGGCCGCGGACATCTCACCGGTGCCGGTGGCCGCGTATCAGGTCTCCGGCGAATACGCGATGATCAGCGCCGCCGCCGCCAACGGCTGGATCGATCTGCAGACGCTGGCGCTGGAGACGTTGACCAGTATCCGGCGCGCGGGCGCCGACATCGTGCTGACGTACTGGGCGGCCGACGTCGCCCGCTGGCTCGCGTGAGCGATCCCCAAGCCCGGCCGCTCGACGTCGACACGGGATTCTGGCTGTGGGTGGCTGCGCTGCCGCTGATGGTGATCGGGTACGTCGTCGACGTCGTGGTGACCGGGGCGAGTCATTCGCCGATGATCGCGTACGCGATCTCTGCAGTGTTCGTGGTCGTGCTGTCGGCGGTCGTGATGACGTTCATGATTCTGATGCGGCAGGGCTACCGGTGGGCCCGCACGGTGTTGACAGGCGGCGGCATCGCGTCCGTGGTGTACACGGGGACCAATTTGTTCACGGTGGACCGGCCGCCGGCGGCAGCGGTCGCGTACGCGGTCACCGCGATCATCGGGGCGGTGCTGATCGTGGGCGGTGTGTACCTGTTGCATCGCAAGGACGCGCACGCCTTCTTCACTCGGTGAGCCGTTAGGCTTTCCGGGACATGACAGCCCCACAGTCGCGACCGCGTGTTGTCACCGCCGCATTTTGGTGCTGGGTGGTCGCCTCGTTACTGCTGATCGTCGGTGGTCTGATTGCCGCGTCGGTGTCTGCACTTCCCATGGTGTACCGCGGAGGGGGCGTCATCACGGTGCTCGCCGGCGCCGGGATGGCGTTCTTGGCGGGCCGCACCCGCACCAGCGGCGATACGCGCTTTCGCCGCGCCGGGATCGCCCTGTCGCTGGCGATCGTCGTGCTCGTCGCCATTCTTGCGGTGATCGGCGTGGTACATATGCTCACGCTGCTAGCCGTGCTCCCGCTGATCGCAGGAACCGTGCTGATCACCCGACCCTCGGCTGCGTCGCCGTCCGAGCAGGAGCCGCAGTGACTGATACG